>Ga0268262_10006912_pt1 | contig 10731 bp, 6 predicted proteins | sample TergutNc150P3_FD_190354 | JGI IMG/M metagenome (GOLD analysis project Ga0268262, IMG submission 190354) | Nasutitermes corniger P3 segment gut microbial community from laboratory colony in Florida, USA - Nc150 P3 (SPAdes) (version 2) | ecosystem: Host-associated > Arthropoda: Insects > Digestive...
TAGCTCAGTTGGTAGAGCAGCAGACTGAAAATCTGCGTGTCTGGAGTTCAATTCTCCGAGGTGGCAAATTTCAGCGCCCCGTCAAGGGGCGTAGATGAATAAATTCTAAACGCCCTAGCCTAAATAAAATTAATAAGATGAATAACCGCGTGAGGGCTTTAGCCCGAGCAGCAGGCGTTAGAAGTTAATTCCTTTACATGATATAGACTTATAATGAGTTTTTATTATATTCTGATAAAATTGAGGAAAGAAAATTATGTTTAAAGATATTTATGGTATATTGGCCATAATAGCCATTATAGGTGTATTTGTTTTCAATCTTTTTGCAAAGAAAAAAGATATAAAAGATTGGATATATGCGGTTTATTTTGTTATCACGCTTTTTGTTGGAACGGTTTTATATTCATTTGCTTTTATTTATAATAATGATGCAGATACTTTATATTCTCCATTTTATATAATATTGAGAAGTTTTTCTTATTCCATAAGAACATTCGGCGGTGATTTTAATGTTTTTTCAATAATTTCCAAATTAGCAAGAGAAAACCGAATTTATTTTGCCGCGGTAATTATACATTTTATTGCGGCTGTGTTTTTGGCGTTCTTGGTGGTCGTTAAATATTTCGGTAAAAATTTAATAAATAAAATTCGCGTTTTTTTGATTTCTTGGTTTGATAAATATATCGTAATAGGTTGTGACGGACAAGCGGGAATGTTTTTGAAAAATCTCACTTTTAAACAAAAACAGAAAACGACGGTAATTATTAAGTCGGCTCAAATTGATAAAAAGAAGGAATTAATCGACAAAGGGTATGCGGTTGTTACCGTAAAAGAAATAAAAGCGGGTATAAAAAATACAAAGGACGCATATTATCACGCATTAAAAAAAGCGGGAGTAATGCGTTGCGTATTCAAGACCAGGGTTATTTCAATGTCTGAACAAGATGAAATAAATCTTTTAATTGCCAAAATTATGACGGAATATATTGACGGATTAATTAAATCAGAAATAAAAGATGGTAGCATTGTTTTAACGGAGGAACAAGAGAAGAAAGCATCCAAGATAAAACTTGACGTGCGTATTATGTACGGTTTTTTAGAACGTGCTGAACATTTTTCGTATATAGAAAAAGCATTAGGGAAAATAAAATTTTTTAACCCTTATGAAATAAGGGCACGAAAATTCTTATGGGAAAATCCCATAACAAAATTAATTCCATTCCATTGGATAGATACTGAGAAAGCAAGATTAAAGAATAAATATAAAATTAGCAATATATTTATAGGTTTTGGAGATACTAATAAAGCGATCTTAAAAAAAAGTATTGTAAATAATCAATTATTAAATATTGATTATAACGCGCTTATTATAAGCAAAGATGCAAAAAAACAGGAAAAGCTGTTTATAAATAGCGCAATAGGTTTATTTGATGTGACAGAAAATGGAATAATTATTAAAAGAGGCGCGGAAATCTTGCCGAACCTCAATGGAAACGTTTATTTGGAAAGTCCTTCGGAACAAAACAAGATAGTATTCGAGGAAGCGGACGCTTTATCGGTAGAATTATACGATCTTGTCATTAAGGAAATTAAAGGAAATATATCCCAAAATGGTAAAGATGAAATCCTTCCAACCGATTATGCCACGATTATTATCGCGCTTGGAGACAATAGAATAAGTATAGAAACCGCTTTGGAGTTAAGGCAAAAATTATACGAGTCAGATTTATTAGTTGGAAAAAAAGAGGACAAAGAATACCCTCGTGTCAGAATATTTGTCAAAATAGATGAAGAAACCATTCTCGCTGATGAAAGTATCCTGAATAGCGCGGCGGAAATTATGTGTAAAATTGAAACTTTTGGCACTGATAAAGAAATATTGACGGAAGAATATATAATCGATGAAAAACTGGATACCTTGGCAAAGAATATAGCCAACAGATATGAGGGCAATATAGAAACTGTAACGGCGGCCAGTGAATGGAATACTTGTACGCAGCTTCATAGGGAATCTAACCGTTATGCCGCAATGGCTATTCGTGTTAAATTGAATTTGCTCGGTTTTGATTTGGAATATGGTTCCAAACCTAATTTTGATTGTGTTGACATATTTAATACAAGATATGGGACAAATGTGGCTTTTAATTTACGGGCTGAGCGAAAAATACTGGAAAAGGATATCACGCTTGCCAGAGAAAATGAAAAAAAAGGCATAACTGTTCCGGATAATATATTAAACTTAAAAATCAAAGATGAAATTATTGATCTGGTCGAACGTGATAAAGGAGTTTTTGCCGATAATGCGCGTAATAATCTTGCGATATTGGAACATCAACGCTGGAACGCGTTTTATTTGGCAAACGATTGGACTAAACTCCCAAAAGAAAAAATTGGCGCGGAGCGTTCCGACCGTCAGAATGGAGCGGCAAAACAACACGCCTGTATTACCACATTTCGCGGCTTAATGGAATTACGGGAAATCCAAAAAAATCTTAAAAAAGAAGCAATTAAAAAAGAGAATAAAAAGCAATATATTGAAGCGGAAGCCTTGATGAAAGCCGATACCATCAGACACGATTTTAATACCATGGATTATTTGTTGGATCTTACCGGCGAGAATTTATCTAAGATGAGGAAAGCGGAAGAAGATCCAAACAGGGAATATAAGGGAATACTGACGGGTTCAGGGTATTATATTTGTGATATCATGAAAAAAGATATATACGCACTTCAAAATAAATTAAAGCAAAAGTGAAAAGGAGAAGAACATTATGAACAGACAGGAATACGCGGAAAAATGTTTCAATACTATTATGGAATTACAGGGTGTCGATGAATTTAAAACGTTAGTTCAGCGCCTGAATAAATTCCAGCAGAATAAGGAAAAATATTCCATACCTGACGTAACGTTGCCTAATTATTTTTGGGTTTCAATACGCGGCGGTGGGGTCTCAACCTGCTTAAATTTATTGGCTGAATATCTTTATATTACTAAAATTATCGAATTCTCAGGCATTGTAAAATACTTCGAATACAAGCTTGCATATATCGCTCCGGATAATTTTTTCTCTGAATTAACCAGACTTAATAATACAATATCAGAAATTGCCGGTCACCATAGATATTATAGGGGGTTGGCTTGCATTAATATTGATGAATGGATACATCATACTAATGAAATACATTTTTATAAATTCCTTGACTACATAGAAAATAACGATAATAAATTTTTATCAATACTTTATGTTCATGATAATAATAAACGTATAGTTGAAAGCATTGAATCGTCTCTTTCATCCCACATACGTTTTGAATCCGTATTGTTCAGATTTCCTAATACTAACGAATTGATTGAATTTATAGAATCAAAATATTTCAAAAAAAGGAAATTTTCCCTCTCAGATGACGCCAAATTATTACTTATAGATTCCATTGATAAATTAGTAAATGGAAAAAATTTTAACGGATTTACAACAATAAAGCAATTGGCTAATGACATTTTATATAGTTTACTTACATCAAATATTAACAGTTACACGATTACCGCCGATATGCTCACGGGATTTAATAAGGATTCAACGTATGTTAAACGTATAAAAACATTGGTCGGCGATACTGGAGTTATAGGTTTTGGCTCATTAAAGGAGGAATAGTAAAAATGAAGAAAGAAAATTATAGATTTGGAAGATACATTACAAATGATAACAGCGCGCGTTGGGCGGACATAGATGAAATAAAAAAAGCGTCAACCATTAAACGTATAAATATAGAAACCGATAATTGTCCCGGAGCCGGTATTCCTTTAATAAGTGACGGACGTACCGTATATGTTGATAATTCAGATACGCATACGTTAATTTTTGGATCAACGGGATCAAAAAAAACCCGTTTGTTTGGTATGCCGTTAATAAATATTTTAGCTCTGGGCGGGGAATCTTTTATAGCGACCGATCCAAAAGGAGAATTATATAATAAGACATCCGGTCTGGTCGCCGCTAAAGGATATAAAATATTTGTATTAAATTTTCGAGATCTAAAACAAAGCGATTATTGGAATCCGCTTATGTTGCCGTATGTGTTATACCATAGCGGTAAAATAGATGAGTCGGTATCGCTTATAAATGATTTTATTATCTCTATTGCAGAACCTCAAAGAAGTAACACTAAAGACTTATATTTCATTGAATTAGCCTGTTCCCAGATTCTTGCAAATATGTTATTTTTTATCGCGACCGCCTCACCGGAAGAGGTAAATATTTATAATTTTGCCAATTTTTTTGCAACAAACTCATCGCCTGATAATACGGAAAGATTGTCAAGATATGTGGCGGAAGGGTCTATCGCTTACATTAATTACAAAGGCATTTTAACAAATAAAAATGTTGAAAGAACTTTTGCCAATGTTTCATCCTGCGTGTCGGCTATGTTAACCCCTTTTATTATCAGGAAAACGTTATGTCAGGTATTATCACAATGTTCATTCGATATAAGGGACATAGGAAAAACTAAAACGGCTATTTATCTGATTGTTCCGGATGAAAAAACAACGTTGCATTATTTAATAACGATATTTATAAAACAGACATACGAAACATTAATAAATGAGGCGCACCAACAGGGTAACATGAAATTACCCGTCAGGGTGAATTTTGTTTTAGACGAGTTTTGCAATATACCCGCTATTCCGGATATGCCTTCAATGATTAGCGCAGGCAGATCACGTAATATGCGGTTTTTTCTGATAGCGCAGAGTTTGTGGCAATTAAAACAGAGATATAAGGATGACGCCAATACGATAAAAGGTAATTGTGATAACTGGGTGTTTTTAACGTCCCGTGAATATGATTTATTACAGGAGATTAGTAATCTCTGCGGTAATATAAACTATAAAGATTCTGATGACGCGGTTAAGTCCCGTCCGTTAATTTCAGTTTCCGAGTTACAGCGGTTAAGAAAAGAGTTTGGCGAGACTTTAATTCTTCATGGGCGTAATTATCCGTTTGTATCGGAATTACCGGATATTAACGAATACAAATTTAATATTTATCCTCAGATTAAAAGAGATGAACGTCAATTGCCAAAGATTCCGCGCTATAATGTGGAGAAAGTTATTAATTCAATAATAGAAAAGAAAAGATCTATTCCATTTTCTGTTGAAGTATTCGGAATAGAAACATATTGTGATGATTCGGTTAAAAGGCCTGAAAAAAAAGATGCTTTTGATTGGTAAAATACGGATTAAACATGAACGAGCTTGATAAAAAAATTAATGATGATGAAGAAACTGAAGAAAAATATATTGAAGAGCTGGGAATATATCTAAAACTGGCGGAAGCTGGTCCGAATAAGTATTTTCCGGATGTGGCGGTGGTGTTGAATAATTTGGCCGGTCTGCAAAAAAAATCCGGGCGTTTTACGGAAGCTGAAGCAAGTTATACAGAGGCGTTAAGAATCAGAAGAAAACTGGTAGAAGCCGGTTTCGATGAGTATTTGCCGGATCTGGCAGATACGTTGAATAATTTGGCCGTTCTGCAAAGCGATACCGGGCGCTTTACGGAAGCTGATGCAAATTATACCGAGGCGCTGAGAGTAGCTCGAAAATTGGCGGAAAAAAATCCCGATGCGTATTTACCGTATGTGGCAGTGACGCTGAATAATCTGTCCGTTCTGCAATATGAAACCGGGCGTTACAAAGAAGCTGAATGCGGTTATGCAGAAGCGCTGGGAATCAAGCAAAAATTGGCAGAAGCCAATCCAGACGTGTATTTACCGGAACTGGCAAGTACGCTGAATAATTTAGCTCTCCTGCAATTTATTACCAATCGTTATACGGAAGCCGAAAGCTCCTATAAAGAAACATTACGGATTAGGCGAAAACTGGCAGAAACTAATCCTGATGTCTATTTGCCGGATTTGGCGCAGACGTTGAATAATTTCCTTGTTCTGCAATGCAAAACCGAGCGTTACATGGAAGCGGAAGGCAGCAGCGCCGAGGCGCTGGGAATTTATCGAAAATTGGCGGAAGCCAGTCCCGATGTGTATTTTTTGTCTTTTACAATGTCGCTGTACGGTTTTGCTCTTTTGCAAATGGAAATCGGACAGAATAAAGAAGCCGAACGCGCATTTACCGAAGCCATGGAAATCTTTCGAAAACAAGCGGAAACCGACCCTGATACGTATTTACCGAAACTGGTAAAGACCCTGGAAAACCTAATTATAGTAAAGGAAAAACTGTCAAAAACTGACGAAGTCGTTGAATTGAAAAAAGAACTTGCGAAAATGAAAAAAGGGGAGAAAAATGAACCAGAATCAAATTGAAAATAAAATCATATTATATCCCCTAAAAATATGGTAAAATGTTTTTTGTGAAAAAACGAATAAAAATATTTGCCGCGTTTGATAAGGACGTGGAAGAAGACGTAGTACGCTTCGGCGATTTCCTGTGCGGGCTTAACGCGCGGAACACGGGCGTTGAATTTTCCGTTTTTAAAAGCGAAAAGGAACTGTGCGAATCCCTTGAGCAACCGAAAGAGCAAATAGATGCGGAGCTTGAAACTTGCGAATATTTTCTGCTTATTTTAGGCGGTAAAAACGACGAATTCGCCATGGACAAGTTAGACCGGGCGATAGAACGCTATGCAAAAACTCATGGAAACCCCGATGTTCACATTTTCGTCAACGCGGCAAACAAAGACGCGGAAAAAGTAATAAAATTTTTCGCCTCTGAAAAATACGAACATTATGTAGAACAATTCAAGCACCATGACACTCTAAAAGCAAAGTTTCTAATCTGGCTCAGCGCAAAGCAAAAGGACTTTACCTATGAAGTAGATAAAGACATTCATGGAACGCCGGTTATCAAAGTGGACGGCGTACCAGTAAGCGGACTGGTGGATTTTGACGCTCTACTTAATAACGAAGAATATAAGGATTCAAAGAAAAAACTGTTGCGGATACGGGCAAAGCGTGAAAATCGCAGAGAAGAATTTTTAAAAGCGGAAGGCGAATTGCGCAATAATATATCGAACGCAATAATCGCGGCGGAAAAAGAGATAGACGAGCTTCAGAATAAAATAGCCGCAATGGAAAAGGACACGCTTGCGCTGTACCAAAACTACGCCAAAATGACATTGGCAAGCGGCTATGATCCGAGTCTTAAACACGCGCTTGAATGTATTGAACGCGGGGAACTGGAAGATGCAAAGGTTATTCTTGACCCGGACGGAACCATAAACGATCTAAAAGCGTTAGAAAATGAACAAGACATATCAGACGCGAGAGAAGAAGTCCGTAAATTAAATGTGGAGCAGAAGATAAACATACTTTTTGCTGAAATAGATCGGCTTAAAGTGGATACGAGAAATAAAAACCGTTTTATGGAAATGGAAAAATGTTACGCTAATATTGAGCATTTTCAAGAAAGGTTTGGTTTAGAAATGACAGTTTTATTTAAATATGCTTTATTCCTTGATGAGCAGAATAAACACAATGAGGCTATAAAAAAATATTCACAAGAATTAACGAGGCTACGAAAACTTGTGGAAAGCAATCCCGATGCGTATTTACCTGATGTGGCGGGGACATTGCATAATCTGGCTTTTCTGCAAGAAGTTACAGGGCGTTATACAGAAGCGGAAGGCAGCTATGCCGAGGCGCTGGGAATCAGACGAAAACTTGCGGAAGCCAGTCCCGACGCATATTTACCTGATGTGGCAACTACATTGAATAATCTGGCTAATCTTCAACTAACTACCGGGCGTTACACAGAAGCGGAAGGCAATTATGCCGAGGCGTTGGGAATCAGACGAAAACTTGCGGAAGCCAGTCCCAATGCGTATTTACCTGATGTGGCAACTACATTGAATAATCTGGCTGTTTTGCAACAAACTACCGGGCGTTTTAAAGAAGCGGAAAGCAGTTATGCCGAGGCGCTGGGAATCAAACGAAAACTGGCGCAAGCCAGTCCCGACGCGTATTTACCTGATGTGGCAGATACGCTGAATAATCTGGCTGTTTTGCAACAAACTACCGGGCGTTACAAAGAAGCGGAGGGTAGTTGTGCCGAGGCACGGGAGATTTATCGAAAACTTGCGGAAGAAAGTCCTGATGCGTATTTACTTAATGTGGCGGGGACATTGCTTAATCTGGCTAATCTGCAACAAACTACCGGGTGTTATACAGAAGCGGAAGGCAATTATGCAGAGGCGTTGGTAATCAGACGAAAACTTGCAGAAGCCAGTCCCGATGCGTATTTACCTGATGTGGCAACTACATTGAATAATCTGGCTGTTTTGCAACAAACTACCGGGCGTTACACAGAAGCGGAAGGCAATTATGCCGAGGCGTTGGTAATCAGACGAAAACTTGCAGAAGCCAGTTCCGATGCGTATTTACCGTATGTGGCAACTACATTGCATAATCTGGCTAATCTTCAACTAACTACCGGGTGTTTTAAAGAAGCAGAAAGCAGTTATGCCGAGGCGCTGGGAATCAAACGAAAACTTGCGGAAGCCAGTCCCGATGCGTATTTACCTGATGTGGCAGATACGCTGAATAATCTGGCTTTTTTGCAACAAATTACCGGGCGTTACACAGAAGCGGAGGATAACTGTGCCGAGGCACTAGGAATCAGACGAAAACTTGCGGAAGCCAGTCCCGACGCGTATTTACCTAATGTGGCGGGGACGTTGTATAATTTAACTGTTCTGCAAGAAGTTACAGGGCGTTATACAGAAGCGGAAGGCAGCTGTGCCGAGGTGCTGGGAATTTATCGAAAACTTGCTGAAGCCTATCCTGATGTTTATTTCCCGGCTCTGGCAGATATACTGGAAAAACTAATCGAAGTAAAAGAAAAACTGTTAAAAACTGACGAAGCAGAAAAATTAAAAAAGGAACTGACAGAACTAAAAAAGAAGGACGCAAAATGAAACAGAATCAAATTGAAAACGAAATCAAAGTCTTTTTAGCCTCATCTTCAGAACTGGATCTTGAACGGGCGCATGTCGGCGATTTATTCAACGACATAAATTCGCTCCTTGCGGATACGCCTGTCAGGGTACGTCTGCTTAAATGGGAAGTTTTTGATCCCTTGTTTAAAGGCGAGCGAAAACAAAGCGAATATGACCAACAGGTAAAAAAGTCCGATATATTTATCGCGTTATTTCGTTCAATAGCGGGAGATTTCACTCTGGAAGAAGTCGAGGTCTCCATAACCGCTCATACACAAAACCAAAGGCCGCAGGAGCTGTATTGCTTTATTCAGGACTGGCAGGAAAAACGCAAATTTGATGTGGATGAATTAAAATCAAAATTAAGCGCGGATTATGTCATAGATTCATTTGCGGACATTAAGGATTTAAAACTAAAGTTAATAAAAATCCTTATCCCCCGACTTTGCGCCTGTGGCATAAATGTAACCGAAACCGAGAAATTTATTCAAATAGGGCAAATTAATTTATTGCGAAAACCTATAAATAACTTATAAGACAACTTACTTTTTAACGATTAATTGAAGTTTATCAAATACGATGATAACTCTCCTGTTTTTGAAGACAACGGAAAAATCATTCTTATTATGGTTGATTGCCAGTATGGTGCAGTAAACTGAGGTTTATAATTTTCCCTCTAGCGATACTATACAAACCTTAGGCTAAAATATATAATATCTAAATGTAGTGGTTCTTATGCTATTTAAGTTGACTTAAAAAATATTGATTAGGGAAATTTCACAATTTTTTAAGTAGTAACCTCTTTGGATGTTGAATTATTGATAGGAGGTAATCAATGTCAATCTTTATTATTTTAGCGTCAGTTTTGCTTTTGTTTATCGCCTTTATATTTGGCGTATTTATCCTAACGATACGGTATCGGCGTATTATACTGTGGGTTTGCTTTGGCTTCGTCATATTAGGTTTTTTGCTGTATACCGCCAGTTATCTGTCATCAGGTATGAATTTGCCCGCCACATTTTTCGCGGCTCTGCGCGGAGTATACAGTACGGCGCGTATGTTTTCGGTTAACGACGATCACGGTGTCTTGACCGGAATGCAAGGCGCACAGTGGCTGACTGAGAACGTTTATTGGCAAATCCCTTTTTGGTTTTGCCATATTGCCACCCTGATAATCGTGTATATCGCATTGATTACTTTGTTTGGCCGTAAATTTATTGACAGTTTCCGTTTGCGTTTTGGTCCCCACAAAGAGGTATACATTATTAAAGGGAGCGATAAAAACGCCCTATTGTTAGCTGAAAATATCATCACCCATGACGCGGAACAAAAACACTCCGATAAAAAGCGGCTTATTGTTTTTTTACTTGAAGAAGATGACGATGAGAGTAAACTATATGAAAAAGCGTCGCATTTTGGCGGCATTGTACAAGTACAGGACAGGGATCATGATTTTTCATACTTTTTAAAAAAAGCCAAGTTAGAAAAAAGAAACTGGTTAAATAATAAAAAATATTTTATTGTCCTGATGTCCAAAGACGCATCCGTACTGGATGACGTGCAACTTATTGCGGAATATGCGAAAGAGAATGCAATATCCCCGAAAATATTGGATGTTTTTGTTTTTACTTCATCGGAATGGGACAGGGAGAAAATAGAAGAAATTACGCAGGCAAAAGACGGTAATCAACGCAAATACCCATGCACGTTTCATATTGTCAACGAATTGGAATTATTAACCCGGCAGATGATTGAAAAACATCCGCCCTTTGAATGTCCCGGA
>Ga0268262_10006913_pt1 | contig 10731 bp, 7 predicted proteins | sample TergutNc150P3_FD_190354 | JGI IMG/M metagenome (GOLD analysis project Ga0268262, IMG submission 190354) | Nasutitermes corniger P3 segment gut microbial community from laboratory colony in Florida, USA - Nc150 P3 (SPAdes) (version 2) | ecosystem: Host-associated > Arthropoda: Insects > Digestive...
CGAAGGAAGCCGCCGCTGCGCGCTACGCGTGGAGTATATCCGCTCGCTGATTGAGGAAATCGGTCTGGGAGAAGGCCGATTGCTGTTCTTCCGGCTTCCCGGATCGGCGGTTGTTCCACTGGAAGACTCTATCAGGGCGATTCGTGATCAGGTGCTGGAAGCGCTGAGAATCTATCCCCCTAATCCTTTGCGGATGTACGAAACGGGCGCGGGGGAGCGATGAACAAATTTTGCCAGTTGCTGACTTCCGGCAAGCCTTTGGTTACGGCGGAATGTCTGCCGCCTTGCGGCGCGGACGCCGACGCAATCAGGAACGCCGCAGACGCCCTTCCGCAAAATATTGACGCGATTGTGGTTCCGGACAATCCGGACCATATCCGCAGCTCCGCTTTTTCAACTGCGGCGTTGCTGGTGCGGGAAGGCAGGGCAAGCGTCATTATGACCGTGACGACGCGCGACCGCAATCGCCAGGGATTGTTCAGCCATGTGCTGGGCGCGGCCGCGCTGGATGTTCCCTCGGTCCTTTGCGTCAGCGGGAATCATCAATCTCTGAGCATCTGCGGGCAGGCAGCGTCCGTTAACGATATGGATTCCATCCAGCTTGTGCAGGCTTTGAAAGGCATGGTGCTGTACGGTTCCGGACCGAATGGCCGGGAACTTGAATCGAAGATCACCCTGCAGATCGGCGCCGTCGCGCAGCCGTTTCTGCGTCCGATGGATTTGAATCTGCTCCGGCTAAAGAAAAAAATCTCGGTAGGCGCGGACTTTCTTATGACGCAGTCGGTGTTTGACGTGGAAAGTTTTTCCGAATGGATGACGGCTGTCAGGGAATCCGGTTTTGATAAACGCACGGCAATTATCGCGAGCGTTCTGATTCTCGACAGCGCGGAAAAAGCGCTGAAGCTGCGGAAGCTCAGGACTTACGGAACGATTTCCGATGAGGCGCTCTCGCGCATTGCCGGCGCCGCCGATCCCGCGTCCGAAGGCGTGGCGCTGGCGGCGGAAACAGCGAAGAAGTTGAAGAAGATTGCGGGCGTTCGCGGAATACATATTCTTTGCGGCGGCTGCGAAGCGCTGGCCGGGGAAGTAATTAAACAGGCGGGATTGTAACAGTTCAATTACGAATTACGAGCGGCGCCCATGTCAAAAATGATTGGATATATGATATGTCGTTGATTCCGGGAAATAGTAATGTTGGGGCGGTTCTGGTTTGCGGCGCCGGAATCGCCGGAGTTCAGGCCGCGCTGGACCTTGCCGAGAGCGGATTCAAAGTTTATCTTTCGGACGCTTCCGCCGTAATCGGCGGAGAGGCCGCACCGTCGGACGCGCCGGCGCCTTCCGGGGAAGCTTATTTTAGTCTGCTTTCTCCAAAACTGGCGGATTGCGCGCGGCACGATAATATTGAAATTCTTACATTGACGGATGTGATGGATATTTCCGGACAGGAGGGACGTTTTAGCGTCCGTGTTCGGCGCAATCCCCGCTACGTCGATCTGAATAAATGTAACGCTTGCGGCGATTGCGCCGATGTCTGTCCGATTTATCCGTCGGAAGCCGTTTCCGGAAAAGGCGCGGAGAGGCGCAAGGCGATTTCACAGGCATACCCGCAGGCGATTCCCAGCGCGTTCCGCATTGTGAAAGCCGCCGGAAAGACGGCTTGCGGCGCGGGATGCCCGGCGGGCGTCAATGTGCAGGGTTTTATCTCACTGCTCCATGCCGGGAAAACGACGGAAGCCTACGATCTGCTGCGCCGGCGCTGCCCGCTGCCTGCGTCGAGCGGGCGAATATGCCGGCATCCCTGCGAAGGCAAGTGCAGCCGTACGGAGATCGGCGAAGCGGTGTCCATCCGCGGACTGGAGCGTTTTGTCGCCGACGCGGCAATGGAAATTCCCCAGACAGTTACGCCGCCTGAGAATCGGCTGGGCAAGCGCGTCGCGGTCATCGGCGGCGGTCCGGCCGGACTGACTGCCGCAAACGATCTTGTCCGTATGGGCTGTCATGTCGCGCTGTTTGAGGCGCAGTCGCAGCCGGGCGGGATGCTGCGTTACGGCATTCCCGCGTATCGTCTGCCGAAAGATGTTCTTGAAAAGGAAATACGAACGATCATTGATTCCGGCGTGGAACTTCATGCCGGCGTACGCATCGTCAAGCCGCAAGAATTGCTTGCTCCCGGATTGCGGATCGACGGCGTTGAATACGAGCCGTTTGACGCCGTGTTTGTCGCGACCGGCGCGTGGGGCGCGCGAAAGATGGACGTGCTGGGAGAGGACGCGCGCGGCGTCTGGCAGGCGCTCAACTTTTTGTATGTCGTCAACTCCGGCGCGGCGCCGTTTATAGGACCAAATGTCGTTGTTTTGGGCGGTAACGATCTTGCGCTGGATGCCGCGCGGTGCGCGTTACGGCTTCCGGGCGTGCAATCCGTCCATCTGGCCTGTCTGGAGAGTTGGGCGGAAATGCCCGTCGATGCGGATGAAATTGAGGACGCTTTCCGTGAAGGCGTCGTCGTTCACAACGGTCTTGGGCCGACCCGGATTGAAAAATCGGGAAATCGCGCGTCCGCTGTGCATTTCCGCGCCTGCACGAGCGTTTATGACGAACACAGGAAATTTGATCCTATTTTCGATGACGACAACATCTCCACGCTTGCCGCCGATACGGTGATTGTCGCGGGCAAACGCTTCGCGGACGCTTATGGTTTGAGCGCGCGTCCGGGCGGGCGCATTATTGCTGATTCCAACACGCTGGCGACGGAAACAAAAGGCATTTTCGCGGGCGGCGAGGCGGTCATGGGACCGGCCTCGATGGTGGAATCGATGGCGCAGGGGCATCAGGCCGCTGAAGCGATTTTAAGGTATCTCAAAGGAGAACCGACGCGCCTCGCCGCTACGGGTTCTTCAAAAATGGCTATCGCGCCGAATCCCGATCCGGACGCGCCGCCTCTGGACCGCATGGAAATGTTCCGCGCCGTCCGTCCGGGCGGTAAGCCGGATATGTCGGAAATTAATCCGGGTTATGACAAAAGTCAGGCGATGTATGAGGCTGCGCGCTGTCTGTCCTGCGGACTGTGCGGCGAATGTATGGAATGCGTCAAGGTTTGTTCCGCCGGCGCGATCCGTCTTGACGAGAAACCGGAGGAACGCTCGCTGGAAGTCGGCGCCGTTATTTTCACCGCGCCGGACGAGCGAGCGGACTTTTCCGGCAAGGGCATTTACCGGACAGGGCGGCCGTCCGAAGATATTTCCGGCGCGATTGTGCAGGGTTCCGCCGTCGCGGCCGAAGCCATGCGTCAACTGGCGTCCGCGCGCGGTACGCAGACGAAAGCGCGGGAATATTCCGGCGGAGCGCTTGTCATCGGCGGCGGGCTTGCCGGCATGACGGCAGGACTATACATTGCCGATCAGGGTTTCCCCGTTCATATTGTCGAAAAAGAATCAATCCTTGGCGGGATGCTGCGCGGACGACGCTCCACGCTGGAAATAGAGGACATTTCGGAATATTTGCGTGAACTTGAGGGAAAAGTCCGGACGCATCCCAAAATACGAGTCTATCTGAACGCGGCGCTTGAGAAAACTTCGGGACGGATCGGTCAATTTACCAGCGCGCTGAATGTGGACGGAAATGAGGCGACGGTGAATCACGCCGTCGTGATCGTCGCCACGGGCGGGCGGGCGCGAACGACGGAACGGTATTTGTATGGACGGCATCCGCAGGTGGTTACACAAAGCAGTCTTGAAACCATGCTGGGCGATGAAAGCCTGGTCGCCGGGCTGCGCGATAAAAAAAGACCCATGATCGTGATGCTGCAATGCGTGGAAAGTTTGACGGCGCGGCATCCTTATTGCAGCCGCGTTTGCTGCGCGCAGGCTTTGCGAAACGCTTTGGAAATAAAGGATCGTCTGCCGTACGCCGAGATTGTGATTGTCGGCGGACAACAACTGGCGAAAGGCGAGCAGGAAATTTTTTATCACAAGGCGCTGGAACGGCGAATCCGGTTCGTCCGTCATTCCGGAACGGATCGCCCGGAAGTGTGCGAAGAAGAATCGAAACTTCAGGTGTTCATTCACGATGCAGATGTCGGGCGGGGATTGGTGGTTTATCCTGATCTGGTCGCGCTTTCTACCGGCATAGCGCCGGCGGAAAGCAATCCGGAACTTTCGGAACAATTGCGCGGCTGCCTGACCGCTGACGGATTTTTCCAGACGGCGCATCCCGGATTGCGTCCGGTGGAACTGACCATTGACGGCGGATTTGTATGCGGCTGCGCGCATTCTCCGCAGTTAATGCGGGATACCGTTGACGGCGCGCGCGCGGCGGCGGCGCAGGCATCTCGTCTAATTCGGAATGCGTAATTCGTAATTCGTAATTGCATATAGGGTTTTGCATTTGAATAAAGTTTTTTCGTAACGAAACCGAAGAGGAAGAACGGGGAGATTATGATCGTCGCTTCGCCTAAATCCATTACGGAACTCAAAACGCTCATCGCGGGACACAAGAAGGTATTGTTCGCGGGCTGCGGCACATGCGCGGCGGTATGTCTGGCGGGCGGCGAACGCGAAGTCGATATTGCGGCATACGCCATACGCATGTCCGGCAAGCTTGACCGCAACCCGATCGAAGTTTCCCGGATCACTGTTGAACGCCAGTGCGACAACGAATTTCTGAAGGAACTGGACGAACCGGCGTCGAAAGTGGACGCGATCGTATCTTTCGGCTGCGGCGTGGGCGCGCAGGCGATTGCGGAACGTTTCCCGAATCTGCCGGTCTATGCCGCGCTTAATACCCAGTTCATGGGCGCTCTTGAAAGTCAGGCCGTCTGGACGGAGAAATGTCTGGGATGCGGCGATTGTATGCTGGCGCGTTTCGGCGGCATCTGTCCGGTTACACGGTGCGCGAAAAGATTGTTGAACGGACCTTGCGGCGGTTCTCAGGAAAACCGTTGCGAAGTAGATTCGGACAAGCCTTGCGCCTGGCGGTTGATTTATGATCGGCTTAAAAGAATCGGCCAATTGGACCGGCTGGAAGAAGTCGTTCCGCCTAAAGACTGGAGCACAGCCTGGTATTCCGGCGCGCGCAAGGTCGTTCGAAAAGAACATCAGGTTTAACCTAAGGAGCAATAAGGAGCAAATTCTGTGACTGACATCGAAATGGTGTTTGTACAAGGCGGGACGTTTACAATGGGCGCTACCGCCGAACAGTTGGCCGATGCATGGGATTGGGAAGTGCCGACGCATCCGGTTACTTTGAATGATTTTTATATCGGCAAATATGCGGTGACGCGGGCGCAATGGGAATCCGTGATGGGTAAAAAACCGGTGTCACGTTTTGAAGCGCTTAAATCCGCTGTTCGGAATGCCTTGCAAAAAGGGGTGGCTGAAACGGAAGAAAATCTGCCGATTGAAGCGATGAACTGGATGGACGTACGGAGCTTTATCAACAAGCTGAACGCCGCAACCGGCAAACGCTATCGCTTGCCGACGGAAGCGGAATGGGAATACGCGGCTCGCGGCGGCAATAACAGCAGAGGATATAAGTACAGCGGGAGCGATAACGCCGATGAAGTGGCGTGGTTCAACGGGAACAGCGGCGGCAAGGCGCATCCTGTAGGTACAAAGCGTTCCAACGAATTGGGTATATATGACATGAGCGGAAATGTCTGCGAATGGTGCCAGGATTGGTACGGAGAGTACGATGATTCCGAGCAAACCAATCCTCTTGGCCCGCAGTCGGGGTTAAATCGCGTGGTGCGTGGCGGAACCTGGTCCGATGAAGCGGGGTCCTCGCGGGTGTCGTATCGTTTCAGTTATAAACCCGTTCTTCGCTACTATGGCGTCGGCTTTCGCCTGGCAATGTAGGGGCGTTGCACGCAACGCCCACGATCCATATTAATTGTCTTTTCCCATGACGCGCCGCATTTCCACCAGCGCTCTGGCGTAATCGGCGCGCGCCTGAATTGCGGCGAACCTGGCGGAGAGCATATCCCTCTGCCGCCGAATCACTTCGTAAGGAATTGACACGCCTTCGCTTTGCCGGGCGGATTCAGCCTTCAGCGTTTCTTCGCTCAGCCGCGCCGCTTCTTCTGCCGCTTCAACCTGCGCCCTGGATTGCTCCAGACCAATCAGCGCTTTGCGTACTTCCATCGCTATAGTGTTACGGGTGTTTTGGGCATTCAGTTCCGTCTGCTTCTTTTCCAGTTTCGACCGATAGTAATCCGCTTCCGCCGTGCGATTCCGGATATTTAGTGAGAAAGAGAAACCGACGGCGTATTCCGGATAGCTCCAATTACGTACCTGCCGCAATGCCTGAGACATCCCGCCCGGAAACAGCGCCGGATTTCCCTGAGCATCGATCAGCGTCCGATTGCCGTAAAGTCCGGAACTGTTGAAGTTTGCGAATACGAGAAGGCTTGGTTTGAGCAAATCCTTGCTGTATTTAACGGCGATGTCCTGCGTCAGAATGTTGGTTTCCGTCTGGACAATTTCCGGACGGTTTTTCATGGCGGCCGCCAGCGCGTCTTCCAGTTTGGGAATGTCCGCCGCGTCGGGTTGCGGCAGGACGTCGGTCGGCTCAATTGACAACATGCCGAAAACGCCGTCAAAGTTTTTGCTGATCATGTTTTTCAGATCGACTTCCCGCATCCGCAATGTGGTACGCGCGGTAACCAGATCACGCTCGCGGGCGGCGACTTCCGATTCGGCGGTTACAACTTCAAGCCCGGACAGAACGCCGAATTCCTCCTTTTGCCGGGTTTCCTCCAGAAAGAGTTGAGCCACAGCCAATGATTGCTCCGCGACCTGAACACGTTCCCCGGCTGCCGCAAGATTCCAGTAAGCGGATTCAGCCTGCGCCAGCGTGGCGTGTTCCTGCTGACGCACGACTTCTTTCACGATCTTTCGTTCGTTGTCAACTACATCCAGAAAGCGCCGCCCGATGGCTCTGCCGAATCCGCTCAGGAGCTGTTGCGTCACGCTGATCGACAACTGCGAAACGAACGAGGGGTTATAGAGCAAAAACCGCTGGGTGGAGCGTTGCCGCATGTTGTTAAAAGCGACGCTGAGACTTGTGCCTGGCGTAAACGCCTGCGAATAGCGCGCCTGAAAAGCGGTTGAATCCGTGGAGACTTCCGGCAGACCCGATACGACCAGTGAATTCAGCGGACTGGTTGTGCGGTCGATACTGAATCCCAAAGCCAGCGATGGATCATAGCTGCCTCTCGCGTAGCCGACGACTTGTCGCGCGCCGCCGGAAATCGCGCCGCCTGAAAATCCGCCGAGTCCGCCGCCGCCGCCGACTCCCGCGCCTATCGCGCCTGAAAACAGGCTGCTGGGAATCTGCACGCCCGCGCCGCCGCGGGGCGCGCCGCCGCCTTTTACGCGTACCAGGTCGGTTTCAGCGTACTTGGCTGTGGTATTTGAAGAAAGAATATCCAAATTGTTCTCGCGGACTGAAGCCCGTAGCTGCGCAAGCGAAATCCGGATTTTTCCGTCCTGAACCAGTTGCGTTACCGCAGGCGTATTGCCGAGGTCCACTTGTGGAATCTTCTGAACGACATAAGGTTTATAAATTCCGGGAAACCATTCGGGATTTTGTGAGAGATATTCCGGCGCGTTCTGCGCAATCGCCGGCGAAACCGCTCCGATAAGCAGGAAAATCCCCGCAAAGCCTGAAAGTTTGACGCTAAGCTTCCGGTTGCTTTGTGCCTTCATCAGCGGCCTCCGTTGCCGGAAACCGGGTTCGAGGAAATTTTGCCGTCCAGCGCGTCTGCGTATTCTACGGAATTGCGTTCCAGCGTTGTTCCCGTGGAGCGATCCATCTCCACAAGCGCTTTCGCGTATGTAACCATTGCGGCGACTTCGGCCTGCCGCGCGCTGACGAAGTCCCTTTCCCGCAGAATCACCTGATAGGAAGTAGAAGACCCCGCTTCAAGTTTAATCTTTTCGCCTTCCCAGATTTCACGCGCGAGAGCGGAAGCCTTACGCGCGGCTTCAACCTGCGCTTTACCCTGCATCAATCCGATGATGGCTTTGTTTACCTCCACCGCGATGGAATTACGCGAACGTTGCCGGCTTATCAGCATTTGATTCTGCTCAAGCTGCGAGCGCAGACTGTCCGCCTGAGCCGTCCGATTCCGCAGGGGAATGCTGACGGAGACGCCGCCGGCGTATTCCGGATATGTCCCTTTGAAACTCTGTCCGAAGGAACTAGGCAAGCCCGCGCTTTCGGTTGCGCTTTCGCCCTGCAATCCCGCGCCCGCGTAGAATCCAAAGACGGAGACGCTGGGTTTCAGCGCGTTTTGGGTGAACCGTACGGAAATATCCTGATTTTTCAGATTGATGTCCGCCTGTTTTAGTTCCAGCCGCTTATCCATGGCGTTATTCAGCGCGGTCTGAACTTCTGGGATATCCGATTCGGCGGGTTTGGGCATCGAATTAAGCAGTACAATCCGCGCGGAATCCAGTTCCGGCCTGTTTCTTCTAACCAGCATGTTTTTCAGAGTGGCTTCCTGAAAACGCAGGTTGGTTTCCGCGACGGTCAGGTCCCGGCGCCGTGCGGCAACCTCCGATTCCGCCGAAGTTACATCCAATGGAGACATTGTGCCGACATCCAGCCGGATTTTGTTGTCTTCCAACAGTTGGCGGGCGACTGCCAGCGACTGTTCCGCGACTTTCACGCTTTCCTGCAGCGCGGCCAAATCCCAATAGGCGTTTTCCACCGCGACGATAATCGTAATCAACTGCATACGAAACACGTTTTCCGCAGCGGACGTGTTGTTTTTCGCCACCATGATGTAGCGTTCATTGGCCAACCGCCCGAATCCGTTCCACAGTGGTTGATTTACGCCCAGCGCGAAACGGGTAACGTTTGCGGGATTGTACAGCAGATTCTGCTGCGTCGAAGATTGACGCTGGCCGCTGAGCGTCAGTGAGTAGCTGGTTCCCATAGAAAAAAGCTGAGCGTAACTCGCGGAAAACGCGGCGGTGTCTCCGGTAACGTTATAAATCCCGGAAACCACGTTGGTATTCAGAGGAGAAGTAACGCGGTCAAAGCTGAAGTTGACGTTCAATATGGGATCGAAATTTCCCGACGCGCCGACTTGTACCGCGCCGCCGCCGCCGGTCACTCCGCCGGCGCTACCGACGCCTGAACCGGCGCCCGAACCGCTGATGCCCGCGCCCAACGCGCCCGATGTCAAGCCGCCCGGCGTCGAGCCGCCCGTAAAACCGCGCGGCGATTGCCCCGCCCGGCTCCGCAGCAAATCGGTTTGGGAAAATTCCGGGATGTATCGCTGCACCGCGATGTCCAGATTGTTTTCCAGCGCCAGCGCCACCGCGTCGGTCAGGGAAAGACGCAGAACGCCGTCGGTAATCAGATTTTCGATCCTCGGCGAATTTTCCAGTGTCGGCTGCGAAAGCGTCCGTACCCGCCAGGGCGCGCTCAGAGAGAAGCCCTTCGTTTCGGATTGGGCAAAAGAAGGAAGAATCAATCCAAACATGAACAAAGCCGCCGTCGCGGCGGATCGGACAGGATGTTTTCTCATCAGCTTATGGCCTCCTGAATATCTGGAATCGTACACGGATTCGTGGAACGGATACCGAAAATAGGGATTTTGCCATAAACGACGATTGAATATATGTGATTCTTACCTAAAACTTCATTTTGAAAATTTCACCTTACCCTATGTAAATAGAAACCGTGCCACGTTCGGAGTTGCCTTGACGCCTACAATGTATCTGCGGGATAATCCACGATTATGGCGACCGGTAAAAACACCTCTTTTGACGCGATTGAAACCCGTTTTCCGGGACTTATGGCCGAAATTCGGCAAAATATCCAAAATGCCGAGAAATCTTACGACGGCGGCGAGCGGCAGGAAAGTTTTCTTTGGGAACATACTGTGCACGTGGCCTCCATCGCGGAGCAACTGGCGCAATCCGAGAATATTGATCCGCTGATTCCGGTGATCGCCGCGCTTTTTCACGATGCCGGCAAGTTCGCCGAAGGACGTTATCACGCCGAAGGCACGGTTGAGGAAACGGAAGCGGCGCGGATCGCCGAACCGATGCTCCGCCGACACGGGATGAAGGCGTCGGACATCGGTAAAACGCTGGCCGGATTACGCGCTCTGTACAATGAAAAAGCCCGGAAGAACCGTGTCGCCGCGATTCTTCACGACGCGGATTTTTTGTCGAAATCAGGCGCGATGGGCGTCGCCGAGTTTTTCATCAAATCAACGCTGCGGGGACGCACATTACGAGTGTCCGTGCTGGAGTATCTCGGCAAGGAACTGACTTATACGGCGTGTCTGCCGCTCAATATGCGTACGTCCGCCGGGAAAAAATTAGCGGAGCGAAAATCCGGCGACGCGCTTAAATTTTTTAGACTGCTTCTGGCTGAATTAAAGGACTCGCGGATCGCCGATTTGAGGATTCGTCATTTCAGCGTCCCGTCTGCGTCAGCGCGGAACGGCGCGCTGGAGATACGTCTGGTGGTTTCGCCCGCGTGTCCGGAGTGCGGCAAAGCCTGGAAGATGCGATGGCGTACGGAAGAAGGCGTCAAGTGCCACAAGCTCCGCGTGGATTGGCTTTGCGCGCGTTGCGGCCATCAATTGGAGACATCTTTCTGTCTTCCTGAAATCGCCTGATATTGGTTGAAAGATAGTACGTAAGCGCTGGAAGCGCGTAACGTGAATAACCGTCGGTGGAGCGTGAGCGTAGCGAACGCGGAACCGGCGGG
>Ga0268262_10006914_pt1 | contig 10730 bp, 4 predicted proteins | sample TergutNc150P3_FD_190354 | JGI IMG/M metagenome (GOLD analysis project Ga0268262, IMG submission 190354) | Nasutitermes corniger P3 segment gut microbial community from laboratory colony in Florida, USA - Nc150 P3 (SPAdes) (version 2) | ecosystem: Host-associated > Arthropoda: Insects > Digestive...
TATATTGAGTTTAATGTCGTCCCCGCTTCATTACTTGATAAATTGTACCAAGGCAAAGTAGTAATCAGTAATTGGCAAACTTTGGCATGGGATAGTGTCGAGGACATAAAGAAGAAAAAATCAGTTGATAAAAGAGGCCCAAAAAGCGATGAAGCTTATGCCCGTGAAGTATTAGGCGATATTGCTAACAGCCAGAATATTTTAGTCATTAACGATGAAGCGCATCACGCCTGGAGGCGCAACCCCGAAATCAAAGAAAAAATAACCAAAGAATATAAGGAAGCTGAAAAAGAAGCGACAATATGGGTAAGCGGCCTTGACCGTATTCACAACGCAAGGAAAATATTGAACTGTTACGATTTTTCCGCAACCCCTTTTGCCCCTTCCGGCAAGAAAAACGATTCAGAAGCCCTGTTTACATGGATTGTAAGCGACTTTGGCTTAAATGACGGAATAGAATCCGGCCTGGTTAAAACTCCCAGAATTGTAGTCCGTGATGACAACACCCCCGACGCTAAAAATTTCCGTTCAAAGTTGTATCATATATACGCTGATGACAATGTAAAAGACAATATCAACCAATCGGCAAAACCTGAAATTCCGCTTCCTGACCTTGTTATACAGGCATATAATCTTTTAGGAGCAGACTGGCTGGAAACCTATAACGCATGGAAAAAAGACGGTTCCGATGTTCCCCCTGTAATGATAACCGTAGCCAACCGTACCGAGACTGCGGCGCGGATTGAATACGCTTTCCGGACAAAACAAATAATTACAGAAGAATTATGCGACCCTGAATATATGCGGCAAATAGACTCAAAGAAACTTGAACAGGCGGACGCAGACAATATTTCTTTTGACGGCATTACATCAGATAATGAAGAAACAGACGGTAAAAAAAGATTGTCTCAAAAAGATCAAGCCGCCATATTGAGAGAAACAGTAAACACTGTCGGACAGCGTGGCAAACTTGGCGAACAAATCCGCAATGTAATTTCCGTAGGTATGCTGACTGAGGGATGGGACGCAAAAACTGTAACCCACATTATGGGGCTTCGCGCATTTTCCAGTCAGTTGTTATGTGAACAAGTTATAGGGCGCGGGCTTCGCCGTTCTTCATATGAGATAGGAGAAAACGAATTATACAAACCCGAATATGTAAATATTTTTGGCATACCATTTTCATTTTTACCGCATGAAGGCGAAGGCGGCGGGGGTGGAATCACTAAAACAAAATATGCCGTTCAGGTAAACCCTGAAAACGCGCAATATGAAATTTCATGGCCAAACATCATTCGCATAGACCATGACCTTGAACCTCGTCTCCATGTGGATATGGCAAAGATAGACCCGCTTACTCTTGACGCTTCCCAAACCCGAATTAGCGCTGAACTTGCTCCGTTCATTGACGGACAGCCCGACCTTACCAAATGTACGCAAATTGACCTCGAAAAACTGGAAAAACATTTGCGTATGCAGGAAATAATTTTCAAGACATCTGCCCGTGTTTTTGAGATATTACAAACTTCATGGAAAGACAAAGGAACTCCCTATTCCATGCTTGGACAGGTTTTCAGTTGGGTTGAACGCTATCTTGAATCTAATAAAATAATCATTGAGCCTGTGTTATTTATAGGCAATGACCCCTTGAAAAGAAAAATAATGTATATGCTCAACATGAATAAAATAGTTGAGCATTTATGGAAATTCATAGAATGTGAAATGACAACCCGGTTAATACCTGTTTTTAATCCCGGCGGTAAAATCCGTTCCACAGGAGATATGCCTACATGGTGGACTACCAAACACCGCGAGCCGTTAAAAAAATCCCATATAAGCCACATCGTTTATGACAGCACATGGGAAGCTACCGAAGCTTATAAAATCGAAAAGAATCCCCATGTAACAGCCTTTGCTAAAAACGATCATCTTGGTTTTGGCATTCTCTATACATTTAACGGTGTTCCCCATTATTATTATCCCGATTTTCTTATAAAACTAAATAACGGTAAAACCCTTGTACTTGAAACAAAAGGACAGGATAATCCTCAAGTACAGGAAAAACGCCGTTCCCTTGGAGAATGGATCGAAACAGTCAATTCAATTAAAGATTATGGTCAGTGGTGCAGCGATATTTCTTTCAATGTTGCAGATGTCGATGGTATAATTGAAAAGTGGGTGATTAAATAAATGGCATTAAATATCGGTTCAGAATGGCACAGGTGGGATGTTCACATACATACGCCTGGAACAGCATTAAGTAGCGAATATGGAAAATGTACATTAGATCAATTTATCAAGGAGATAAACGAAAAAACAGAAGATGTAATTGTAATAGGTATAACTGATTATTATTCTATTGATAATTATATTTATCTTAAAGAGCAATTTGATAAGGGAGCGTTTAAATATATAAAATTATTATTTCCAAATATTGAAATGCGGTTGTCAATTCCGACAGAGAAATCCAGTGCTATAAATTTCCACTTGATATTTTCTCCTGATGATCCAAATCATATTGAAGAAATACAAAATCATTTAAATAGATTATATATTAATTCCTATGACAAACCAGTTAGTTGTAATAAAAAAGAGATAACACGTTTTGGCGGTGAAATAAATCCAGAATTATCCAGTGATGAACAACGTTATAAACATGGAATTGAAAATTATAAGATTGATATTACTCTGTTTAAAGATTGGTATAATAAAAATCCGTGGTTAAAAAATAACGCTTTAATAGCAGTTTCTGCAAAACAGAAAGATGGAACAAGTGCTTTAAAAAATAAAAGTGGTTTTACTTCTATACGGCATGAAATTGAGAAAATAGCAGATATTATTTTTTCTGCTGCTCCTTCTGATATAAATTTTTGGCTTGGAAATGGAGATAAATCAGAACAAGAATTAATAAAAGATTTTGGAGGTATTAAACCTTGTTTAATAGGCAGTGATGCACATTCAGTTGATAAAATATTTTTATCAGAAACAAAAAAATATTGTTGGATTAAAGCAGAACCTACATTTGAAGGATTTCGACAAATTTTGTATGAACCTAAAGAACGTGTTTTTATAGGAGAATTCCCACCAAATATAAATAGAAAAAACTATTTTTCGCAAATTTGCGTTCCTGATGTTAATTGGTTTCCTAATTGTAATATTTCATTAAATAAAGGATTAGTGAGCATAATTGGTCCAAGAGGCTCTGGAAAAACAGCGTTGCTTGATATTATCTCTGTAGGTTTTGGCGCATATCAAGATAATGATGACAGTTTCATTTCAAAGGCAAAAAACCTTGCATTACCATTAACTTTAAAAATAGAAACAAATAATACTAATCAAAAAACTATTATATTCAATATGGATTTTGAAGGTGGCATAAACGCGAAATATTTGTCTCAGCATTTTGTTGAACAATTATGCTCAAATGAAGGGGCCAGTCAAAGATTGGTCGATGAAATTGAGAGTATCATTTTTGAAAAATTAGAAGGATTTAAAAAACAAAATGCAAATAATTTTTCAGAATTAAAAGATGCTATAATATTATCTTATGATAATATTATTCAACGGCTAACTGATGAAATAAAGGAATGTAGCAATGAAATTACTCGTATAAATGAACAAAAAGGAACATTGCCATCCAAATATAATAAAATAAAGACACTTAAAGATGAAATAGAAAAAATTAAGTTACCTGAAATAAAGAAAGATGATAAATTTATTTATGCAGCCAGACAAAAAGAACATGATGAAAAGTTTCAATCTATTATAATAGATTTGAAGGAATTAAAAAGAAGAATAAATATTTTTAATAATGTTATTACCAAGATTGATAATTATAATCAAGAATTATCAGAAAATAGTAGAGATATGCTTTCAGAATTATCAGAATTCAATTTATCAGAAAAAGAACAGCAACTTTTTTCTATTTCATTTCCGAAAGCATTAATTGATTTACTCAACAATAAAAAAAATAAAATACAGACAGAATTTAATACAAAATTCGGCTCAGAAATATCACCGGAAAATAAAACCTATAATTGGTATAAAAATGAATTGGAAAAAATAAAAGTCAGTCTGAATAATCTATCAAAAAAAGAAAGAGAATATATTGAATTAAATAATCAAATACAGGAAAAAAATAATAAAATAAATATTCTTCAAAATCAGATTGACGAAATAAATAAATTGGATATCGAATCTTACCAGAAAAAACGAGTTGTTAAATATAAAAGAGTATTTAAACTGATTCAGGATAAATGCAAGTCTCTGTCTGAACTTTATGGTCCATTAGAAAACTCATTAAAAACAGATTATGGAGAAAATATTCCTTTATCTCTTTATGTAAAGATAGATGTTGATTTAAAATCATGGCTAACTAAAGGTAATGAAATAATAGACTCGCGTTATTCTACAAAAATGAAAGATGAGGGTGGATTAAAAGCTGTTGTAAAGAAAATATTATTGGAACCATGGAAATCAGGCGATCCCGATAGAATTGCTGATGCAATGAATATATTTATGCAGGATTATATTATTAAATATATAAAGGATGACCTATTACGAGAACATTACTCATTAAATGATTTAGCACAATGGTTGTTTTCAGTTAATCATATATCTACACCTTACGAAATAAAATATGAAGGGGTTTCTATTGAAAAACTATCGCCGGGCACAAGAGGTGTCGTTATGATGATTCTCTTTTTACAAGTTGATAGAAATGATACCAGACCTTTATTGATTGATCAGCCGGAAGATAATTTAGACCCTGAATCAGTTTATAAAAAACTTGTTCCTTACTTTAATGAAGCAAAAAATCGCAGGCAAATTATTATGGTTACTCATAATCCGAATTTAGTTGTTGGAGCAGATTCTGATCAAATTATCGTTGCAAATTCAACAAGAATAAATGATGAACAATTACCGTTATTTGATTATATATCTGGTGGACTTGAAGATCCAGTAATTATCAAAAAAGTCTGTGATATTCTTGAAGGTGGCGAAATTGCTTTCACAAGAAGACATGAACGATATTTCAAAAAGAAAAAATAAAAAATTATATGATAATAAATTAAGTAAAAAAGCATTAGAAAGCCAGTTTAAGAATGATATATATATGGAGTTATGATGACTAAAAAACAACATTATCTTCCAAGGTTTCTGCTAAAAAAATTTGCAACCGACATTGATAAAAAACTAATAAATATTCATTTAATGAAAAACAATGATTTTTTAATAAACTGTGTTTTGTATGACCAAGCACAGGAAAAGTATTTGTATGGTTCGGATCAAAAACTTGAAAACTTTTTCGGGTTATTGGAAAGTGTTACTTCACCTGTTATTGATAAACTTTTAACAGGCTCTCTAGTCTTATCTGAAGAAGAAAAACTACACATGAAATTATTTATTATGTATCAGCTAAATCGTACACCTGGAAGTATCGATTTAACCAATGATACTATTGACTCAATGATAAAAAATAATGCTTCCCATGATAATTTTTTAAAAGATCATTTATCCGAATTCTCTACTGAAATAAAAGAGCCATATATGTTTCAATTTAGCATAGCAACAAAGGCTCTTCATGTTATATTAGATTTACGAATAGGGTTGTTAGAATCAAATGGGAGGATACCTTTTATTTTAGGACAGAATCCAGTCATTCGCTTAAATCCTTTTTTACAGGGAAAGAGCTGGGAATGGTCAACTCAAGGTTTGGCTTTTAAAGGTTTAATGATTATTATGCCTATTAGTCCAAAATATTCTGTTGTATTGTATGATAATTTTCGTTATAACCTAATAAATAAATACCCAAAATGGATTATTAGTGATAATGATGTAGATTTTCTGAATCGATTACAATATTTTAATACATATGAATGTATTTATTTTAATTATATTCCAAATATAGATAATTATAAACAAATTGCTTTAGAAACTCAAGAGTATAGGGATAATATAAGGGTTAGCATTGATTTATTGAGTACTAAAGAAAATCAAGACGGTTCCAAAGAGGAAATTGTTAAATCTGGATTAATTGAATACCCAATTAAACAAAAATGTCATTTTTATGCAATTAAGGAAATGGCATATAAGGATCAGATTACAAGTTTTTATGAAGCCACCCGAGATATTATGCCCAATTTTATTCTTGATGAAATTAATCGTCGTAAGGTCAGCGCAGGACTGTCAGACACAAAATTTCCTCAATCAAAATAAAACCTGTCGCATTTCCGTTTCACCGCCGCCCATTCAGGAAGCGGCAAGCGTTCTTTTTTCTTGTTATAAAGCCGAATATCTTTGGGAGTTACCAGTCCCATCTCCCATGCAAGCGCAATCATTTCTTCACGGCTGCCTGTATAAACTGTTCAAATTGTTATAAACCGGGAATTTTTACTGTCAGGCACCGTAAGCGCCACCTTATGAAAAAACACTTTAAAGGATTTATCTAAACTGCTATAATGACTTAAGATTGGAGGTATTTTATGGACACTAAGATTGCTAAAATGGAGAAAAAATATGATTAATGAACAAGATGATAAATTCGTTAATGAACTTAAAGATGAACAGAAAGAAATGGTTGCAGCGGCTCATGCTGGTGATATTTATCGTACATTATGTGCCCGTGAAAATCAACGAACGGATTATGAACGACGTTGGTTCTGGGAATTATTACAAAATGCAAAAGATTCTATAGACAATAATCCTCATAATATTTCTGATAAGCAAATAGATATACGTCTTGAAATAATAAACGATGAAAGAGGCCGTCGGGTTGTTTTTTCCCATACAGGCGACCCATTTAAAAGTAAGGATATTTTAAGTCTTAAAATGCAAACCACATCTAAGACAAGTCCTAACGAGAAAAAAACTGGTCGCTTTGGTACAGGGTTTATAACAACATATCTTTTATCAAAAAAAGTAGAAATAAGCGGAATAGTAATTAATGATAAAGAAAATCGCTCATTTAAATTTTTGCTTGATAGAAAAGCGAATGATCCAGAAGAATTTTATAAAAAACAGCTTAATGCTGATAAGCTATTCTATGAGTCTGTACAAGAAAATAATCAAGAATTTGAAGGTGATTATAAAACAAAATTTATATATTATCTCAATGCAGAGAGTGATAAAACAGTTGATAATGGACTTGACAGTATAGAGCATTTACTTCCTGTAACTTTAGCATTTAATAAAGAATTTAAATCCATTGAAATATTTAATTGTGCTAAAAAACAAAAATTCGAGAAATTTAAGTTTTCAAGCCAGGAAAATATTTCACAATATAAAATATCAATTTCAGAAGATGATAAAGAAGTTATTGATAAATATATTTATGTTCTTGAAGAAGAAGACTATTCATTCTGTACATTTACAGAGCGTAAAAAAGGTTGCGATTATTTACTTCCTATGCTAATGTGTTACCCCCGTTTATTTCTCTGGTTCCCTTTGATTGGAACTGAATATATTGGATTACCGATAATTATCAATTCCAAGAAATTTGATCCTTATCCCGAAAGAAATGCAATATATTTAAAAGAAGACTCAAAAAGTTATGAGGAAAATAAATTATTATTAGAAAAGGCATTGGAAGATTTGCCAAAACTTGCAGAATATTTTAGATGTAAAGGGGTAAAGCATCTTTTTAATTTACTCGCATTTGATTCAAATACAGATAAATGGATTGATCAGGATTGGTTTAATAGTATAAAAAATAAAATTCTAGTCAAAATGATAAATTTACCAGTATTGTTCCTGAATAATTTATCTTCAAATCCTTATAAATTAATAGATTTTATTATTCCATATACTTCAAAACATGAATTGATAATTGAACTATGTAAACTATTATCAAATACGAATGACTGTATTGTTCCTGATTGTGAAAATATTGAAAATTGGATCTCTTTAATAAAAGGAATAGCAAATTTATCAGTTGAAAGCAAAGACCCATCTGATCTTTTTTATGTGAATACTATAGATAAAGTCATAGATAAATACATTATAAGTGTAAATTCTGTTGATGAATTGGAAAAAAAATTAAAAATTAATGTATACGATTGGCTGAATGGTTTATATAATATATTATTAAAAGAAAAAGAACATTCTAATATTGATGAATATTCCAAATTATTGCCGAACAAACTCGGCATTTTCCGTAATTCTAAAAATATTAGTCTTGATGGTATAAAAGATGAAATAATTATTGATATTTCTTCAGAAATAAACCTAAATTTTAGAGAAAAATTATTAAATGATAATATAAGTGTTTTAGATACCATATTACAGAAATTTGATTTAATTGAGGCTACAAAAGAAATTCTTAATAAATTGAACAAAGCAGCCGAAACTGATATTCAATATATCGAACAAAACGCAAAATTTTTAAGGTGGATTATTGAGAATAATATAAACCTTATTACAGAACTGAAAATCTTTACGCAAGATATAGATAAAGATTTGCCAGACAAATTTAAATTTGTGTATTTATCTAAAGATAATAAATTATTGCCACCAAAAGAATATTTAAAAGAAAACGGTTATGTATATTATTCAAAAATAGTAAATGATAAACATTGTTTGAATAATAAATATGAAAAGTATTGTCCGGCTTCAATTTATAGTGCTCTCAATGATGCTGGTTATCTTAGTATAAGCCCGATCGAAATAACGCATAAAAAATTAAAAGATATTTCTAACACAGATTTCAAATTATTGTTATTTCATGATAATAACATTATTTATCAAAAAGAAGAAGCTGAAATTAATTCCGATGAAGAAATAGAATATTCTGACTTTTTATATCTGACAACTTCTACTGATTGTATATATTTTAATGTAACTATCAGTAGAAGTATGGACATTTTTAATTTTTTATTTTTTGAGGCGACAACATTGGATCCTTTTTTCGATAATATAAAAAAACCAATAAAGATAAATCAAGGAGGAGAAGAAAAGAAACTTTTTTTTAATCATTGTTTATGGGCCTCTCGTGCCTTTGAAGAAGAAGTAAAGTGGGTTATTTATAAAACAAATATAGGCGTAGAATACCCCAATGTAATAAATTTATCAGAATTATTAAGAAAACAATCAAACAAAGATGAAATACTTGAAAAGATAAATAGCGATAAGCCTAAAAAATTACTGGAATTTTTAAAAATTGATTATCTTGATATTTGGAAATATACTCTCCCCGATGACGAAAAAGAGCCGTTTAACAATGCAACATCAACTGTTTTTAGGTTATTAAAGCAAGGGATAAATTCTTCCGAAGTTTTTTATGCTGTTGAACAAGTAATGAAAGATCGCATAAAAAAAGTATTTTTGATCTGCAATTAAAAAGAAATCAGGAAATAGGCAAAAAGATAGAACAATTATTTAAAGATTCGTTGTCCGACGATAAACATTCGAATATCATAATAGAACGTCACCCTTGGGGGCAGGATTACATTCTCACGGAGAATGTTGATTTAGAAGAACTTATTAATGATAATGCTGTGTGGGAAACAATAGACATTAAAAACGCCGAAGAAAATAAAATTAAGTGGCATATTGAATTAAAAACAACAAGTCGCGATAAGGTATCAATGTCAAAATTACAAGTTGAAACTGCCGTTTCTAATAAAAATAATTATGCACTGATTGTTATTCAGGTAGAGAAAGATATTGATAAAGATAATATGGATAATAATTTTTTCTTCACTAATGCAAAAGTTATTCCAGATATTGGAATTAAGCTTGAAAATAAACTTAGTGATTATGAAGATTTGAAGAATAAAAAGGATAAAATTATTAATTCTAATGATGATATCCGAGTAGAAATAACAGAGGAACGACCGACGTTTATAATAAATTCGCGTCTTTGGGAAAAAAATATATTATCTCTTTCTGAATTTTTAGAGAAATATTTTAATTAATTTATAAAATAATGAAAGAATGAAATTTGCTAAACCTAAAAATACCTAATTAGACTAGGCTCAGACCTCGAATAGATAACGCAGTGATATCAGGCATAAAATTCCCTCAATCAAAATAAAACCTGTCGCATTTCCGTTTTACCGCCGCCCATTCAGGAAGCGGCAAGCGTTCTTTTTTCTTGTTATAAAGCCGAATATCTTGGGGAGTTACCAGTTCCATCTCCCATGCAAGCGCAATCATTTCTTCACGGCTGCCCGCATGAAAAGCGCTGTATAAACTGTTCAGGTGGTTATAAACCGTACTTCTGGCTATATGCAGAATTTCCCCAATTTGGTCAGGGATAAGCCCGCAGCACAGCATGACAAGGCATTCCCTCTGCCGTTTGGTTATTCTGCTTTTGGTATCCGGCCATTCCTCACAATGTTCAATCAGGCGTTGAACCTTCGGCGAAATATACTGTTTCCCTTCCCGCACAATCCGTAAGCCCCGTTGAAATTCCCCATACCCTTCCCACAAATTAAGGTATGACTTCGCTCCCTCCCAGATGAACCACGGGGCGCGGCTCAAAGGGAAGTCATGGACGGAAACAACGGCGATATTAAGTTTTGGAAACAACTTTACCAGTTCGCCGACCCTGTACGGTGTCCCGTCCTGATAAAACCAACTGTCAATAATGACCAAACGGGGTTTCTTGTTGCAGATAACCGTATTCAACGCCTCATTTTCCTTGCCTGTAACCGTAACGTCTTCAAAACCCGACATTTCAAGCCGCCTCTGTATCTCCGTATGCAGTTCCGCCGCCCTGGACAACGCCA
>Ga0268262_10006915_pt1 | contig 10729 bp, 9 predicted proteins | sample TergutNc150P3_FD_190354 | JGI IMG/M metagenome (GOLD analysis project Ga0268262, IMG submission 190354) | Nasutitermes corniger P3 segment gut microbial community from laboratory colony in Florida, USA - Nc150 P3 (SPAdes) (version 2) | ecosystem: Host-associated > Arthropoda: Insects > Digestive...
GAAGAAACAGCCCTTGTGAATTATCGGTGTATTTAAATCGTGCCATAATCTGTTCTCTCTAAATATGCTCTGCTTTTTATGCAAATTATTTTTCAATCCTGACAAATTTTATTTTTTCAACAGTCTCTTTACCGAAATCTTCTGGAGGCCGCAGGCCGACAGAAGTTTCGGTAAAATTTTTGCCGCAGTTGACAGGATATTATTCTTCAGGCAATCTGTCTTTGTACATTATCTCTAACTCGCCCCAAATCTTACCCCAATCCCGTAACGGATGCGTCCATTTTTTCGTGGCCTCAAGTGTGGCCAGATACAGACTTTTCAGAAGAGCCGTTTCATTAGGGAAAACACTTCGGTTGCGATTTAACCTTCGGTAGGTGCTGTTTAACGATTCAATTGCATTCGTCGTGTAGATAATCTTTCTTACAGCAGAAGAAAACTTAAATATTGGACTAATGGCATCCCAATTCTTAACCCAGCTTTTCATGGCAGTGGGATATTGACCTTCCCATTTCTTTGTGACTTCAGCTAATCTCTTGCGGGCAGATTCCTCATTAGACGCATTATAGATAGTCCTAAGGTCTCCCGCAAATTCTCTCCTGGTTTTATCTGCAACATACTTCAAGGTATTTCTAACTTGATGCACTATACATCTCTGATACTCTGTTCCCGGAAAAGCCGCCTCTATAGACTCTTTGATGCCTGAAAGACCATCGGCGCAGAGAACAAATATGTCTCTTACTCCTCGATTTTTCAGCTCATTTAGGATCGAAAGCCAATATTTACTGCTTTCGTTACTTCCAACATACAAACCAAGTACTTCTTTGTAACCATCCATATTCACGCCTAAAACAACATAAGCTGCTACTTTCCTGACTACACCCTCAGTTCTCACAGAAAAATGTACCGCATCTATAAAAACTATCGGATATATCTCACATAGAGGTCTCTGCTGCCATTCTTCTATATACGGCAAAAGTCTATCTGTTATGTCTGATATAAATCCTTCACTGACATCAAACCCATAAATATCTTCAACCTGTTCTGAAATCTGACGTGTTGACAAGCCTCTTGCATACATCGCTATTATCTTGTCTTCAACTCCGTAAATATCTTTCTTCCGTTTACCTATAATCTTGGGCTCAAAACTGCTATACCTGTCCTGCGGAACATCGACTTCAAATTCTCCGCAAGTGCTTCTTACCATCTTTGGTTTGACCCCGTTTCTGGAATTTTCATTCTCTGAACGTTCGTATTCCCTGTACCCTAAATGATTTGTCATCTCGGCCTGAAGCATCTCTTTAAGCGTTCCTCCAAGAAGGTCTTTTAGAGCTTCCTGAATGTCTACGGCTGTCTTAATATCATACTCCTGTATTAGTGAAGTGATGATGTTTCTCTTGCCTTCTGACAGGCCTGTGCGTTTTCTTTTAGCCATAATAAAACCACCTGTAATTTTTATATTATATCAATCACAGGAAGTCTATATATTTTTTATATTTACAGACTTTATTTCACAGGCTCTTTTTAGCTAAACAATGACTATTCGTGATAATTCCATTCCTAGTCTCTTTTTTTATTATTCTTTATTGTCTGATCAGAACTTATTAGACAACTCCCGTTTTTTTTATAATTAATGGCTTCTATTTTTTCTTAGCAGCCTGTTTTTTAGCAGTGGCTTTTTTAACAGTTACTTTCTTAGCAGTTGTTTTCTTCAAATCGAGTCCGGGCTTTGACCCCTTATTTGTTTTTTTTACAGCTACTTTCTTAGCAACAGCTTTTTTTACGGTTTTTTTCTTAGAATCAAGCTTGGGCTCTGACCCCTTGTTTGTTTTTTTTACAGCTACCTTCTTCGCAGGAGTAACTTTCTTTGCTGATGAGGATGAGCCAATATTCTTTAAAATCCATTCGGTAACATCGCTTAATACTTTTTCTCTATCAGTTTGGGTTTCATTTATTGTTTCATGGAAGAGTCCTTCATAGAGAAATATCTTTTTTATTGCAGAGGATGCTTTGCTGTAAAAAATTTCCGCAGCCTTGTAATCTATAATAGGGTCGCTTTTGCCATGAAAAACCAAAAGAGGTTTTTTAATATTACCTGCATTACTCAAACACTCCTTTGTTGTTCTCAAGAATTCAACAGCCCAGCGAGCCGTAATTTTCCTGTGAACTAATGAATCATTTTTATATTCTTCAATAGTCTTTGAGTCATGTGAAAGTTCATTAACGTCTAAGCCGTTATTAAAGGTAAGAGATGCTATCCTTGATGAGAAAAATGACGCTATGCTGTTTTTCCATGCCGGAACCTTAAAGGCCGGTTCAAATCCGGGTGAAGATAGAACTAACATTGACAAATCATCCTGATATGTCAGGGCATACTTTGCCGCAATTACTCCACCCATACTGTGGCCATATAGTATTATGGGAAGCCCCTTATTTTCCTCTTTTACAAATTCTATGAATAGCTTAAGGTCATAAACATAGTCCATAAAAGAATCTATATGTCCCCTTTTACCGTCTGATTTTCCATGTCCTCTATGGTCTATGGCAAAAAAGGATATACCTTTATTTGCAAAACTCTTTAAAAGATTCTCATATCTTCCCGAGTGTTCACCAAGTCCATGAGCGATTACTAACACTGATTTTGCTTTTTCGGCAATCCATTTTTGGAAATATATTTCAACTCCTCCCTTCCCCGTAAAACTGCCGATTTCGTGGTGATATGGTTTCATAAGCAATCTCCTTTTATATATTCATTAAATTTAATAAGAGCAAAAAATAATCTGTTTGTCAATTAAATATCTTAATAATAATTAAATAACCTTAATAGGACCATTAACTGTTCCTTCTATAAATTGTCTTATATACGGATTTTCACTGTTCCGAATCTCTTCGGCTGTTCCTGTAAATATTATCTCTCCTTCATAGAGCATCGCTATCCTGTCGGAAATTCTATATGCAGAGGTAATATCATGAGTCACAACAATTGATGTAATATTAAATGAATCTCTCATCTGCATAATAAGATTATCTACTACTCCTGCTGTAATAGGATCTACTCCCGTTGTAGGTTCATCATAGAGCATGATTTCAGGTCTTAAAGCTATAGCTCTGGCAAGTCCGCTGCGCTTTTGCATCCCGCCAGACAACTCAGACGGACGCTTATTCTCTACACCTGACAGACCTACTTTATAAAGAGATTCATCAACAATTCTTTTTACTTCATCTTCATCTAAACTGCGTCTTCTAAGACCAAATGCTACATTATCAAAAATATTCATTGAATCGAAAAGAGCGGCTCCCTGGAATAAGATTCCAAATTTCGAGATTATTTTGTTTTTGATCTTTTCATCATTATTTGTCATCAGAACTTCATCTACTGTAATTGAACCTTCATCAGGTTCTAATATGCCTACAAGGTGTTTAAGTATAACGGATTTTCCCGTACCGCTCTTACCGATGATACACAGTATTTCACCGCTGTTAACAGAAAGATCTACGCCTCTCAGTACAGATTTGTCTCCAAAGCTCTTGCGAAGATTTTTAATATCAATCTTTATCATTCATTTAACTTTCCCTTGAGATTAAACTTTAGCTCTCTTATGTTTGTGCTTTTCATAACATAATGGCAATAAAATGATTAATCCAAAAGATTTTTTTAATGAAAATAGTTTAATAATATGAGACTTAATTTGTCAATTCTTATGTCTAAGAATTTGTTACAGCTCCGGTTTAATTTTTGCACATCAGAAAAATCCCTATAATCTCAAAAAATTACAGTTCTGGCAATATGAAATTTTATTTGCTATTTTTTTATTGATTTTTTGAAATGATAGGTATAGTTTTAGAATGTTAATTCAGGAATAATCATGAGTAGATTTACTATTTTATCTTATCCAACACCAAGCAATAATAATTTGCTTTCTCTTGCAGATTCACGCTCAAGATATATGCTCCCTATTGGAGGGAGATTCAGAGTGGTAGATTTTACGATTCGTAACTCTATTTCATCACATGCAGGAAGTACGCTTATTTTCAACAGCTATGAAGATCAATTACAGCAATATATTGATAATTATATGTCTGATTTCTCTGACGACAAGTCTCATAAAATAATGGTTTATCCATATAACGTTTCAGATATAGAATCAATCCTTGATGTTTTAATCAGTGTTGAAACATCGTTCTTTGTGCTTTATAACGGAGATAATCCATCGATAATAAATCTTGCAGATGTGTTTGAAAAATTCAAAGCGTCAAAAAAGAAGTCTATGCTGATTAAACTAAGGATAGACGGAAAACCCTCAATGGCTCATAAGGTCGTTATCTGTGAAAAGAAAAAGATAATCAGTTTAGTAAAAAAATCATTAAAAGAAAAAAAGGTGCCTCTTAATTTTTTTGAGATGATAATAAACACTTTGATACATTCAGGTATAAATACAACAACATTAGATGCATACTATTGGGCTATAAACAGTTTAACCGACTATTATACATTAAATAGAGAGATCATATGGAATAAAGAGATATCAGAGGCGCTTACAAATGAGAAAATTATTCAGAGTAAAATAAGAACTAATCGTTTTACTCTGTTAGGCGAGAAGTGTTCTGTAAAAAATTCATCTATTTCGGATCACTGTTATATCAATGGAAGAGTTGAAAACAGCATAATATTCCCTTGTGTTGATATTGAAGAGGGAGCTGTTGTAATAGATTCAATTATACTCCCATATGTAAGGATAGGTCCCGGAGTAAGAGTGATAAATTCAATAATTGATGAATCCACAGATGAGAATACAGGGAGATTTAATGTTGGCAGAAACTGTATAATAGGGAGCGATGAGAAGTATATAAAAAATAACGACTTTCCTAATTTACTAAATTCAAGTATTACACTCATAGGGAAAAATAACTACATTAAAGAAGGTGTCAGCGTAGGATCTGCATGCTATATAGCATCAAGCTCATCTGAAGAGTATTTCAGTATAAAATCAAGATTGAATGACGGCGAGTCAATCATATAAAACTATCTCCAGACGCAAAAAATTTTTTGTCTTTGTGTGTTCATTGTTTTCTGCCGGATGTGTAAAATCTGAATCTCAATATGCCGTAGATTGTTAAAAACTCAAACTAATTGCCGCTGTAAATTCTTTGTCATTGTTGTGATCTTTATTTAAGCCGGCAAAAAAATTTATATTATCACTATGTGTTATCTCTTTTTTAAAAAACGAATATGACGGCGTAATAATATATGAAGCGGCAATCTCTATACATTTTAAAGCTGCAAGCGATCCCAGAAGAATGTTTCTGTTCTTTTTATCATCAGTATATGCCGACAAACCGGCAATTGTCATTTCACTTAAGTATATACTCCATCCTGTCAATCTATATCCCTTATAAAACATACCTCCGCCCGGTACAAAGATTGAAAGAACCGCAGCTGAGGTATTATAATTCTCAAACTGCGGCGGGAGTATATTCTTTGCCGTATAATTATATGATAGTTGACTAAAAAACGAAGCTGTAAATGTGAGAGGGATTGTACACCACATGAAATAATTAAGTCTCTTTATCTGTTCTGTCCTGTCGCTGTCTTTAACCCACGGGAAAAAGTTTACTTTAAAATCTGTCATAAAAGGTACAAGACCTGCATGTGTAATCATAAGAGCTGATGTAATAAAAATACCTTCATAATCTACTGCTCCTTTCTCTATCCCCATATACTCAATAGAAAGGAATGAACCATATCCCGGAAGGCAGGCGCTGGCTCCCATATTTATAACACAGATACCGTTTATAGATTTTTTGATCCTTCCGCCTTTTTTATCAAGGACTTCATCTACGCTGTAAGTTTTTGCGCTGTTCTCTGCTATATCGTAGTCAATTTTTTTTAAGTAACTTTTAAGATTGGGCAAGACTTTAAATTCAATGGAATTAACTTTACCTAAGTCAATTCCTGTAATGATTGATTCATATCTTGAAACATTTTTTATTTCAACAGTTCCAAGATTAGTATTATATTTACCTGTTTCAAGTCCATGCCATTGACCTGTATTTATTATTGCAGAGCCGTTGGAGAGGATTTTTATTATATCGCTTTTCAGATGTAATGTTTTTAATATTTTAGCAAATTCACGTGCTGCTTTAAGATGGATATTTGCAGGAATTTTTGAGTAAACTATTACTTCACGTTTTAGATCATTGTAATCATCCTTAATTGGGATTAATTTTAATTTTAATGCATAATCTCCATTTTCATAATATGCGGTTAATACCGCATATATCTTTGCATTCAAATATTGCGCTGCATTCATGTATAATGTGTCGGCATCGGAACCATTGCTCTTCTCAATAGCCGTTTTTTTATAGTGAAATTCTATTGGTACTAACCTTCCGGCTGCATTACATGTATTGGCAAGGGCATTTTCACTTGCGCTCAATATTTCATCATAGAGCGAATTTCCCGTAAAAGAGGCGAATATAACAAAATCACCGGCTTTCAGTGATTGACCATTAACTCCCATGAAACTGCTTGAGATAATTGCTGCGATTATCAATATTAGTTTTTTCACTTACTATATTTTTATACAGAGTATTCTATTTTTTATCAAGTATTGCATTCCATTCATTTATTCTGTCTGAGATTTTTTCAAATAAGGATGTTGTATCTCCTTCAATGGTAATAGATTCGATTTTATCATTCTGTTTTATGCTATTAACAACTTTTTGGTCGTCATCTCCTATTACCGAGCCGAATACAGTATGCTTTCCATCAAGCCATGGGGTGTGAACATGTGTAATAAAAAATTGGCTGCCATTTGTCCCTGGTCCTGCATTTGCCATAGACAGTATCCCCGATTTATCGTGTTTTAATTCAGGCTTACACTCGTCTTCAAATTCATATCCCGGACCGCCTGTTCCCGTACCAAAAGGGCATCCTCCTTGAATCATAAAATTATTAATAACTCTATGGAATTTAAGTCCATTGTAAAAACCTCTGTTTGCAAGATTTACAAAATTACCAACAGTTATTGGCGTATCATCTGCAAAGAGTTTTAATTTTATATCACCCTTATTTGTCTTAATAATTGCTCTTATCTCACTCATAATATCATCCTGTTATTTTTTTAATATATCATTTCTTCACATAGAGTTTCTGTCAAGAGATGTTATTCATGTTAGTTTCTATAATCTAATATGGCAAGTTTTTAAAACTATTTTATTGTAAGAAATAATAATTTTTTATGAAAATTTCAATATTTTCACCATTGTATTTATGGAGGTAAAATATATGATTAGATTCTTATATTTTCAAAATTCTCTTTGCATTTTCTATAAAGATTTTTTTTCTATCATCTGTTGACTCAATCTTCTCCTCAATGGAATTTTTATATCTATTGACTCCAAGCAGGGGGTAATCGCTTCCGAAGATGATTTTTTCAGGCTTAACAATTTTCAGCGCCGCTTCATATATACTATCGCTGTAAATATACGGTGCTGCGGCAGTGTCGTAAAAGACATTTTTTAAATTTTCTCTCACTTCAGGCATAAGCTCATAAAAAAATAATCCGCCGCCCCAATGGGAGAGTATTACAACAACTGCAGGTACATCTTTAATCAATTCATAGACCTGAAACAATGAGGGTTCGTATTTACCCGGATATTGATGTCCTACAGGTTCATTTAGATGGATACATACCGGGAGTGAAAATTCGGACGAAGCTTCAAGAACTTCATGTAAAAATTTCATAGCAATATTATTCATTCCATGACTATAAAAGGCAATCTCGCCTATACCTGAAAGCCCCTGTTTTTTTATATCTTCAGTATATGCTCTTACGCTTCTGTTGCCGGATATTGGTATTATACCAAATGGGAAAGTATTATCTCCGCTGATTGATGCCATATATTCATTGTGGCGCATACAGCGTTTTTCGTCTATCCAAGGAAATGACATTGCAGCAGCGCCATAGAGTTCATTAGCGGATATATAGTCCGAAAGTCCGATCTGGTCAACTATTACGGATTTTTTTGATGAATAGAGGAGTTTAAATCCCGGATCGTCTATATACAGTTCTCTATTGATTAATACATCTGTTGGGAATATATGAGTGTGAAAATCTATTATCATATTTTACCTGTTGTTACTCCGATCATCTGATTGTCTAAAAGCGCGAAGAAGCATTACCATATACTGCCTGCCGCTCTTGGCAAGGAGTTTTTTATCAATTACGAAAAATATGCAATCAGGTTATTTTTTGGCTTGTATTATTCGTAATATATGCATAGTGAGTTATACCACTATTTAATTTTTTTACATAACAAAGTTATATATGAGCGCGGAGATAGAGGGGACGGCAAAATAATGGAAAACGGATTAATGCTTTACGGCTCATTCATCAAAGAAATTAAAGACCTTATTTATCGCCGACAATATGAAGCGTTGAAGAAGGTCAACACCGAATTGATACAGCTCTATTGGGAAATCGGCGAGGAAATAGACCGTAAGCAGCGCGAACAGGGCTGGGGAAAATCTGTCGTTGAAATTTTAGCAAAAGAGCTTCAAAAGGAGTTCCCCGGTATAAAAGGATTTTCGGCAAGCAACCTTTGGCGGATGCGGAATTTTTTTATTGAATATTCGCAAAATACAAATCTGCAACCATTGGGTACAGATTTGCAAGAGTCAAATCTCGCACCGATGGTGCGAGATTTAGGCAAACCAACTCTGCCGCCATTAGTGGCAGAAATAAGCTGGTCAAAAATCTGCGCCATTACAGAAAAATGCAAAGACCCGCTTCAACGCGAATTTTATATCAAAATGACAAAACGCTACGGTTGGACAAAGGATGTGCTGATAAATAATATTGAAAATAAAGCGTTTGAGAAATACCTGACCAATCAAACCAATTTTGACGAAACCGTACCCGAAAAGTACAGGCTTCAAGCAAAGCTTGCCGTTAAGGACGATTATAATTTTGATTTTCTGGAAATGGGTATCGAGCATAGCGAAACAGAATTTGAGGCTGCCATTATCCGCAATATTCGGGCATTTCTTACGGAAATGGGCGGCGACTTTACATTTATCGGTAATCAATACCATTTACCGGTTGGCACTGAAAGCTACTATATTGATTTATTACTATTCCACAGACGGCTCAAAAGCCTTATTGCCATTGAGTTAAAGGTTGGGAGTTTTACGCCGGAGTATGCGGGCAAAATGCAATTTTACCTTACAGCTCTTGATGAAAAAAAGAAACTCCCGGACGAGAACCCTTCAATTGGCATAATAATTTGCAAAAGCAAGGAGCGTACCGTTGTCGAATACGCCTTAAAGAGTTCTGACAAACCAATCGGCGTGGCAACGTATTCATTTTATGAAACTCTGCCGGAAGAAATGCGCTCACTGCTTCCATCGCCGGACGAAATCGCGGCTATTATCAGCGGGATTGGTGAAAACGACAAAGACAAACTTTAACCGCTGAACTTATTATTTTCCCTGTTTTAATATTGATTCAAATTTTTCTTCTAAAAAAACGCCCGCCGGTGCTGAGTGCGAATGTGAACTGTTCCCGGCTGCTGCCGATTATTATTTTACAGCGGACGGTACCGGCGGGCATAAACTCTCACAAACGCTTGAATGAACATAGTCGGCATTAAAACGTTTGCCAGAAAAAAAGATGAAGTAGAAAAATCCGCACTTAGGCGGATTTTTCTATCGAATGCACTAAAATTAGAACTGCAACCGCGCACCTAACTTTGCTCCAAAGCCGCTGGTGGTAGATTTGGTTTTAGTCGTCACGCCGCTGGAGGTATTTTTGGTTTCCTGTTTACTTTTTGTTAAATTATACTGGATTCCGGCATCAAGGATGAAATTGCCTACCACTTTGTAGCCAATGCCGGCGCCAATCGCTAATGTTGTATTTGAGCTTTCTGTCTCTGTAAAGTAATTGGGATTATCATCAGATGAACAGCTATAGTTAATTCCAAGCTTTGCATAGGGCAGAAAACTGTCGCTTATATTGAAATCGTAGTAAACATTGAATCCACTCAGATAAAAACCGCTGCTAACCATAAAGTCCGTGCGGAAATCAGACACCTTAACGCCGACATAAATTGGCTGTGATCCTCCGAAATAAAAGTTGGATGAGTCTACATCCTTCCTGCTCGTAGATGCGTAAGTGCTGGAACTGTAGCCTATTGGAAAATATCCGAGATATGGCTTCACGTCCAGAGCGCTTGCTGATGCAACCATGGCGATTGCCATTAATGATGCTAATATAATTTTTTTCATGTGTTTCTCCTTGTTTATTTTATCAACAGGAATTATCCTTTTTGATTATTGTATTAATAATTTTTTCTATGATAAAGAAAAATTGAGTCTAAAAAATTTTAACTCAGTATAGACGCAGTCTGGAGACCTGCATCTGCAAGTGTGAGTGTAAAAACGATGATTGCTGAAATTTTTATTGCATGTCGGACAATGTTTTACAATGAACGGATAAGGTCTAACTCCTAACGGATAACGGATAAGGTCTAACGGATAAGGTCTAACGGATAAGGTCTAACGGATAAGGTCTAACGGATAAGGTCTAACGGATAAGGTCTAACGGATAAGGTCTAACGGATAAGGTCTAACGGATAACGGATAACGGATAACGGATAACGGATAACGGATAACGGATAACGGATAACGGATAACGGATAACGGATAACGGATAACGGATAACGGATAACG
>Ga0268262_10006916_pt1 | contig 10729 bp, 6 predicted proteins | sample TergutNc150P3_FD_190354 | JGI IMG/M metagenome (GOLD analysis project Ga0268262, IMG submission 190354) | Nasutitermes corniger P3 segment gut microbial community from laboratory colony in Florida, USA - Nc150 P3 (SPAdes) (version 2) | ecosystem: Host-associated > Arthropoda: Insects > Digestive...
CTTTCCAGGTTAAGGTTGCCGTATGGTAAGAGCCTGCCGCCTGTAAAAGCTGCGGTTCGCGGCCAGTGGTATTAGACAGGCTAAATTCAGCGATGGTTGCGTTATCGCCGTCGCCGGTAATAGTCAGCAGGAATTTACTCGCTGTTACTTCCTTATTAAAAAAACAGCCGTATTCTTCAATTCCTTTTAAAGTGCGGTTACCTGCCAGTACCCACGCCGCTCCGTTCCAATATTTAACCGAATACTGGCCCGTCGCGGGGCTGGTTCCGTCGGAGAAAATTACCTGCGCGTCGTTTATTGTCACGGGAAAACCGTAGTCCAATTCCAGCGAGGCGGTTCCTGAGGAGAGGCTTAAATCCATGCCGGTTTCTGAATTGCCGTCCGCCGCCAGTTGGGGATTTTCACCGCCGTTTGTTGTTGCCGTTGAATACCATGAAGCGACGTTAACATCCTTTGGGGTGGACGGGATTAGAGCCAAAGCAATGCCGTCTTTTCCGGCGGCCTGTGGGCTGATTTCAACAGTTTCTTCTTCACCGTTAAATTCCTGGGTAATATATACGGCTTTGCCTATATTGGAAGAAGGAATGTCGGTAATCCAGACATCTGTCCGCTCGGCTTTGTTCTCATTATCCGTGGAAAACTCTTTGATAAGGGCTTTGTTTTCATCAAAAATTTGTATCGTTCCAAGCCGGACGCCGCCAAGCGTTCCAGTCAAATAAACCTTGTCTACAAATACAATGCCGCTCAGATCAATGTCCGCCCGGCTTTCAAGGCCGGAATAGATATGCGCCGATTCAAACAAACCGGCGTTCTGTCCGTTTTTACTCAACAGCACGCTCATGTCGTAATAACCGGCATTAAGCGGAACAGAGCCGGAATTTTTGTTAATCAGATTAAATTCTTCGTTAAAGCCGTTTTCATTTTTCAGTATAAGAACAGCGCTCTGCGTGCCTTGCGGCAGGGTAATAGTAAAACTGAAAAGGCCGGGAACATCGGAGGCTTCGCCTATGGAGAGGGGCTTTAAGGTTATAAAAACGGTTTTTGGGCCCTCTCCATTAACAACGCTTATTTCAGCGTTTCCAGAGGAGGCAAGAACGTCAACGCCGTCTTTTAAGATGTCCTGATACGCCTTCAGCGTGATTGTCCAGTTTCCCTCGGACAGTTTCAACTGTACTCCGCCTGATTCAATCCCCGCGATATCGTCAATCCGCGTCTGCTCCGCGCCCTCTTTTTGCAGAAACAATTCATATTTACTGAATATGGGTGTCTTTGGCAGAATCGTCCGTCCGCCGGAACCGGCGATACGGATAACTACTTCACCGTCCGTGGATGCGCCCGAGGCTTCATTACCGCCCGGCGCGGGGAACGGATTGTTACAGGAAATTACAGCCGCCAAAAGTACAAAAGCGGCGCTTATATAAAAAATCTTTTTCGTGTTTTTCATCGCTGTTCTCCTTAATTAACGGTAAAGGTCAAAGTCTTGGTGTAGGGGACGCTGCCCTTCATAACTTTGAGGGTGAGAGTATGGGCTCCGACTGAGAAGTCCCTCGCGTTAAGCGAAATGCTTCTTCCGGTTTCCCCCGTCCTGATCACGCCGTCAACATACCACTGGTAACCGGTAAAGGTTTCAGTTATTGTTACGGTCAATTGTGTATTTTCAACCCAGCTTAGGGTTTGGGCCCCTGTCAGGGTTATGGCCTCGTCGCCTGGGCGGGCAAAGGTAATGTTTACCGAACCGGGGACCAGCAGGCCTTTCTGCGGATTGAAGGCCGCGATAGCGTCGGAAAGTTTTAACGCCTCGGCGTCAACAGCCTCCTGTCTGGCATAGGGAGCGGCATTTAACTCCTTCGCTGATATAAGGGCGTCGTCAAGAGCGGCCATCACCTCATGTGTAACCCAGTAATTGGAGGTCAGGACATCAAAACCGTCATTACTGGTGAATGTTACTAACATCTTTTCATACGCCAGGTCAATTTTTGTCTGTAGATCCGTTTTGTTTGCGGTAAAGGTACCAAATTTCTTCGCGTTTCTGGCGTTATGGTAAACGACAGCCAGCACGTCCAGCGCTTTTTCCGCCACCTCCGGCGTAATAGATTCATAGTCAGCTACGCTTTGCGCCGTGGAAATGGCGTCGGCAAGGGCCTTTTTCTGAGAGGCGCTTATCCATTCAACATCCTCGTATACGTCGGTTCCGTCAACCGATTCCTGCAATCCCTGTAATTCAGCCAGCAATTTTTGCGCGTTTGTAATCAAATCACTCAGTTGGGAAATATCGAATGGTTTTAAGCCGGCCTGCGGATTGAAAGCCGTTATAGCGCCGGTAAGCGCCTGTACCGAGGCGTCTACAGCGGGCTGTCTCGCGTGGGGATTATTCATCAGGGTTTCCGCCGCCGTTATTGCGGTCTGTAAATTAGTAAATGTAGCTGAGGTAACCCATGTTTCATATTTCGGAATGTCGCTTCCGTCATCGCTGCGAGAAACCCCGTTTATTTTCGTTTTTGCCGCCGCGATTTGGGCCTGTAAAGCGGCCTTGTTCGCGACTAAAGACCCCAATCTTTTGGCATTGTCGGCGGTCTTGTAAGCCTCGTTCAGCGCGTTCCACGCTTTGTCTACCGCGTCCTGGGTAGAAAGGTTATTGGCGGCTTTGCTTTGGGCTTCTTTAGCCGCGGAAATAGCGGAGGCAAGGGCCTGTTTTTGAGCGGCGCTGATCCAGTACGTGTCCGTGTATACTTCTTTTCCGTCTTTCGATTCTTCATATCCATTCAACGCGGAAAGCAATCTTTCCGCGTCTGTAATCAAACCTGAAAGCAGGGAAAAGTCGGTTTCTCCCAATTTACCCGGCTGTTTGGCGGTATTGGCCTCATTATAGGCTTTATTTAACTCTTCCAGGGCGATTTGTATATCACCTGCCTGGGCATTGGGGTTATTACACACATCATTTGCGGTCTCAATGGCGATTTTTAACTTATGTTTTATAATAGACTCCACCCAATCTTTGTCCTGGCTAACATCGGAACCGTCTTCCGATACTTCCAGTTTTTTCAATAGGTCTTCCGCCTGGCCTATTTTTCCCGCCAGGGCGGACTTGTCGGGCGTTACCGGCGCGTATACAAATTCGTCGAGCGTCCCCCCTCCTGACGAATTACGGCAGGCAACAGCCAGTATGGCGATACTGGCAAACAATAGAAGAAAACGTTTATTTTTGATTTTAAAAATGCAACCCATAAAAACCTCCATTTAAGGTTTCATTTACTTATTGGTAGTATATATCTATATTATAATATTTTTCAAGTGCTTTGTAGAGATATTATACGATTTTTGATTTTTGTCTAAAGTGCCGTTTTCAGGGCTAACGCGCGGTTAGCCCCTATTTTTCGGTCAGATCCCTGGGGTTTAGAAGTACCGCCCTGCCGTCCGCGCCCTGTGTCAAGATGAGCCCCTGCTGTATACTTACCATGGCGTTAGGATGGATACTGGTTTTTGACTTTGCCTGCAAAGCCATATCCGTGTTAAAGCGTCCCAGGTTGAGCGTATTGTCGCGGTTTGCGGTAATGACGTACAAGTCGCCGCCAATTACCCAAATAAGGCTGCCGGGATGAACGTCGTCGTCTCCCTGGCCGGCCATTTCCAGAGTGCGGGGGTCTATCTCAATGATCCGTATTGCCCCGCCGCCCTTGTTTTCTCCGGCAATCGCCAGTATCTTGTTGTTGATAAAGGTAAGAGTCCGCACGTACACCGTGTTCAGCGCCGCCCGGCGCAGTTCCTTGCCCGTAGAGGGGTCAATGCTGACCAGCCTTCCCAAAGTGGCGTCCGGCCGTTCAATTATAATGCTTAATACTCCCTGGATTGAGACCTGGGGCGGGGAGCCCTGATCGATCATCGTCTGCTGGTCTCTGGCAATGCTATCCCTGTCCTGCCGGGCTTCATCCTGTTTCTGTTCGGCGAATTGTTCCTGCTTTGCCGCGTCTTCTTTCTGTGAAGCCAGATCGCTTTTCCTTTGATCCAGTTCGTCTGATTTTTTATCCGCGTCCGCCTCGCGCTGGGAAAGTTCCGCGTCCCGCCTGGCGGCTTCTTCCCGGGTAATCTCGCCGGAGGCCTTGTCTTGATCAAGCTGCTGCCGGTCTCTTTCTATCTGCCGCTGTTCTTCCTCGAGAGATTGCCTGTCTCTGGCGATTGCGGCTTCTTCGGTTTTGGCGGCTTCTCTCTTTTCTTCAGCATCCTGCTTCGCTTCCGCGGCCTCGCGCTCTTTCAGATCAACCATGCCCTGGCGCTGGGGGACGCCTTTATCGTCCTCAGTCCTCATTCTTTCAAGCACATTTCTGTCCGAAATCGCCGAAGTGTCGATGGAACTAAGGCCGCCGGAATTCAAAGGTATCAGCATGAGGGTTTTTCCGGGCCATTCCTGATACCGGACAGCCAGGCCGGCGGCATCCCTGGTAAGGTTCTCCATAACGGGTTTTTTGAAGCGTCCTGAAAAATAGTCCCAGTTCCCCCGGTACACGGCGTTGTAAATGGTGATATATTCGGCGAGCAGAGCGGCGTCGCTTGTGGAGTAGCCGTACGCTTCCTGCAAATAGCCCTGTATGATGGTTCGCAGGTTGCGGATATGGTCAACGCCGACATTGGGGCCCAGCCCGAAAATATCGGCGTCAAGTTTATCGCCGTCCGGCGCGGAGACGGAGTGAATCACAAAATAACGCCCCGCGGTTCCCGCTCTTGGCTGGCGCGCTCTTACAGTCTGCCCAAGCCCCACCCCAATCTGGCGTATTTGTTCCCTTGTTTCAATACGCGCCTGCGGCCCCTCGTAATTATAGAACGTAACCGGCGGGAGATTCCTCTGCAATTCCCCCCTGTCAACCTGGGCATGGCCAATGCCGGTCATGCCTGAAAAAATAATAACAAGGAACAGCGCTTTGCGGACATATTTCATGGGATCACTCCTTCTTCAAATTATACTATATAAAGGGACAGACTGCTAGGGACTGGGGACTGTAAAGTTGACAAGGCAGCCTATAATCTTGATTTCCCGCTCAATATTTTATTTAAATTATAATGCGGTTGCCTCTATTCGATTTTGGACATTACCCGTCCGCTGTTTATCAAAACCAGAAACGCGCCTATATTATGGAAGAACGCGCTTGCTATGGGCGGAACTATGCCGGCCCCGGCCAGAAATATCATTACAATGCTTACGGAGAACGCCAGAACAATGTTTTGATAGATTATGTTTTTTGTTTTCTGCGCCAGCTTTATTACAAAGGGTATATTGGAAAGGTTATTGTTCATTAAGGCAATATCGGCGCTTTGAATCGCCGTGTCCGAACCCATAGCCCCCATAGCTATCCCTATATGCGCTTCTGAAAGGGCGAGCGCGTCGTTAATCCCGTCGCCGATAACCGTAACGGTATGGCTTTCCATCATTTTTTCGACATATTCCAGTTTCTGTTCCGGCAGCAATTCGCACCTCATTTCGTCGATTCCAACGGCGTCCTGTATTCTTTTTGCCGATTGATAATGATCCCCTGTTAAAAGGCAGGTTTTTTCCACCCCAAGGCTTTTAAGCCGGTTTACAGTCCGCGCCGCGTCGTCCCTGGGCGTATCCTTGAATACGATGCACCCGAGGATTTGCCCGTTTTTTACAACCCAGTCGCAGGTTCCCGCGTCCTCGTATTGGGCGCTTACATCATAGCCCAGAGAGCGTATCCAGTTGTAACTGCCAAGATAGATAACATCGCCGCCCTTTCTGCCCTCAATTCCCTTCCCGATATGTTCCTTTATTTCATAATCCCTGTCTATGTCTTTCTTTTCGCATAACGATACAATGGATTTTGATATAGGGTGAAGCGATCCGTGCGCGACACAGGAGGCCGTCATGACAAGCTCGTTAAAATCGGCCGCGCGTTCCAGATAAAAATTGCTTGCCTCCAGAATCCCGTTTGTTATGGTTCCCGTTTTGTCAAAAACAAGATAATCCGTTTCGCCGAGATGTTCTATAAACGATGAATTTTTTATGAGGATGCCCCTTTTTGCCGAGGCCGCCAGCGCCGCAATCATGGGCGCGGAATTGATAAGCAGATGACCGCAGGGACAGCTCGCGACAAGAATCGCGATAGCCCTGTTGATGTCCTGGGTAAACAGCCATACCAAAAGCGCTGTAACAAGGGTCAGCGGAATATAGTAAAAGACAAACTTGTCAACAATTTTTGTATCGGGTATTTGTATTTGTCCTGAATCTTCCAAAAGTTTTACTATTTTTTGAAAAGAAGTGTCCGCGTACTCCCTTGTAACCTTAACTTTAATATTACCGTCAATATTTACCGTTCCGGCGAATACCTGATCTTCCATTTCGACGATTTTCGGCACGGATTCTCCTGTCAGCGATTTTTGATCGACGCTTGAAACGCCGAAAATAACCGCGCCGTCCACGGGGAAGGACATTCCTGGCTTTATGACAATAATATCCCCGGTTTTTAATTCCTTCGCGCCAACCTCAATTTCCTTTCCGTCTTTTTCCATAATAGCTTTTTCCGCCTGCATTGTTTTAAGGCCTTCAATCGCGTCGCGCCCGCCCATAATGCTTTTTTCTTCCAGAAAATGAACGAAGGTTAAAATAACGGGGATGAGTATGGCCAGCAGAAATTGCCCGCTTAAAGTTGATATGATCATCGCTATGGAAACAAGTATTTCCATGGCGTACTTCATGTTTTTGGAGACAAGCCCGCGCACAGCCGTAATCATCATGGGCAGCCCGATTACGGCGATACCGGCAAGGTAAACAAGCGCCTGAATTACGTCCTGCTGCGGAAAAATTTTTCCGTACACAAGGGCCGCGGCAAGACAGACCAAAGCGCCGGAGAGAGACAGTATGCTGTTTCTGAAATTTGATTTTTCGTTATCTGAAAGATGGACCCCATCCGCAATGTCAGACATATTTTTCATTACATTACCCCTTACGGCAAAAAGAATGACGGCGCTTCCGCGCCTGAGGGAATCACTATTGACTTGCCTGTTTTTTTCAAAACTTCTCCCGCTCTCCGCCTGAATGTCCCGGACATTATAATCTGCGGGTTTCTTGAGTATTGGTCGTACAGGCCGTTGAATTCCGCCATTTCCTCGCGGGCTTTGGTCAGTTTCTCCGCCTGGTTTGAAACGGCGTTTTGTGTAAGCGTGTTTGCCGCAGCCTGCGCCCCGATTATCCGCGTGGAGGCGTATTCCCGCGCCCGCTGGTAATTTGTAGCTTTGTAAATGGACGCGTTTCGTACTTCCTCAAAATACCGGATTGTTTCTCCCGGAGCCGTTATTTCTGTCAGTTCCACGCCGGAAACAAGGATCCCCAGTTTTAACGTGTCAATAATATTTTGCGAATTTCGCATAACATCATTTGATAATTGCGCCCTGCCGCTGGTAAGAATCGAATCCACGTCCGAATTCGCGGCTATGCAGGTTAATTCCGCGCTGATTATGCCGTCAATTATTTTACCGGCGTCGCGGCTGTACAGCGTATAACGCACCGGATCATTTATCTGGTATTTAATTTTCGCGTTTATAAGTATAATGTTTTTATCTCCTGTCAGCACATAGCCGTTTTTATCAATGTCGGGGGAGAGTACGCTTCCGCCTGGTTTATAATGGGTGGTGATTTCAATTTCCTGCACTGTATGAACCGGGATTTTAATTACCTTGTCTATAAAAAACGGCAAAGCGAAATGAAGCCCCGGCTTTTTAATCCGTTGGTCCGGCGAAGCGCCGGAGCCGGCCAGTTTGCCGAAACGAAGCACGATTGCGGTCTGGCTGCTTTCAACGCGGTAAACACCGGAAAGCGCGATTAAAACAACGGAAAAACACACCGCCAGTTTAAAATACCTGATGATGTATTCCATTATTTGGGTAAAAACAATAAAAAATTTGTTTTTCATCCAACGCCGCCCTAATTTGACCCCGTGATAATGTCAAACGGGGATTCGTTTGCCCGCATGATTATTGCCGTGTCCGCGTTTACGGAATTTTCCAGCGCGAGCAGTTTCTTTAAAAATACAAACAACCTTGAATTTCTGTCGTAGGCTTCGCCGTAAATACGCGCGACCATTCTTTCCGTTTCGGCGTCAATTTGGGACGCTTCAAGTTTGCCCTGCGCGAAAATTTCGGCGGCTCTCGCGTCCGCCTCTCCCACGATTATCGCCGCGTCGCGTTCCCCCTCCGCGATGTACTGTGAAACATACTTCTGCCTGTCCGCTATCATCTGGTTAAAAACGCTTTTAATGTTCGCTTCGGGAAGGGCAAGCCGCTTTATTTTCAGCGCCTGAATTTCAATGCCGTAATTGTCAAGCGCGGGGCGAGCGGTCTTTTCCTCGATGGCCCGGCATATTTCATTAATCCTGATTTCCTCAATATTGGTTGAAACAAGCGAAGAAAGGCCGTAATTGCCAAGAACGCTGTTTTTCGCCGTCGCCGCAAGATCGTTTAAATGCCTTTGCGCCGCGCTGTAATTTCCTATGCTTATGTGAAATTTTTGGATATCCGTTATGCGCCACACAATATAGGTTTGAAGGATGATATTGATTTTATCGTTGGTAAGCGTTTCGTTATAACCGGAATCCATATACTGATTTCTGGTATCGTATGTTATAACTTTATCCACGGGCCAGGGAAGCTTGAAATAAAGCCCCGCGTCGTTATGTACGCTGACAATTTTTCCGAACCGCGAGATAATGGAGCCGTAACCTTCCTTTACGGTAAATGTAAATCCCGCCGCGGCTACAATAACAATAAAAATGAAAACAAATAATACCTTGTATATTTTACTCATTGCCGTCTCCTTTATTCGCGCCGGGCAGGTTAAGGGTATTTACTTTTCCTATGATAAATTTTGACATACTGTTTTCCGTTCCGCGCGAAAATACGTACACTTTATGCCCGCTTATGATTTTTTGATATACTTCAAGGGTTTTCGTTAATTCATAGGAGCCGGGGGAAATTCTGTATGCGTCCGCCGCCGCGTAAAAAACAGCCGCCTCTTTTTGGGTGTCGCTCGTCCTGTCGTGCTGCCTGGCAATGGCTCCGTCAACGGCGAATTTGCCCTGTTTTGCCGCTTCTATCACCCTTGTCTGCGCGTAGGATTGCGCTCTTGTAATCTCCGTCGTTTTATCGACGGAGGCGCTTACAACCTTTTGATAAACGTCGGCAATGTCCACCGGAGGGTGTATGTTTTCAATGACAACCTGTATGACGGAAAAGCCCAATTCTTCCGATTTGCAAAAAGCGGACAATTCGGCCATAAGGGACGCTGAAAGAGAATTCCTGTCAATGTTTAAAAATGAGTCCAGCGTGGTGTTGATGGTGCGCGTCATAAGCGCGTTATACGCCGCCGCGCTTAACACGGCCTGTGCGTTTGCGAATGTTTTTATATAAGAATACAAATCTGAAATAACATAAATAATTTTTAAATTTATAGCGGCCATTTCATTACCGTTGCCCAGAAGCAGCATATATTCGCCGATGTCGTGCCTTTGCGTCCACAAAAAATTCGCGGTTCCCGACGATTCATAGCCGATTTGCATGGAAGCGGCGCGGCGGACGTCGTATATTTCAACTTTATCTACGGGCCAGGGAAATTTAAAATGAAGCCCCGGATCTTTTACGGAATCGCGGTCAAGCTTTCCGAAGCGGTAAACCGCAGCCTGCTGATGGGGCTGCACGACAAAAATTCCTGTTGATAAAAACAAAACAAAAACAAGGGCAAGAGCCAGGGCGGGTAAAATTTGTAAAGCGTAGCGTATCGTGTACAGCGATTTTATTGAGATTTTCCATTCTGCGGTTGTTTCCGCAAATTGAGAAGCCCTGTTTTTTGTCAGCAAATTTTTTGGAAACAGCGAGTAATTGAAATCCAAAACGTCGCCTTTTAACATTGAAAGCAGAATATTGAGTCCAAGCGAAACAACCAGATACGCCGAGGCCGCGTAATAAACCCACTGTAAAATTACAAGAATATTTATTTTTAAAACCGCCGCCGCGGCGATAACAGCCGCGTAAACAAACGAAGTATATGAAAAAAAAGTGAGTATATCGCGGGAAACGCTGTCTGTCTCGCGGGAATCGCCGTCTTTTCTCATTTTAAGGTAGAGGACGGCTACGCAGGGGAATATAAGCAGCAATACCGCGTCCGCTATGCCCAGGCGGGAATTGTCCGCATAGGCCGGGGGAAAAACCCTGAAAATCAAGCTTAGACGCCAAAACGCTATGCCTAAAAAGGCGGCTATATAAAAACATGAGTATACGCGCTTTTCGGGGCTTGGGCTTTCCCGCCCGGCCTGTAAAACATTTTCTTTTTTTATTTCAACAAGACCGCCGCGCGCCGCTTCGGGTTCTTTCGTTTTTTCGGCTTCTTCGGTTATTTTGGGGGCATTTTTTCTTATAAAAAACTTTTTATATTTTTCCCAAAATTCCAGATTCTTTATCCGCTCAACAAGCGTTATCAAAACAAGAAAAACGAACAAGGTAAAAGTAAAAGCGGCGAGGCTTGACAACGCGGCGGGTTTGTTTCTGTAAAAAACTAAAATATGTAAAAAAATAACCGCGCTAACGCCGAATATAATTGAAAACATGGAAGCGGTTAATCCTTTGTTAAAATTTCAGCGCGAACAAAACGCTGCCGAAAGCCAACAGGCCGCCGGGCGCAAATACGTCAATGGCTCCCTCTCCAAAGGCTTTTGTAACCCCGGTTGTGGCTTCC
>Ga0268262_10006917_pt1 | contig 10728 bp, 10 predicted proteins | sample TergutNc150P3_FD_190354 | JGI IMG/M metagenome (GOLD analysis project Ga0268262, IMG submission 190354) | Nasutitermes corniger P3 segment gut microbial community from laboratory colony in Florida, USA - Nc150 P3 (SPAdes) (version 2) | ecosystem: Host-associated > Arthropoda: Insects >...
TGCGAACAACTCTCTCGCAACTCTCTTAAAGACGCTTGGTTTCCAGGTGACGAAGACTTATAATGTACGAAGCATCTATTTTGCTAGGTAGCATATATGACTGCGAAGTTATATTTACCGATACATTGGGCAGTAAAACTCGCCCTGTAATAATTTTAAGCGGTCCCCATGAATATATGAATATAAACGGTGGATTGTATTTGATATGTCCTATTACATCTACTGAAATTTTCCCAAATTGTCCAATGATTTCCAATTCGGATTTTGAAAACGGGGGCTTAAGAAAACCTATATCTTACTTGAATATTTTAAAACCTGCTGGGGTTGATTTTAATCAAATAAAAAATTACAGAGGAACTTTAAAATCGTCTAAATTTTCTGAAATCAAGCGTATTTTAGCACAAAAGCACGGTCTTGTATAACTCTCTACATCAATTCAAACAGAATAAATGCGGTTGTCGTGCCTTTGGTGGTGGGCAGTTTTCTAAATTTACACAAAGCAAATATGCGTTCTTTTTTCCAGTTTTTGGCATTGATGATTATGACATCGTTTTCTACATCGCAGGCTGCAACTTGGCTTAGAGTTAACCAAGCGGGCTATGCTCCCGAAAGAGTTAAAAAGGCGGTTGTTCTCTCCGATACCGACATTGCAGGGGAAAACTGGAATATAAAAAAAGGGGACAAGGTTGTTCTAAGCGGGAAAATTCCCGCGGGCAAAAAAGGTCAAGACTTTTATGTGGCTCAGGAATATTATTACACAATTGATTTTAGCTCTTTAAAGGAAAAAGGTGAATATGTTTTGGAATTTGCCGGAGCGCAGACACAACGGATAATTATAAGCGAAGACCCGTATTCTCTGTTCGCCACACAAGCACTTATGCACCTACGCGCTATGCGTAGCAGCCATCTTAAAGACAATGCCGCGCCAGTGCACGTTGTTGATGGCGATTGGCAGCAAGGGAAATGGAAGGAAGCGTCTCCGCGCAGAACCGTGGATATGCAAGGCGGCCATTACGATGCCGGGGATTATATAAAATTCACTCTGAATGAAGCCTATCTAGCTTGGCATCTGCTCACGGCTTACCGAGAAAATCCATCTCTTTTTGTAAAAGCGCAAAGCCCTTCAAATTTGCCAGATATTTTAGACGAGGCAAAATACAGCTTGGATTATTTGGTAAAAACATTCCCAGACGAAAATACCTTTGTAATACAAGTTGGCGATAGCAAAGACCACGACCAAGGCTGGCGCTTGCCAAAAATGGACGCTCTAGACGGCAAAAGGCCCGCCTTGTGCGCCTTATCCCGTGCGCACATGGGAAGCACTGCCGCAGCGTTGGCTTTGGGAGCACAGGTGTTTAAAACTTTGGATGCAAATTCAGCCGCTCTTTACGAAAGCAAGGCAAAAGCGATTTACGCCCGCGCTCGGCAAAGCGATACCCAAGCCTCCGCTTTTGAGCGGAGCGTAACCAACGATTTTTACTATGACCCAACCGATGTGGACAATATGGCTTTGGCGGCCTCATATTTAGGAGAAGCAAAAGCCTACGCCCCTCCAGCCGCATACGAAGTTAGCTGGAGCGATTGGAATGCTTTTGCCAACCACAATTTAGCGTTGCTCGGCGATGCGGCGGCAAAAAAACGCTTGCTCAAAGAGGTGGCAAGTTATGACCGCAGAGATGAAATAGACAATGTTTGGAACGTCACAGGCGGATACACATGGGGCAGTTTGCACCGTTGGATAGGCATGGCAAATGCGTATGAACGAGCGAGCCGCTTGGATGGCAAATTGCTCACCGCACCGTTTTTGGGAGTTTTGGATTATGTGTTTGGCCGCAACAACTGGGGCATAGCTATGCTCGCTTCTGCCGATTTGCCTTACAGCGTCCGCAACATTTACAATGGCATTTACCGCTTGACCAAAGCATTTCCGGTCGGGGCACTTTCCGAAGGCCCAGGCGACAAAGAGATGCATATCAAAATGAAGGAATGGCTTCCCGTCCCGGAGAACAGCCCTTTTGAGGAATTCAACACCTCCGCTGGAGTTTTCTACGATAACGCGGACGACTTTATGGTTCAAGAAAGCACCATAGGTGGCCAAGGGGATTTGCTTTTGATGCTTGCCCTTGCCTCTGCCAAAAATTTAAAACCCAAGGCGGATTTGGGAACAATCCCTGCATCACTCCCACCGGACAGGGAAATTCCAGCTCTTGCGAGCAACCAAAAAGCATCACGCGGCCCAGCCTCGTTATTTGTCAATAGGGTAAACAATATGTTTTATTTCACTCCGGCTCAGTTTTGCAAAGCCGATAGCCTTACAATTTTAGACGTTCATGGCAAGCATTTCACAACTCTTCACAAGAACGGGCAAAATCAATTTGTATGGAACACCAGCCGTGCTGCGAGCGGCATCTATCAAATCCACCCATCAGACGGAAGCCCTTTTTTGACCGTTAAGAAGTGATTTTATATTTTCTATATTTTCCATTGCTGGAATTGCATTAGTTTAATTAGTTTACTCAGGAGTTTGCAAATGGACGTTAATATGTTGATTTACTTTGGCTTGGCGGTGCTGGCGGTTATCGCCATTGTTTTGATTTATTTTCTCGCAAGTTTCTTTAGCTTGTGGTTGCAGGCTTTGTTTTCAAAAGCCAGCGTTAGTATTTTTCAGCTCTTGGGAATGAGGCTTAGAAAGGTTAATCCCCGCATGATTGTTGAAGCGCGCATTTTGAGCGTTAAGGCTGGGATTCCTGTGGAGACAAATTTGCTGGAAGCTCATTATATGTCCGGTGGAAATGTTCTGAGAGTTGTACAGGCAATTATAGCGGCAAACAAAGCGAACATAAACCTATCTTTTACGGAGAGCGCGGCTATAGACCTCGCTGGCAGAAATGTTTTGGAAGCCGTGCAGATGAGCGTAAACCCAAAAGTTATCACCACGCCACGGGTGAGCGCGGTTGCTTTGGATGGTATTCAGTTGCAAGCGGTAACTAGAATTACCGTGCGCGCAAGCATTCGCAAATTGGTTGGCGGCGCAGGTGAAGAAACCGTTATTGCCCGCGTTGGCGAGGGCATTGTAAGTTCCATAGGCAGCGCAAAAACCCACAAACAGGTTTTGGAAAATCCAAATATGATTTCCAAAAAAGTTTTGGCAAGCGGTTTGGATGCAGGAACAGCTTTTGAAATTCTCTCCATAGATATTGCCGATGTTGATGTGGGCAGCAATATAGGAGCAATCTTGGAAACAGACCGTGCCGAAGCGGACAAAAAAATTGCACAGGCAAAGGCAGAAGAGAGACGTGCGATGGCAGCCGCTGCCGAACAGGAAATGAAAGCAAAGGTTGTTGAGATGCAAGCAAAGGTTGTGGAAGCAGAAGCCCAAGTTCCGCTTGCTATGGCAGAAGCCCTGAGAAGCGGGCATTTAGGGGTTATGGATTACTACAGTATGCAAAACATAAAGGCCGATACCCAAATGCGTACTCAAATTTCCGGCGGCCCGGAAAAAGAACCTGGGCATAAATAAGAAATGGAAACGCTCCTAGTATTTTTGGCAATAATTGCTGTTCAAGCAGTAGCAGCGTATTTAGCTAAACAAAAAAAGGAAGCTGCAAAAACAGCTCAAAGACCTCTTCCGTCTTGGCAACAACAAACCGAATCCGCTCAGAACCAACCCAAAGAAATACGCAAGGTCGTGAACCACCCACCAAAAGAAGACCCCGAATTCGTAGAAGTAAAACCTACTCTCCATGACCATCCTGCGGATGTTCGCCAGCGAGTGAGTAGCGATGGGGCGTCTCCATTCTCCATTCTCCATTCCAAAATAAACCTAAAAGACCCCGCTCAGGGCATACTTTGGGCTGCAATTCTTCACGAACCGAGATACAAAGTGAGATGGAAACGGAGATAAAATGCTCTCTCTCGCTTCTTCCGTTGCCGACCTTGCCGTAGAAAAAATAGAGTTTTTTATACTCGCTCTTATACGCATTGCCACAATAATTTTTCTGTTGCCAGCTTTTTCTATGAATTCCGTGCCTACAACCGTAAAAGCCGCAATATCTTTTTTGCTCACGATTTTGGTGTTCCCGCAAATGCCGTTGGTGAGTTTTACTCTGGCAAATTCACCCATATTCTTTTTTATGCTTGTTATTGAACAGGTTTTTATAGGAATTGCAATAGGTTTTGCAGCGTCTTTTTTACTGCATTTTATAACTATGGGCGGTGAATGGATTGCGCGCGATATAGGTTTGATGCAGGGTACAATGAATCCTTTCACAGAATTTCAGAGCAATATATATTCGATAATTTTAACTATTCTTTTAGTGGTTATATTTTTTGCTAGCGGCGGCCATCATTTTTTTATACGAGTGCTTTTTGAATCTTTTCAGTATATCCCCATTGGGAATTTTGTTTGGGATACACGCAGCTTTGCAGCTATTTTAATTATGCTCTCCGCGAGTTCCTTTGTTGTGGCTTTTCAGTTTGCGGCCCCTGTTATGGCTGCTATTTTTTTATGCACAGTTACGCTTGGGCTTATGAACAGGGTGATGCCGCAGTTGCAGGTTTGGATGCTTGGTATTCCATTAAAAGTTTTTTTAGGTTCTTTGGTTTTAATTTATTCCCTGCCGCTTATGGTGCAGATTTTCAATGCGAACTTTGAGCAGTTGCAAAGGGCTTTATTCGCTATTTTGCGAGCGGGACGGGGGTAGATAAATGGCAGAAGACGAAGATAAAACCGAAGAGCCCACCGCCAAGAAAAAATCCGATGCTATTAAAAAAGGGCAAATCGGCCGCTCTACAGATCTGTCCAATGCTATTTCTCTGTTAGCGGCTCTGTTTGGGTTATATATTTTTGGCGGAGATTTTGCCAGCCAATGCGAAGGCATTATGCGTGAATTTTTTACGGGCTATGCCGATTGGCAACCTACCATATCCAATTTCTCTGCGCTTGCATATCATATTTTGCAAATAACATTGCGTTTGCTGGCACCGCTGCTTTTGCTCTTTTTGTTTATAGGCGTAGTTGGCAATTTATCCCAAGTGGGTTTGCATTTTACGCTTGAAAAATTGCAACCTAAATTTTCAACTATTTTTTCCTTGTCCGGTTTAAAGAAAATGTTTGGAAAAGATGCGTGGATAGAACTTTTAAAAGGCATTGTAAAAATAACCATTGTGGGAATGATTTCCTATTCGGTTATCAAAAAGCATTACGATGATATTTTATATATGGCTGATATGCAAATTGGAGTTTTTTGCGCATATATGATAGATATAATAGTTGAACTGCTTTTGAAGGTGATATTATTTTTGCTGATATTGGGCTTGGCGGATTTGATTTACCAAAAAAGAAAAACGCATAGCTCTATAAAAATGAGCAAGCACGAGGTTAAAGACGAGCATAAAAATTCCGAAGGCGACCCAAAAGTGATAGCAGCCCGCAAACGCGCTATGTATAAAATGCACCAGCAATTTATGATGAAAGAGGTTCCAAAAGCTACCGTGGTTATCACCAACCCTACGCATTTGGCAATAGCGCTCCGCTATGAACGTGGCGTGGACCAAGTTCCGTTTGTTGTTGGAAAAGGAGCGGATAAACTCGCTGAGAGAATAAAGGAACTCGCTAAAGAACACGGTGTTCCCATAGTTGAAAACAAGCCTTTGGCGCGAGCTATGTACGACGTTGTGGAAATTGGAGACCCTTTGCCAGCGGAATTCTTTGCTGCCGTTGCAGAAGTTTTGGCTTACGTGTTCAGGCAGAAAGAGGCGGGGTAATAATGCTATAATGCGCGGTTGTGTAAAAATCGCATATAGCAGGAATTTTAAAAAGGCTAGGCAAAATCTTTGGATTCAGCCCAAACTTTATTTTATAGCTTGGATTTATTAAATAATAAGTTTCCTTTTTGATTTTAAATCCGCTTTTTTTCAGAAGTTTTTTATATTCGCGAATAGATAATTTTGTTTGCCAAACCTCATCCAAAACATCTATGCAATTTTTATCTTCGCCAAAAACTTTTAATATGAGTTCATAAATACGCTTAGGGAGCAAATGATAATAGGGCATTTTTGAGAGTAAAAAACTTTTGCAACCTTGCTGATGCCCGCCAAAAGGCATTCTCCACGGCGGGAACGCCACAAATATAATAGCATCGTTAGTTATGAATTCTTTTAATCTTTCAAAGAAAAGAGCCCTATTGACGATGTGTTCTAAAACATCACGAATTAAAACGATATTTGCTTTTGGGATTGAATTGGGATTTACCTCGTAAAAATTGCATTTTAGCAAAGTGAGGTTATCCGCATTTTTGCTGTTTTTTAAAAATTCTCGCGCATGTTCCAATTCATCACTTTTGTCTATACCTATCACCTTGCAGTTCTTTTCTTCCAAAAATGGGTATAAATTCCCGCCCCGCCCGCAACCTACTTCCAGTACTACCGAATTTTCTTGAATTTTTTTCACGGACTCTATATAGGGTATAACAAAATCCCTTGTGCCATTTGCCAATTCATCAAAATACAGTTTATAATCAGCGTGCCTCTTTTGCATATTGTCACTCTTTTATAGGAACTTTGTCAATATAGTAAATAGTTAATATCTAGGGAAAATCTTAACAGAAATGTAACAAAAACTCATATAATTTGTAATTTTCAAAAATTAAATTACATACATGATAGAAGCGAAGGAAGTTAATTTCTTTTACGGTGATTTTCATGCATTAAAGAATATTTCCTTGTGCGCTGTAAAACACAACGTCACTGCGTTTATAGGGCCTTCCGGTTGCGGCAAATCAACCTTTTTGCGCCTTTTGAACCGTATGAACGATTTAATCCCAGACACTAAGCTAACCGGAAAATGCCTTGTAAATGGGGAAGACATCTACAGCAAGGGCACTAATGTGGACGAACTGCGGAAAAAGGTTGGCATGGTTTTCCAAAAGCCAAATCCTTTCCCAAAAACTATTTTTGAGAACGTCGCGTATGGTTTGCGCGTAAACGGGATAAAAGACAAAAAATTTATACAAGAGCGGGTTGAGGAGTCACTGGTGGGCGCTGCTCTATGGGAAGAGGTAAAAGACAAGCTGAACAAATCAGCTTATGATTTGTCAGGAGGGCAGCAACAGAGGCTTTGCATCGCTCGTGCCTTGGCCATTAAACCGGATGTTTTATTGATGGACGAGCCAGCGTCCGCTCTAGACCCAATTTCTACCTCTAAAATTGAGGACTTGATTTACAACCTTAAAACTAAATACACTATTATAATAGTAACTCACAATATGCAGCAAGCGGCAAGGGTGAGCGATAGCACTGGATTTTTTATGCTGGGAGAATTGATTGAATTTAGCGAGACTAAAAAGATGTTTTTAAACCCAAGCAAGGAACAGACTCAAAATTATATAACGGGAAGGTTCGGGTAATTCCAATAGGAAGGTATGGATATGGACAAAGCGATGAAACATTCCGAAAAAGAACTGCAACTGCTCAAAGAAGAAATCAGCAGTATGTGGCAGCTTGTGCTTTCGCAGTTGCAAAAATGCAAGCAAGCATATATGACAAACGACTTGGAACTTGCACGCGAAGTTATTATGCGTGAAAAGAGCGTCAATTCCTTTGAACTCAGCGTGGATTTGGGATGTGAAAATTTTATAGCATTATTCTCACCAGTCGCTATGGATTTGCGATTGGTGATTTCCATGATAAGAATCAGCTCAACTTTGGAACGCATAGCCGATTTTTCCGAGGGAATTGCAAGGCAGGTTGTTGATGGTAGCGGCGTTATATCAGAAACATTTAAAGAAGATTTAAAGATAGAATCCATGTTTGATGCCGCAATCTCCATGCTTTCCGATAGCTTTGTGATGTTTGAATCCGATAACACTAAAATTTCTGGGAAGATTCTGCAAAAAGATGATGAGATTGATACCTTCTATCAAGAAGGCAAAAAGTGCCTTGCCGAACTCGTTAAAAAAGAAACGGATAAAGGCGAAGAGGTTTTAAATACATTTTTGATATTGCGGAAGATAGAGAGAATTGGAGACCATTGTTGCAACATAGTTGAAGAAATAGTTTTCTACATTGATGCTAAAGTGTTGAAGCACAGCAAGGGTACAAAGAAAGATGAAGAAAAGGATACTGATAGTTGATGATGAGTGCGATATTTGCGAAATACTGTCCTTCAATTTGGAAAATGAAGGATATGAAGTAGATACGGCTTCATCTGCGGAAGACGCTATTAAAAAGCTCTCCCCTGGGCATGGTTTGATTTTGCTGGATGTTATGATGGGAGGAATGTCCGGTTTTCGCCTTGCCGAAAAACTGCGCAAAGAGGGCAACAATATCCCTATTATTTTTCTAACGGCAAAGGATGCCGAAAACGATATGCTTACGGGATTTTCCGTTGGCGCCGATGATTATATATCAAAGCCATTTTCGTTGAAAGAGGTATCTGCTCGCGTTAAAGCGGTTTTGAAAAGAACATCTGAAGAAGCTGATAATACCGGAGAAAGCCAGCTGGTAATTGATGACTTGCTCATAGATACTTCATCAAAAGAGGCGAAAATAGGAAATTCAGTAATCCCATTGACCAAAACTGAATTTGAAATTCTCTTTTTGCTAGCTTCAAACCCTTCGCGGGTATATTCGCGTAACCAAATTATAAGCGTTGTATGGAAAGATACCCCTTATATAACCGAGCGCACAGTTGATGTTCACATAACTCGCTTGCGAAAAAAACTCGGCGACAAATCTTATTATATATCTAACCGTACTGGTTTTGGATACAAGTTCAACTTTTCCGAACAATGACAAGAAATTTTCAACAGAACTTAATTTTAAGATTTTTGCTAATATTCACTGTTTGCACCTTGTGCATTGCTATATTTGAGCAACAAGCCCTGCATCAATACAAAAGAGACTCTCTGCAAGAAACATTGGATACTTATGTAGATGTGATAGCCAAATATATTGCGATTGAAAATAGAGATGAATCCCTGAAAAATTTGCTCGCTTTATTACCGGGCAATTTGAGAGTTACCTTATTGGATAGCAAAAACAATGTGCTATACGATAATATTATCCCCGATTACTCCGCTTTGGAAAATCACGCGGAAAGGCCGGAGATAATTGCCGCTATGAATAATGGAAACGGTTCGGTGCTTAGAAATTCCGCTTCAAATAATACTGAGTATCTTTACTATGCAAAAAAAGTAGATGGTAAAATTATACGCGTGGCATTGCCTTATGATGAGCAGGTGCAATTCCTTTTGAAGCCGAGCAGCAAATTTCTCTATTTTGTGGCTGCGGTTTTTCTAATAGGTTTTACTTTTATTCTATATGCGGGGAATTATTTTGGCAAATCCATTCGCCAGTTGAGGGATTTTTCGCAAAGGATGCATAATGGAGATGACAAGGTTGTTATCCCAAACTTTCCCAAAAACGAGTTAAGTGAAATAAGCACTAGGATTGTGAATGATTTGAACAGAATAAAAGAAGACGAAAAACGTTTGGCTCAGGAAAAAGAAAAATTGCTGCTGCATTTGCAGGCATCTGCCGAAGGGATTTGCTTTTTTAACGCGGACAAAACGGTAGCTTTTTACAACGGGCTTTTTTTGCAATATTTCAATATCATCTCCCATATTTCCATAACCATAGGCAAAGAGATATTATCTGATGAGAGCTTTAACTCTGTGATTATGTTTTTGAATAACAACGCCGATGAAGATTATTTTGAAACGCACATAAGCAGCCAGGGCAGGAATTTTTTGCTGCGCATGAATGTATTTGAAGACAAGAGTTTTGAGATTATTTTGGTGGACATCACCGCCAAGGAAAAGACTAGGCGTTTAAAGCAGGAAATGACCGGAAACATAGCCCACGAGTTGAGAACGCCCGTGACCAGCATCCGCGGATTTTTGGAGATATTGCTGAACAACGACATAGCTGCGGAAAAAAGACAAGAGTATTTGCAACGCGCTTTTGCGCAAACACAGATTTTGTCCGAGCTTATTTCCGATATGAGCTTGCTCACAAAAATAGATGGAAAGGCTCAGTCGCTGCACTTGGAAAATGTGAATGTTTCGCATTTAATTGCAAAGGTATATGCAGATATATCCGCTGCTATGGAAGAAAAGGGCGTAAAAATCAACAGCGATATTCCGCAGGATATTATTGTTTCAGGTAATTCTAGCTTATTGTATTCCATTTTTCGCAACCTCGCTGACAATGTGTTGCGCCACGCTGGGAGCAATGTTGATATAGATATAAAAGTACACGAAATAAAAGACGGAAAGGTGTATTTTATCTTTGCGGATAATGGGAAAGGCATAGAGGACGAAAGCCATTTAAACCGCTTATTTGAGCGCTTTTACCGCGTTCACGAAGGGCGTACCCGCGATACGGGTGGTTCGGGTTTGGGGCTTTCTATAGTGAAAAACGCGGTGCTATTCCACGGCGGAACTATAAGCGTACGGAAGGGCAAGGAAAAAGGGCTGGAATTCCTATTTTCGTTGACCTTGGCAAAGGGATAAACCGCTACCGCCACAAGGCGATTCCGCGGGAAGCGATGTAGAGTCAAAAAAATTTTCCCATAGGAAAATAATTTTGTATATTTAATAAAATATTTTCGCATAGGAAAATAATATGAGAGAGCAGTTTTTGAATAGAGATAGCTATTTGCGGCAATTTGTGGCGTGGATAGAGAAGCCTGTTATAAAGGTTATAACGGGGCAAAGGCGTGTTGGC
>Ga0268262_10006918_pt1 | contig 10728 bp, 8 predicted proteins | sample TergutNc150P3_FD_190354 | JGI IMG/M metagenome (GOLD analysis project Ga0268262, IMG submission 190354) | Nasutitermes corniger P3 segment gut microbial community from laboratory colony in Florida, USA - Nc150 P3 (SPAdes) (version 2) | ecosystem: Host-associated > Arthropoda: Insects > Digestive...
AATACCACAGACGAACTAGGTGTTGCCTGTCACCAGAATCTTTCTTTTTTATTTCATTAATAGCTTGTGCTTCTGGGCTTATGTTTACTTTTGTTGCGGAGTCATCAAATAATGTGGCAACGTTTTGCAAATTGTTATCTTGCACGTTTATAGTTGCTTTTTCAAAGCGACCGGAATGGTGCAAAGCGTGGTTTGAAAATCCGTGCCCTGCTACTCTTGAAACGTTCATAATAACCCCTTATGGTTTAATTGCCCTGCTATGTTTATAGGCATATAGCGGAAAAACTTTAAAAAAGTTAAGCAAGATGCACAAATTTGATGCTAAGATGCATTTATCGACTTGTTTTTTCTATACAGAAAAATTTTCTACATTATTTATATAATGGTATCTTCCAAAAAAAGGTTTACATAGAAACCACAATGCCAAGCCTTATCACTGCGAGGGCTAGCAGGCACACGCTTATGAGAAAAATGAAATTGGAGGAAGCAGAAAATGGATAATCGCTACGAAGACCCAATAGAAGAAGTTTACCGTATTCGCCAAGAAATTTTGGAGGAGTATGGTGGAATAAAAGGGTGGAATAAACACCTTGATGAAATTCGCCCAGAGGTTGAGGCGATGGGCTTTAGGTTTTTAACCGAAGAAGAATGCAATGAGCTTAGAAATAGGCATTAGCATTTTTTCACTCCAACAAAAACACCGCTGATATATTAGTTGTTATTTCCAAATCGCCCATTGGCAATGCTGTTGCATCGGCAGCAGCCATAGCAGCTTCAGTAATAACTGCTCTTTGATTATATAACCTATTTTGTATTGGCGAAATTGGCTGAAACACATTTTCTGATATGCTTAATACTTTGATTATTTTAAGTTTAGATAGTTCTGCGTATTGATTGGCTTTTTCAACAGCTTTTTTATATGCAAGCTCACGAGATTTAACATAATATTCTGTTGGATTTTTTACGCTGAAATTTACTTGATTTAATTCTATTCCATTGATTTGTATAAGCTGGTCTATTATTCCAGATACTTTTTCACTATCCTTATTAATGCCTTCAATGGAAAAGTTTATGCTTTGCTCGGCTCTTTGCCCAATTAAAATACGCGGATGTTTGCTATAGTCATATTCTGAGTTAAACCTAAGCGAGGCTGTGTTTATATTTTTATCCTCAATATTTGCCTCTTTTAATATTTTCATCGTTTGCCTAACCATTTTGCTTACCTCTTCTTGAGCCATTTTGGTTGTTTGAGCAACTTTGCTCAAAGTAATGCTCATTTGAATCATATCTGGCTGCGCCGCTACCGTGCCGATTCCAGAGACGACAATTGTGCTTTGGTTTCGCGGTTCGGGTTCTTTGTTGCAAGCAAAGGGGAATGTGGCTAGTAATGCTAGGGTGCAAGCTAGGAAGTGGTTCGTTTTCATGGGATTGTTTCCTTTTTTTATTAATGTAGAAAATTTTATCAGGATTACTCTTATTCCAAGCCTGCCAGAACAGCCTGTCGCGCACTAGGTTTATGCGGTTTTCGCCGCTTTCTTCTATGCCTACCTGATTTCCCTTCACAGGAACATAGCCTTTGCAAATGGCTCCATTAAAACATCCACTGTTTCTGCAAATTTTTTGCGATTAAACTTCTTTGCAGTATTAGGAAATTCTGCGGATTTAAGCAAATTAGGATGCTTTTTCGCGTAATTGCTTATATAAGCAAGGGCTTCTGCTATTTCATTTGGGGGTAATATAGAAAATTGTCTGAACCGGAATTTGCAGAATTTGCAGGATTTTCAGAATGAACCACCATTCTTGGCTTTATTCTGTTAATTCTTTAATTCTGCGAATTCTGGTTCAGACAAAGTTAATGCGAATATGTTGAAATTTTCTACCTTACCACCAACAAAATGCAACTCTTAGAAAAACTCGGCAAAATCCTGCCATTTGTGGAAAATCCCGCCCGGTATATGGGTGGAGAAGCTAATAGCATAATAAAAAACAAAAGCGATGTTCTGGCGAGCATGGCTTTGGTTTTTCCAGATCTTTATGAAATTGGAATGTCAAATAACGGAATGCGCATTCTATACAATGCAATAAACAAAGAGGCAGATTTATTTTGCGAAGTTGCTTTTGCGCCTTGGAGCGATATGGCAAAACTTATGCAAGAAAATGACATTCCTCTTTACACTCATGCCTCTTTTAGCGAGGTTAAAAATTTTGATGCTTTGGGAATAACTGTGCAAACTGAACTCAATTTCACAAATATCCCTTATGTACTGGAACTTGCGCACATCACGGCTTTTGCCGCACACAGAAATGAAAACGAACCCATTGTCATAGCGGGCGGCCCAGCAATGGCAAACCCTATGCCTATAGCAGATTTTTTTGATTGCCTTTGCATAGGAGATGGAGAAATTTTGGCACCCAAAGCACTTCGCATAATTGGGGAGGCAAAAAAAGCAGGGAAAAATAAAGCGGAGATTTTGGAGCAAATAGCAAAATTGGAAGGCTTTTATGTGCCGGCAACTCACAGAGAAATAAAATCCATCAAAAGAACTTATGTTGAAAAACTTGCAAAAGACCTTTTTCCAACTAAAAATTTAATAGCAAATATGCCTCTGGTGCACGACCGTTTTTGCGTGGAAGTTATGCGAGGCTGTACCCAAGGTTGCCGTTTTTGCCAAGCTGGATATTGGTACAGGCCAACCAGAGAATTAGATGCAGACGATGTTTTGGATATAGCCAAAGAAGGGCTAAAAGCCACCGGCGACCGCCAGCTTGGGCTTCTATCGCTTTCCACTGCAGACTACTCCCCTATTGAAAAAATGTTAGATTCCTTTATTGAAGACCCATTTTTCATAAATATAGACGTATCTTTGCCTTCGCTTAGAGTTAGCAGTTTTGGCAGTAGCCTTGCGAACAAGGTTTATGAGCTTAAAGGAGGGCGCAGCGCTACGCTTGCTCCCGAAAGCGGCTCCGAGCGACTCCGAAAATTCATAAACAAAACCATAACAAATGCAGATATTGAAGCTGCAACGCAAAGTGCATTTCAAAACGGATTTAACAAAATAAAATTATACATAATGATAGGCTTTCCCACAGAAACAGAAGAAGACATACAAGATTTGGTAAAACTAACCGAACGCCTTTTGGAAATAGGGATGAGCTGCAATAAAAAATGCCAGATAAATTTGAGCGTTGGAATTTTTATCCCAAAAGCCTGGACACCCTTGCAATGGGCACCATTTGTGAAAAAAGAAAAGGCAATAGCGCACATAAAAATTTTAAGGGACAGATTTTTTAAGCACAAAAACGTAAAAGTTTCGTGGAATTCCTGGGAAACAGCGCATTTAGAAGCTATCTACAGCCGAGGCAGCCAAAACCTCGCACCCTTGATTTACGAAGCCTACAAAAGAGGCTTAGTTTTTGAAAGCGACAGCAATCGCTTAAACTCAAGTGAATGGGAAAAAATCAGAAGCGACCTCAACTACAGCGATGCTTGGCTTTTTGAAGAAATAAACCCAGAAGAAAATTTGCCCTGGGACATTATAGATGCAGGCATAAGCAAAAAATTTTTGCAAAGAGAATGGGAAAAAGCGCACAACCCAAATGCGGAACCCGTGCCAAATTGCAAATGGGGCAAATGCGGGTCCTGCGGAATCCCAGGCAACGGCAAAGACACCATTTTGGGCAATCCACCCACCGCCACGCCCGTAGGGGCAACTCTCCGTGGTTGCCCTCCCAATCCACCAACCCCCACCGGTATTTTCCCATACAAAATCATTTTCCGCAAAACGAAAAGCAGCCGTTTTTTGCCGCATCAAAACACATTATCGTTTTTTGAAAGGGCATTCGTAAAACTTGATATTCCAATAAAATTCAGCGAAGGGTTTAGCCCCAAACCACGCATAGCAAACACAGGTGCATTGCCGCTAGGATTGGAATCTCTTTGCGAAATTATTTCCATTGAGCTTTTGGAAAAACTGGATTTGGAGAATAAAAAAGCAGAACTTGTGAAAAGCATAAACGAAATATTCCCTCAGGGTTTGGAAATTGTTTCTATAGAACCCCTGCAAATAAAACTCTCCGCGCAAGTTCCAAAATCCGTGAATTACTGCATGTCAGGCGAATACACCAGCGGCCTCAAGCAAAAAAAAGAAAAAAATGAACTCCCTGTGGTTTTAAATCACAGGGGGCAAAGCATAAACTTAAATGAGCATATTATTTCAATTGACGAAGCTAAAAATGCCCTGCACATCACGGTTAAATGCAACGAGCAAGGTGCCACCGCAAGCCCTTTCACCATTTATAGTGGGCTATTGAACATAAGCGAGCAAGAGGCAAGGGCTTTGAGTATAGTTAAGATAAGTGTCAGTGTATAACGCTATTTTTTTCAAAAAATCGCAGATTTTTGTCCTACATTTGTTGTTTTTTACTATATTGTAGGACAAAGGTTCAAATTTTCAACAAATTTCCAAAATCTTGGCAAAAAATAGTTTTAAAAATGGTAAAAATTCATTCACCGGAATTGACTCGTACCTTAGCACATTAAATCGATTTTCAGGATTGCATATCGAAGTTCAGACAATGATTTTTTACTACTTTTAACAAAATGTTAGGTGTTTTTGACTCCGGTTTTGGCGGTTTAACCATTCTCAAAAATTTGGCAAAGGCTTTGCCTAATTACGATTTTGTGTATTTGGGAGATAATGCTAGGGCACCTTATGGAAATCGCAGTTTTGATAGCATATACCGCTATTCGCTCCAGGCGGTGAGTTATTTGTTTTCCATCGGTTGCCCCCTTGTTATTCTCGCTTGCAACACGGCTTCTGCAAAAGCCTTGCGTACCATTCAGCAAAAAGATTTGCAAAAAATAGCCCCCGATAATAGGGTGCTTGGCATAATTCGCCCTCTCACAGAAGAAATAGGCAAATTCACAGAAACCAAATGTGTGGGCATTTTAGGTACGGAAGGGACAGTAACCTCAAAGAGCTATCTGTTGGAAATAGCAAAATTCTGGCCGGATTTGCATATAGAGCAAGAGGCTTGCCCAATGCTTGTTCCTCTGGTGGAGAATGCCCTGCTGGAGCACCCTGCCACAGAAATGTTCGTTAAGGAATATACTCAAAAAATTTTGGCAAAAGATTCTCGCATAGACACTTTGGTCCTTGGGTGCACCCACTACCCCCTGCTCCAGGGGCTTTTCTTGAAAGTGCTGCCAAAAAATATAAAAATTGTTTCGCAGGGCGGTATTATAGCCCAAAAAACGCTTGAATATCTGGCAAAGCACCCAGAAATAGACACCAGAATAAGCAAAAATGGCAAAATTCGCTTTTTAACCACCGATTCCACAGATTTCTTTGAAAAAGGCGCAAAAGCATTTTGGAATACCAAAATAAAAGCGGAAAGCATTTTACTATATTCTTAAATATGACAATTCGCACTCAAATTAACTTTGATGGCTGGCAAGATTACCGGGGAAACCCCGGCGGAGCAATTATTTATACCGAAACAAGTCACCATTCCCTAGTACCAGTTCGTGACCAATTAAATGAAAACGGGAACGGTTCTTTTTTTGACCCAAATTACGAAACCGGCACGGTTGGCCTTTTTGCCTATACCAACACCAAAGATATAAATAGAGCTATAAAAAGCAAAGTGCGTTATCTCTTTTTTGGAACCCGCTACGAAGGCTCCAATGCTGACTATAAAAACAAATATCTAATAATAGGTTACCAGCGTATAGATAAAGTGAAAGATGTGCGCAGCTTGCATTTGCAGCAGCACTTAAACGACCAAAATCCAACATTTTTAACCTTAGACTCCTGCATGGCAGCCTGGGGGCAAATGTATTTCGTTTCTTTTGAAGATTCATATATTTTAACAGATGAAATTTTGCACGAGTGGGGCTACTCTGGCCGTGCTGCACGGCCACTTCGCACCATATTCAAAGAAGAACACGCCAAAATTCTAGTGGAATATTTTGATTCAAAAACCGACCTCACAGACGAATACATAGACACTATATTAGAGTACAACGAGGAAGAATAGTGCTTAGATTGATATTCATATTTGCTGCCTTAATTGCCGTAGTTCAAATATATGCCCAAAGTCTCACTCCTGCGCAAATTCAGGTACTTCAAGCGCAAGCCTTTCAATCGCAAACATCTCAAATGTCATCTATGCCACGAGCCGCAGAAATTGCCGCTGCAAAAGAAATTTTGAATGCCAAAAACCTTCAACTATCTAATTTAAACGCAATTTCAGATAGTTTGAGCAATATTACTCTTACGGACCAGGAAAAAGATAAAGATACTACTTTTAATGATTCAAGCGCATTTGACAAGAAAAAATTCATGCGCTACGAAAACATAATTTTTTCTCAAAGCTTGCCAAGTACATTTTACGAAGTTCAAGGCATTATTCCAGCAGATTATCCCTTAAAACAAGGTGATAATTTAGAGCTTTCTCTTTGGGGAGCGGTGGAAAAGCAATTTTCATTGTCTGTGAATAATCAGGGAAATGTATTCGTTGAGGGGGCCGGCTTGGTAAATGTTGCAAATTTAAGCCTTGGCGAGGCCGAAAAACTAATCACCAAAAAACTGCAAAATGTGTATTCTGGCATTGTTCAGGGCAGAATCTCCGTAAATTTGCGCCCAACAAAGCTCGCTCCCACAAAGGTATTCATTATGGGTTCCGTGCAAAGACCGGGTGGCTACGACTTACCTGGAAATGCCAATGTATTTCTGGCGCTTTACAGAGCTGGGGGGCCAGACGAATTCGGTTCTGTTAGAAATGTAATTGTTCGCAGGGCAAATGGAGATTCCACAAGAATAGATTTATACGATTTTCTTTTAAGGGGTTTAAAAGTTGGCGAAGGTCTTTTAAGAGATGGCGATTTGATTTTTGTCCCAAAAGCAGAAAAACTGGTTAAGGCAACTGGAACAATAGCAAGACCGGCCATTTATGAGTTGAAACGCGAAGAAACCCTTAACGATTTGCTTGCCTTTGCCGGAGGCTTGCTCCCAAACACAGACCATACCATAAACCTTTGGCGAATAGACGAGGAAACTAAAGCCCCAAAGGTTTTTGACCCAGGGCCAGCAAAAGATTTTGTAAATGGCAAAAAGAAATTCCAGATGCAAGATGGAGATAGCATTTTTGTTTTTGCAAGCACAAAACCCAATGCCAATGCCATTCAGGTCACAGGTTCGGTTTTTTACCCGGGCCATTATGTATGGGCAGAGGGCATGTCGGTTAAGGATGCGGTTACCTTGGCTGGAGGGCTTTCTTCTGAAGCATTTATAGATAGAGTTATAGTTGAGAGGATAAATGCAGATTCCAGTTTTTCTTATTTTTCTGATGATTTTGCCGGCAGCAGAAGCTTAAAATTGCTCCCCGGCGATAATGTTGTTGTTTTGGATTCCAGAAGATTGAAAAACTGGAGAACGGTTAGCGTTACTGGTTATGTAAAGGAACCGCACGACTTTGAATGGCAAGAGAATTTGGACGCTTTGGATTTGGTAGCTTTATGCGGAGGCTTTTTGCCAAATGCCATGAAAAGTGAAATAATAATTGAAAGGCTTATTGAAGGTAAACAAAAAACAGAGGTTATCAATTTACCTGTGAATAATGAATTGAGCGCGAAAAAAAATAAAAGTTTAATTTTGATGCCGGGTGATAGAATTGTTGTGAAAATTGATACGTCTTATTATGAGCATGAAATTGTAGCTCTAACTGGTGCTTTCAAAAATCCAGGCTTTTATTCGCTAGCGAGGCGAGGAGAAACATTTAAGAATTTTTTCAACCGTCTAGCTATTATAGATGAAGCGGCTTTTATCAAAGGCGGGCAGTTATTTCGCAGAGCACCCAGAACTTCCGATATTACCTCTACTACCTCCAATGTGCCTAATGCGAGCTTGGACACGATAGTAGGTGGGAGACTGTTTCAAAAAACGCCCATAACCCCAGATACCACCACCACAAGCTACAGAATAAATTTTGATTTTGAACGTGTTTTGAGTGGCAAAGATAAAGACATAGAATTGCAGGCAAATGATTCCATTTTCATACCTTTTGAAATGCTAACCGTAAATGTTATAGGCGAAGTAATAAGCCCAGGGCATATTCTGTGGCAAAAAGGTTGGGATTCTCATGACTATTTGAATGCCGCAGGCGGGCTTACCATAAACGGAGACGATGACCGCATTGTTTTAACTTATGCAAATGGCAGCAGAACAAAAATAAGCAACGCAAAAGAAAAACCCAATCCCGGTTCTACCATACAGGTATTTTTTAAGCCTATTCCAGAACCAATAAAATGGACAGAGATAGTAGGTGCTTTAGGTACCTTGGCAACTGCTTTTGCTCTTATAGCAGCGGTATATGTAAAATAATATAACATTATCAGCGTTTACTATATTACCCTTATACTCAAAATAGGGAGGTTTTATGGCTTTTTTTGTTCCTTTTGTGCTTGGAGCCGCAGCTACTGCAGTTGGTTTTCATCTTTACAAATATAAAAATGGTGACAAAGGAGAGTGTTCTTGCGGCTGTGGCGATAAATGCGAATGCGCACCGGACTGCGATTGCGGTTGCAATTCTTCGGTAAAGAAAAAAGTTACCGAAACAGCCGATCTTGCTCTTGAAAAAATCAAAAGCGGGCTGCACACTTTGGAAAACAACATAAACGAATCCACTCTTGAAAAAATAAAGAGCGGTTTGCAAACCGCAGAGAGCAAAATAGTTTCTTTGCAAGAAAAGCTGAAGGAAAAAGCCGAATAGAGCTTGGGGAGCGGCTATTCCGCGTATTTAAACATATTATCAATACAGCGTTTTGCCGCAGCCAAAACGTCTGTACTCAATTTGATTTCTTTTGCTTTTTCTGGCTCTTTCAGAGTTTGCAAAATATTTTCCAAGGAATTGCTTTTCATGTATTTGCACATATTGCAACTGCCTATAAAGCGGCGGTTGGGCAGTTCGCTTTGCAAGCGTGCGCTTAACCCACATTCAGTTAAAAGCAACACCGGAGCATTTTCTGGAAGGCTGTGAATGTAGTCCAGCATTTGAGATGTGCTTCCCACAAAATCGCTTAGCATGGCAACGCTTGGGCTGCATTCAGGGTGGCTAGCTATGCGAAGCCCTTCGTTTTGAATTCTGAAATATTTTACCAAATCAGAGTCGTACTGTTCGTGAACATAGCAAGTACCGGAGTGCAATATGAGTTCTTTTTTTATTCCCATTTTTTCCAATTCGTTTTTCAAATTTTCGCCCATTAGTTTGTCTGGCAAAAACACAATTTTATCGTTTGGAATATTGCTCACTATTTTCAGCACATTTGAGCTTGTAACGCAAACATCGCAAGCGGCTTTAACATCTGCGGTTGTGTTTATGTAGCACACAAATGTGTGTTCTTTATATTTATTTCGCAAATCTTTAACTTGCTCGCCCCTTATGCTGCTCGCAAGGCTGCATCCTGGGTTTGCGCCTGGTATAAGCACTTTTTTATCGGGGTTTAAAATTTTAGCTGTTTCTCCCATAAATTCCACTGCGACAAAAACTATCGTTTGTGCCGGAGTTTCCATAGCATTTTTGCTGAGTTGGTAAGAATCGCCGCTGTAATCTGCAACACCGAGAACTATTTCTGGTGCAACATAGCTATGAGCTAGGATTGCTGCATCCCTCTCTTTTTTCAATTCGTTTATCTCGTTTATGAGTGCAACTTGTCTTTCGCAGGTTTCCATTGAATACTGGCAAAGCACAGTTCCATTCTGCACGGAACGCAATTTATTGTATAAGTCTTTGGCTTGCATAGGATGGAATTTAGAAAAAGTAAAACTTCTCCCTTGACAAACAGGTGATTTATTTCTATATTTAGGCGCAACATGACACATAATCTCAACCCTCTCAATCAGGAGAAACTATTATGAGAAACAATCTCTATAAATTAGCACTTTTGGCAAGCATTGTGCTTGCTTTGTCATTCACTTTTTCTTGCTACCAAATTGGCGATGATGACGAAGTTAAAACGTGCGGCGACAAGGAATACAAAACAAGCGAGTTTAGTTGCGTTGGCGGCGAACTAGTTGGCAAATGCAGGGGAATAGATTATTATCCAGATTATCAAACCTGCAATAACGGACAAATAGAGAACAACACCTCCGACAGACCTTCCTCTTCTAGCAGAGGCGGCTCTTCTTCCTCAATCGAAACCTCCGGCGGTAGCGGCGGCGGTAAGTTTGGGACACTAAAAGACTCTAGAGATGGCAATGAGTATAAAACCGTGGAAATAGGCACTCAAACTTGGATGGCAGAGAATTTGAATTACCACGAAGAATGGGTAGGTAAAACAAGAGGCAATAAATGCTACGATAACGAAGATGATAACTGCAAAAAATACGGAAGATTATACGAGTGGGACGATGCAATACGGCTTTGCCCCGATGGTTGGCATTTGCCTACACGAAACGAATGGAATACCTTAATAAGCTATGTTGGCGAAAATGCAAGCAAAAAGTTAAAAGCCAAAAGCGATGATTGGAAAGATAAAAAGGGCACGGATGATTACGGTTTTAGTGCACTTCCAGGCGGCTACAAAACCGATGTATTTGAACAAATCAACTATGCCACTGATTGGTGGACGGCTACAGAACAAGACGATTATATTTCGTATGAAATATTTATGGAAGGAGATGGTCTTAGGGAGACTAAAGATAGTAAATATTACCAATACTCCGTTCG
>Ga0268262_10006919_pt1 | contig 10728 bp, 7 predicted proteins | sample TergutNc150P3_FD_190354 | JGI IMG/M metagenome (GOLD analysis project Ga0268262, IMG submission 190354) | Nasutitermes corniger P3 segment gut microbial community from laboratory colony in Florida, USA - Nc150 P3 (SPAdes) (version 2) | ecosystem: Host-associated > Arthropoda: Insects > Digestive...
ATAGATGCAGCCCGTCAAGGGCTGTCTCTCCGATAAATTCAGCACGAGCCAGCGCCAGTAAAAGCCACTGTCTCGTGTAAATTCCATAATACCGTTAAAACATCATTATGTCAATTTCGGAGCAGGGGGGATTCGAACCCCCGGTGCCTTGCGGCACAACGGTTTTCAAGACCGCCTCCTTCAACCACTCGGACACCGCTCCAGTAATGCAGTCCGTTAGGACTGTCTTTCGAACAAATTCAGCACGAGCTAGCGCCAGTAAATGCCACTTGCCGTTGGTTCTTATATAGCCATTTTTTTGCCCTATAGTCAAGACAGGGGAGAAACCAAAAATTAACCACGGAGGTCACGGAGTTTTGATACGAAAATCACCTTTTTCTCCGCCGTGCACTCAGCTGGAACCTCAACTGAGCCCGCAGGGCGAAAGTTCCCCTCTTGATAAATCCAGCCAGCATTACTGTACACTGTGGCTTTTATTGTGCGCGGTAACGTGTCGCATTTATCAGTCAACGTCCCTTGTCGGGGCGCAGTTATTCGGTTACCGTGAAATTCCGTGTACTCCGTGGTAAAAATTCTTCCTTCATGTTCTTTGCGTGATTCTTCAGGAACCAAACAAACAGGCGGCATTATTACTGGTTTCCGCCGCCAGTTGATCCGGTGTTTTGCCGAGAATTCCGGCGGCAAAGGCGGCGATGTGGGGAAGAAAACACGGTTCGTTGCGGCTGCTTTTTCCCCGTGTGGAGCGCGGCAGGTTACGGGGCAATAAATAGGGAGCATCGGTTTCCAGCAGCAAGCGGTCAGCGGGAATATGCCGCAGCAGGGGGATAAGATGGGCGCCGCGCCGCTCGTCGCAGATCCAGCCGGTAATGCCGATGTAACAGTCAAGGGCAAGATATGCTTCCAGTTCCGCCGCCCCGCCGGTAAAACAGTGAACCACCGCGCCGGGTAAATGTGAACGATATTGTTTCAGAATGGATAGAAAATCGTTAAAGGCGTCCCGCTCGTGAAGAAATACCGGTTTTTCCAGCCGCGCCGCAAGAGCAAGCTGATCTTCAAAACATTTCCGCTGGGCCTGCGGCGGGGAATAATTGCGGTTGTAATCAAGTCCGCATTCCCCAACAGCCGCCGATTTCTGTAAAACTAATTCCTGCAGCCGGGCCGCTGCTGATGCATCCCAATCCTTTGCGTTGTGGGGATGCACTCCGGCGGTGGTTTTACAATGTGGGTGAACTTGAGCGAAAGCCAACGCCTCGGCGCTGCCTGCGATGCTGCTGCCGGTGATGATCAGCGTTCTTACACCGGCGGCCTCCGCTCTTGCAATGACAGCTTCCCGATCCCGATCAAACGCGGGACTCATCAGGTTAATGCCAATGTCAACAAGATTTACCATAATACAGTCAGACAGGAAAAATTGCGGTTACTTTTTGGCGGTAGTCGGCTTCATATCACCGAAGATTTTCTTGGTTAACTCAGGAGAGGAATACCACAGGGTAACCGGATCGCCCTGACGGGTATTTACTTTTAAGTACACATAGCCGCCGGGAAGGTTCCATGAACATTCATAGGGGCGCAGTTCCTTTATAATTCCGTCGAAAAGGTAAGTGGGGCCAAAACGATCCCGAAGTTCCTGCCGTATCTCGTTGTAGCAGCGCATAAGCTCGTCCATAGTGTAGGTAAGGAAGTAGTAAGTGCCCCCTTGCAGCCCCGATTTGGAAAAATAACACAGCATATAGGTAGTATACCCGTTTACTTCAACATCTTCCCAAACAAGAGAAATAAGCCCGTTAACCTCTTCCCGCGAGACTGGTTTCCCCATTTTTTTAATCACTTCATCCATGCTGGTTCCCCATGGAAAATTCCGAAAAGAAACCTTTGTTTCGTAATTGACGGATTCTTCGACTTTACGATCTTTGTCCGCGGCAGATAAAGCGGCAAGCGGCAAAAGGAAGATCAACAGAAACTTTTTGATGACAAACCCCCAAAATATTATCGGCACGAACTTGAAAAAACTTGACTATTTCAATATAGTTACATAAAAGACGGAAAATATGCCTGAACATACGCCACAAACCGCTGTGGAGCGGCGGATATATGTTGATTATAACGCTACTACTCCCCTCAGGCCGGAAATAAAAGCGGCAATGTTTCACGATGCTGATATCTACGGCAACGCTTCCAGTATGCACGCGTCGGGGCGGCTTGCCCACGCGCAGGTAGAACAAGCCAGAGGCATGGTGGAAAAACTGATAGGGGCGCAGCAGCAAACTGTCTTTTTTACATCAGGCGGTTCGGAATCCAATAATACCGTGTTTCAAACCATGCGGCAGCTTGCTTCCGTTCAAGAACGGCGCGCCGTGGATGACATTTCGCTCAAAGAAGAACGGCGCGTCAAAGGACGCGATGAATTTATCACTACCGCCATCGAACATCCCTGCGTGTTCAATTCGGCAAAATATCTGCAAAGCCTCGGCTGTAAAGTCCATTTCCTGCCGGTTGATGAATACGGCAAAGTCAATATTGACACGCTTAAAAATACGTTAAGCGAAAAAACCCTCCTGGTTTCGGTAATGACAGCTAACAACGAAATAGGGACAATTCAGGACATTAAGGCGATTTCCGCACTGGTAAAATCCGCCGGAGCATGGATGCACACCGACGCGGTACAGGCGCTCGGCAAGATACCGGTCAATGTTGATGATATGGGCGTAGATTACCTTACCGTATCGGCGCATAAAATTTACGGGCCCAAGGGAATTGGCGCCCTGTATGTGCGCAAGGGGGCGCCTTTGTTCCCGCTTATTCACGGCGGACATCAGGAAGACGGCCTGCGGGCCGGAACCTACAACAACATGGGCATAATAGGCTTTGGCAGGGCGGCGGCAATCGCCGCGGACGAAATTACGCAATACGGCAGGGAAATCGCCTTTCTCCGTGACCGTCTGCGCGACGGCCTGACCGCGGCAATTCCCAACATTAAAATCAACGGCCACCCGACGGACGTGCTGCCCAATACCTTAAACGTTTCATTCCCCGGCGCGGAAGGCGAGGCGATACTCCTTTCCATGGATATGCAGGGAATAGAAGCGTCAACCGGGTCGGCCTGCGCTTCGGGAAGCCTTGAGCCGTCCCATGTACTTATGGCGATAGGGGTGGGGCCGGAACTGGCCCACGGTTCAATCCGCTTTAGTTTAGGCTGGGGAATCAGCGCGGATGATGTTGATTATATTGTGGAGACCCTGCCGCCTATAATCGCCCGGCTGCGGGCAATGTCGTCTATATAAAGGAGAGGTTATGTCTGATTGGCTCTATTCGGACACGGTTAAGGAACATTTTACCAATCCCCGGAATGTTCTTTTGGAAGACGAGTCTGCTTTTGCCGCCAACGCCAAAGGACAAACAGGAAACATCAAGTGCGGGGATCAGATGCTGATGCTCCTTAAAATTGACAATGATATTATCACCGATGTGCGCTGGAAAACCTACGGCTGCGCCAGCGCCATCGCCTCTACCAGTATGCTCTCCGAAATGATCAAGGGCATGAATATAGAAGACGCCTATAAGGTACGTCCGGAAGACCTCGTTCAGAAACTCGGCGGCCTGCCCGCCTATAAAATCCACTGTTCGGTGCTGGGCGATAAAGCTCTCCGCGCCGCTATTGACGACTACCTCGCCCAAACCGGCAGGACGGGAACGCTTAAGGAACCCGCTGTCGAAATCTGCCATTGTCTGGGCATCACCGACAAGGACATTGAAAACGCCTTTCAGAACGGCGCCCGCAACTGGGAATCTTTGCAGCAGGCAACTAAAATCGGCACTGTCTGCGGCAAATGCAAAGGCCAAGCGCTGGAATTACTGCATGGGCTGGAACATATCTACCAAAACTAATAGCAACCTGTAAAAAGCAAAAATTTACTTAAGAAGAATTCTCACCACGGAGGTTTGATACGAAAATCACCCTTCCTCTGCGGCGCGCTCGGCTACCTAAAGGCAGCCGGCTTTACTGTAAGCTGTAAATTTTATTGTGCGCCGGAACCAGTTGCATTTATCCGTTAACGCCCCTTGTCGGGGCGCTTTTCTTCTGTTCCCGTGAAACTCCGTGTACTCCGTGGTAAATTCTTGGGGATTTACATCTCTAAAAAAGAAAAAACCCCCGGGAAAAGGAGGTGAGGAAACCCGGGGGGGCGGTCAATGTTACGATGTTGTAAAAACCGGATGCAAAGCATGATGTCACGCTGTGCTGCAAAACCATTAAACCGTTTCATCAACCAATTTTAACTTAATCAATTATTATCCAGGAGTCAAGCGCTTTTGTAAAAAATATGAGAAAAAAAGTAATAAATATCTTACCAATAACCAAAAACACAAAAAAAATACAACATGAAGGCAATTATTTACCGCTATGCGGCAAAACCTTGACAAATGTTCCGTAGCGGTAAATTGGTTCCTCTTTCACTGCCGGTTTGATTGGGGGCTTTATCCGTGACATATCACCGTGTACCACGGTAATGGTTTTGTTTTTCTCAATAATATCCACGATTTTGCGCCGGAAGGCATAGGGCCGGGCAACCATAAAAAAAGCCGGTGTTTTGCCACCTACGCCTGAAATAAAAACTGTCCCGTAACGAAACATTCTACCCATAATTCCCTGAATGCAATAGATGCTTTCTATACGGTCGGTGGAGATTTCCGCCACCGTTATTCGAAAAACGCCTTTCTTGAGTATCAATCGCTTATTGGTAACGCCATATTCAGTACACAGATACCGGAATATGCGGCACACAAAAATCACCACAACAACCAGAATTCCCATAATAAATAAATATCTGATAAAGTCCTGATATGTCAGCGCAATTTGAATATCCGTCAACGTTGAAGAATAAACAACCGGATCGGCAGTGACCCACAAAATAAACAAAACCAGGAAAAACGGCAGGGACAATATCAGAGGTTTGACCGTATAAGCCCAGTGGAGCAGCGGTGTATAGAGAATTTCTTCTCCTTCCATCAGATTTTTCTTTCTTATGAATTTCATGGTCAGCCTCTGTTTGATTGTACCCGGCTCATAATTGCCTGTCAATAGTACCGGAATTTAACCGATATATGAAAAGGAGGCTTGTATACTTTGCGGATTTCAGGGATTTTTGCCCGACTTGCTGCCGTGCGGCATAGATCGAGCAAATATCGTCTTGCAGCGCTTGCAGCGGCGGCCATACTGGGAATTTTTGCCCTGATACTGGGCCTGTCGCTGCTGGGGGCGGTATTTGGGATTAAGGGTTTTAACCCGTCTTTTGGCCTGTTTTTTTCCCAGGCTTACGGGATACTCGCCTTTTTTATCCCGATTTTTCTTGGTTATGCCGCTTCTATTCTTGCCGACTCCCGCTGGCGGCCCGACCGCTTCTTTATCCTGATAGCGTCGCTTTTCCCCTTTCTTACGCTTACCCTGGGCTTTATCTGTATCCGTGATTTTGAAGCCCTTTCCCTGGATTATGCTTTTCTGGAATTAACCGGAAGAACCGGATTTGGCCTGATAATTGTAGTATTGGCCCTCCTGGAAGTAACAGCCATTCAAATGCTGAGAAATGCCCTGTTCCCCTATGTGACTCAGGACGGAATAAAAAGAAGAATGTGGCGGGGTATTACATCCGGTGCGGATACCGGCGGTACAAAGGCCGGAAAACTTTCCTTGCCGCCGCCGCCCAATATCAATGCCACCGCAGATTCCATCGGTATAAATCCCGGTGATTTTGGAGAGTGGATTCACAGCGCGGTACACGCGCCGAATGATCTGAGAGCGGGAGCGCGCGCCTCATCCGAAGGCGGTCTGAAGAATTTTGATCTTGATTTACCGGCAATGAGGCCTCTCAACAGCCCCCTTGCTCTTGAGTATCTGAGCGGAGGATTGGCGGAACAGGAAGAACACCGTGTCGAATCCGAAAAGATTGCCATTGATAGCGTTGAACGCGCCCTGGAAGAGGCGGAACTTCTCGCGGCGATTCACAGTGAGCAGGCCCGTAAAAAGCCGACAAGCCATCCGGCGCATCATGCGCGGAAGAAGTACCATGTTCCGGTAGAAATATTGAATCAATACCCCGATGGCGAATACTGGATCATTGATCAGGCGACCCGTGATGCGGCAGTGACGCTCAAGGAGACGCTGGAAGAATTTAAAATACAGGCGGAAGTTACCGGCATTCGCAAAGGGCCGGTTATTACCATGTTCGAGATTCTTCCCGCGCCGGGGGTAAAACTTTCCCGCATCGTCAATTTGCAGGACAATATTGCCCTGCGCCTTGCCGCTTCATCGGTGCGGATCGTGGCCCCCATTCCGGGGAAGCACGCCGTCGGCATAGAAGTTCCCAACGCAAGACGGAACATTGTTTCATTCAGGGAAATTATTGAAAGCGAATTGCAGCGTGAAGGTAAACGGCCTGAAATTCCCGTGGTCATGGGAAAGGACATTTCAGGCGAAGCACAGACCATTGATTTAACCCAGACACCGCATCTGTTGATAGCCGGCGCTACCGGCGCGGGAAAATCGGTCTGCGTTAACACGATCATTCTTTCGATACTGTACCAGCTTGCGCCCTCGGACTGCCGCCTTATCCTCATTGATCCCAAAATCGTCGAACTGAAACTCTACAATGACATTCCTCATTTAATGACTCCGGTTATCACCGAGCCCAAAAAGGCATTTCAGGCTTTGCAGTACTGTATTTATGAAATGGAACGCCGTTACGCCTGCCTTGATTCAATGGGGGTGCGGGACATTCGCAATTACAACAAACGTATTAAGGAACGCAACATCGCCCAGGAATATATGCCCTACATAGTGATAATCATTGACGAATTTGCCGACCTTATGGCGACAACGGGCAAGGAACTTGAGTCCACCGTCGCTCGTCTCTGCGCCATGAGCCGCGCCGTGGGCATACACCTGGTACTGGCAACTCAGCGCCCTTCGATTGACGTTATCACCGGTTTGATCAAGGCCAACATTCCCAGCCGCATTGCCTTTATGGTTGCCAGTAAAATGGACAGCCGGATCATTATTGACATGGTAGGCGCGGAAAAACTGCTCGGTAAGGGCGATATGCTCTACGCGGGAGTTGTTGACCCCTTCCCGATTCGTATGCAGGGGGCCTTTGTCTCTGAAGAAGAAGTTGAGACCGTCGTGGAGCATGTAAAAACGCTCGGCGAACCGGACTACATTGACGAAGAAATTTTTTACGATGACGAGGAAGAAGAAGTTGACGCATCTCTTTTTTCAGATGGCAACGATCCCTTATATGAGAAGGCCCTGGAAATTGTATTGCAGCAAGGAAAGGCCAGCGCCAGTTTTATCCAGCGCCGCCTGAAAATCGGCTACAACCGCGCCGCCCGTCTGGTCGAAGAAATGGAGCATAAAGGAGTCGTGGGGCCGGCCCAAGGATCGAAGCCAAGAGAGCTTTTACGCGGTGTATAAATTTCTTTAGCTGATGAGTCGCCCTGCACGGCACAGCCGTGTGGGTGAATAAAATCAGCACGGCCTAGCGCTCAAAAAAGCCACTGTATGCAGATAAGGCGCGCTTGCTTTAGCAAGCGCAGCGCGCGGCCCAAGGGTCAAAACCAAGAGAATTATTGCGCGGTGTATAAATTTCTGTTGCCGATCAACCGTGTGAAACCATAACATAATTTAGCAAAATCTGCCGATAATACGATTATGATACAAATGGCCTTTTTCCTCCGCTTTAAGCACCAACTACATCGCACACGGCCTGAACTTATCCCCCGTTTGGAGGAAATGACTGTTCATGCGATTGAGGAGGCTGGAGGGAAATTAATCAGGGATCGCAGTCTGATACGGGCCGTTTTTGACGAAAATTCCCTGGGATTCTGGCTTGATATGCTCCTGCTCATTGAAACATTAACGCAAACACTGGAAGAATCCGTTCTTGATCTGCACGGATACTCACTGCTTTTGGGAAAAGCGTTACCCGAAACAGTCAGTCCCCTGTGCCGTTTTCTGGCGGGCGAAAAAGGCGGGATTTTCCTTGATAAAACCGCCGCCGAGGCAATGCGACCCTACCTCATCGTTGAAGAAGAGGGAAGATGGACTATAGCCGCGCACAAATACGGCACCGGATCCCTTGTCCGTCTCAACACGATAAAGATTTTTGTCCCTACAGCCAAGACTGATTTTTCCCTGAAAAAAACAAATATCGAATTTGTCGATCTGGAACAGCGGCCTGCCGTTCTTATCGCCAGCCGATCTTTTGAGGGAAAACGTGACAAGCTGTACCTGAAGGTTGCCGGTTTTGCCAATTCCGGCGATAAGGGAGATTTCTTCCCCCTGTTTGTCCGTTTTGGCAGCGGGGGGCTCAATGCTCTGATTGATTCATGGGCGGAATGGATGCATCCCATATCGACAGAAGAAGAAATAGGCACCGTACGGGAATTTTTGTTCCGGCAGCGGCTTAGAGACAAACCTTCGCCGTTTGCCGTCCGCATAGCCCGCCGTTTTTATAAATTACTGCTTACCCTGTACCGCAGAGTCGCTCATGCCGAAGCAAAAATCCCGATCATTATTCTTGAAAATCTTCAGAATGCGGAACAGACAACAACAGATATAGTTATCGAATCCCTGCGCGGCTGGCATAATTTCCTGTTGTTGGGGACCTGCACCGGAGAAATCAGCGATGATGACCTGGCGAAATGGAAACCATTGTTCCCCCAGTTGACCAGAATCAGCGCCGAAGAGGAAACGCCTGGAGAATCGCCGGATCTTCCCCTTGATTTGTGGGAAATCGGTTATGCTTGTTCATTGCTGGGGCGGTATTTTCCGCCCAGTCTGCTCCCGTATCTGCTCGAAGAAGCGGGCAAAAGTTCTTTGATGATTTCCCGCGCCCTTTCCATGCTGTATGCTCACCGGGTGTTTGATACGCCGCTGGATCCGCGTCCCTGGAGCAGGCATTTTCAATACCAGGCGGAAACCGCTCTGGGAGAACGAAAAGATCGTATCCGGGCCCTGGTTCGCAGCCGTCTGCTTGCATGGGTGGCACAGAAAAAAATCGAACCCTGCCTTCATCTGCTGGAAATATTAAAAGAACTCAATAGTGCGGAAGAAATAGACGACAGCCTTATCCTGCAATCTATTCATGGTGAATTGACCGGCGCGGACGAGGCAGTTCTTGAAAATATTCGTCAGAACGGAATACCGGCGGCCATAGCCGGCCCCAGCCGTACTCCCCTGCTGCGTTCCATACTGGAAACTCTGCTGGCGCTCCATTCCGGTAACCTGAATGACATTCATGCCGCTTTTGCCGAAGATTTTCCCGATTGTTCCGCTTTCCCGATGCTCAAAGCCCAGCTGCTTCTTAACCGGTCACTGTACTTTATGGGGCTGCGTGACATCAATTCCGCCGTGGAGACGGTAAAAGAAGCCTCCCTGCTCTGCCAGAAAAATGGCAATGGCAAGGCCGAGGGCGCTCCTGGCGGAGCCCTCGCCCAGGCATACCGTCTCTTTGCGCTGGCGAGCCTTCTACGGGGGCGGGCCGGCGAAACCATCGACTATCTGGGATTTGCCCTGGAGAATGCCATAAAGTCCGGCGGCTTACAGGATATAGGAATGGCGGCATATTACGCCGCTTCGGTACAACTGCTTTACGGCAATTTATCCCGGTCGAAAACCCTGGCGGAAAAAGCCCGCAGTCATTTTATGAAAGCGGGAAATCCCGAGTGGGCTGACCGTTCCCGTTTCCTTTTGGGAAGGCTTGCTTTTGAGATTGGTTCCTATCAGCAGGCTATTGATATTTTTGAGAATATTCGTCAAAACCCCGAAGGCGCCCGTTTCCCGGAAAAAAACACTTTGCTTGAGGTGTGGGCCTACCGCGCAAAAGCATACTGTCGGCCATCCCAGGGTTACAGACCAATGGTCGGAGGACCTGATGCACGGCTGTTTGAAATTGAATCTCTGTGTCTAGCCGGAGATTATTCCGGAGCGGCAGCGCTTTCCGATACTCCCTCCTCTCCCCCGCCTTCCGAAGATAATTTTTTGTATATCGAACAACCGGACTGGCGCAGTGGTTTTGCCCAGTGCGAATTATTGTGTTTTTCATCGGAAGATTTACGGGACCGCATAACCAGTACCTATCATTCCATTGCCCAGAGCTGCCTTTCTTCTGCCAAAGCCGGGGAAGCCACGAATTCCATGCAGCATACACTGCGCAGCGGACAGTTTCCGGACATCGACCCCTATGATGTTTTCTGTCATTATGCCTGGTACCGTGTTCTTAAACAAAGCGGTTCGAGTCCGGTTAACATAAGCACCGCGGTAAGCGTGGCCTTCAAACGGCTGCAAAGCCGCGCCGGCCGCATAGACGACATGGAAACTCGCCGCCAGTATCTGACGCAGCCCCGCTGGAACAAAGCCCTTGATCAGGCAGCGCGGGAATTTAAATTGATTTAGTGTTCTGTAATATCTGAAAATTTACTTACAGAAAATTTTTTATAGACCGAACAGAAGAAAACACCGGCATAAATGCTGTTTTCCTGAGCATTTCGAAAAAAAAATAACTTTTTTTCAAAAACACTAATGCAAAATGCAACTTTTCACCCTCTATAGGGTATGAACAAATTATTAAAACGTTATTGGTTCTTAAAAGAACTGAAACGACTCGCAAAGGAAAATTACGCGCAGGGTAAGCCCTTGTGCATTATGGACGACATAGTTTTTAAAGCTATGCTCTCTTC
>Ga0268262_10006920_pt1 | contig 10727 bp, 6 predicted proteins | sample TergutNc150P3_FD_190354 | JGI IMG/M metagenome (GOLD analysis project Ga0268262, IMG submission 190354) | Nasutitermes corniger P3 segment gut microbial community from laboratory colony in Florida, USA - Nc150 P3 (SPAdes) (version 2) | ecosystem: Host-associated > Arthropoda: Insects > Digestive...
AGAGAAAAATACCTTGCTAGCTCCCTGAATTTGGCTTCGGAAATTTTTGAACGATTTGCATACTTGTTTTGACCGAGCATTTCCATAATCTATTAACATTTCGAAACTCCTGTTCTAGTCTTGTCCCTTTTTAATAATATAGTAAACGCTGATTAAGATATTTTGTAAAAAAGGAACCAAATTAGCAAATTCCCCGCTCCTAGCGGGGTGGCAGCGTAGCTGACGGGGTGTGCCGCCGAAGGCGGAGCAATTTTATCTGCGAATGCAATGAAGTTCTAGCCTTTAAAAGAGGCAGTAAATGCGCAATTTTCTTTGCATTATCAAACATAAATGCTGCCGCCTTTGGCGGCTCCACACCCCGTCAAGCCCACAAGGGGCTTGCCACCCCGCTAAAAGCGGGGAATTTTCACCATTTCAATTCTTTGTTCCATACTCTAAATCCTTTTGCGAGTTAATCAGCATTTACTATAGTAAAAATAACCAGAATAATTCTGAGAATTCTGGTTATTTTACTAATTTATCTATATGTTGCAATTAACAAAACTCATATACATAGGTCGTTTTCAACCCCCGCACAACGGGCATTTCGCCACAATCCGCAAAGCCCTAGCCCAAACGGAAAATCTCTTAATCATCATAGGCTCCCACGAATCCTGCCGCAGCCTGCGTAACCCCTTCTCAACCGAAGAGCGAATAGAGATGTTAAAAACATCCCTAACCCCCGAAGAACAAAAAAAAATAAAATTCATCCCAATCCACGATTCCAATTACAACCACAACGAATGGGTGGCGGCGGTCGCCACCCACGTAGGGGCGACCCTCGCGGTCGCCCCATCACCATCCACGGTCGCCCCATCACCATCGGTCGCCCCAAATGATTGCCCAATCGGCATAATAGGCCACAAAAAAGACAACACCTCCTATTACCTAGACCTTTTCCCCGAATGGGAATTCGTAGAAATGCCGCTCGTAGAAAACGGGCTATCTTCCACGGAAATTCGCAAAGAATGGTTCAGCGGCACTTTAACCCAAGAAAAAATCCCGCTTCCAGTTTATAGTTACCTAAAAAGCAAAGAAAGCGAAGAATGGGCAAAAAACCTAAAAGAGGAATATAAACTGGTTGAAGATTACAAAAAAGAATGGGCTTTTGCGCCTTACCCCCCTATTTTTGTAGCTGGAGATGCCCTTGTTATTTGCAAGGAACATATTCTTTTAATACAAAGGGGGGCTTTCCCCGGCAAGGGCTTATACGCTATGGCAGGTGGTTTTTTGGATAGCGAGGAACCTATAAGGCATTGCGCCATAAGGGAGCTTTTAGAAGAAACGGGAATAGAACTCAGCTACAAGGAGCTAGACAAAAGCATAAAAGCTCACCGCGTTTTTGACGACCCCCATAGAGAACCCCGTGGCAGAATGATTTCCCATACCTTCCTCTTTGATTTACAAGTCCCAGAGCTTCCAAAGCTAAAAGCCGCAGACGATGCCAGTGCCGCTTTTTGGTTCCCGTTAAAGGATTTAGACAAAATCCGCTCAAAATTCGGCGGCGACCACTACAGAATAATAAAAAACATGCTCACCCCTCTTCCCCCAAATCCCTCAACGACTCCTGCACGCTCTGCTCCGTGTTTTTCAATATAGAACGGCAAAATTTTATCAAATCCGAGGCTTCTTTCACCAAATCCGCAAGTTCGTCCACGCCAACATTTGAGCGGTCTATATTTTCCAAAATCTCTTCCAGCCGCTTAACAGCCTCGCTATACTTCGCATTAGCGGAACTCATACGCTATGAATGTAGTAAAATTCTTGTCCAAAACCCCAAAAAAAGCAAAAAAAACAAGTTTTTTTCAAAAAAATGCGATTTTTTGAAAAAAAAATCTATTTTAATAACACTTGTTGGAGTAATTATGGATTGTTTGCAAAATCTCGAAAAAGAGCTGGAACAACTGAAGGTGGAATATGCCAAATTCAGTGGCGGTAATAAAACCGCAGGGACACGTGCCCGGAAACACCTGCAAAACATAAAAAAGATAGCTCAAGAGCTTAGAACATCAATTCGAAGTTCAAAAAAAGAGGAAAGTACCTAACGGAGGCAAGGGTTTTTATGATAAAACATCTTTCTATTGCTGTTCTTGGCGCTGCCTTGCTTAATCGGGCATTGGAGGTAAAATGAAGTTTTTTAAAATAGTTGCTATTGTAACTACTTTTACATTATCAATGGTTTTTGCAGCCCCTCTTTCCGCAGATTGCAAAGACGAATTTACAAGTCTTTCGCAAAAAGGTGATTTTGATGCGCAGGGATTAATGCAGGATTTGCCATCAGCGGTAGCAAAAGCAAAATTGCAGAGACCAAACAAAGCTAAAGATAGGGAAAAAGCAAGTGTAGGCATAAGCATAGGCTGCCTAAGAACTCTTCCGGATTCTCCTAGCGACATCAAATCTACCCTTAAGGAATCAGGCATAAATGTTGCTGACAAACCCGCTCCTAAAGAAGACTCTGAGGAAAAATCAACTGTAAGGCAACGCAGCAGCAAAGGTGAATTTATTGCCTACGGCAGAGCCGAACCCAAAAATATCCGTGTCCCTGGCGACTATAAAACCATATCAGACGCCCTTGGAAATGCGGATTACGGTGACACAATTCTTGTTAAACGCGGAGTTTACAACGAAAACATAACCCTAATTATGGGTGTGGTCCTTAAAGGTGAAGACCCGTTAACCACCATAATAGACGGAGGGCGCAGAGGTCCAACCGTTATGGGAACAACAGGCTCCGAAATATCGCATTTCACAATTCGCAATGGAATAGAAGGCATTCTCTGCGAGAATACAATGCTTTATATCCACGATAATTATGTTATAGATAACCATGCAACAGGTATAGCTGCGTTTATCACTTTGCCAGAAATAGCGAATAACGTGGTTTATGGCAATCGGTGGAGCGGCATTTTAGCTTGGGGTGCAAAATCCTTGGATTCTAAAATTGAGCAGAATGTAGTGCTTCGCAATGGATTTTCCGGGCTTGCGCTAAAAGGGCCATCTAATGTTGTGGTATTGAATAATATTTTCATGGAAAATCACTATTACGGTGTTTTCGCAGACCCAGCTTCCGGTCAAACTCGCATGGAATACAACAACATATACAAGAACTATTACCCATTCAACCGTTTTATAAAAATTAACAGAACAAACGTTTCCCAAGAGCCTTTATTCCGCAATCATTCTGCTTTTAACCCGAATTTCTTTTTAGCTTCCAAATCACCATTGCTAAAAAGAGGTCACGACCGTTTGGATATAGGTCTTTTAGAGGATATTTCCGTAGTTCGCCCAAAAGAAGAAGAAGTTGTTATAGAAAAACCTGTGTATGAAGAACCTAAAATCGAAGAATTTGTCCCAGAAGCTGTGCCAGAACCGGAACCGGAGCCAGAACCAGAGCCAGAACCGCCACCGCCGCCACCACCGCCAAAGAAGGTATTCGTGGTAGAAGGTGTTAATTTCTTGAGCGGTAAAGCCGATATCACGGATGATTCATTCGCTAACCTTATGACTGTTGTAGAAATGATGAAAACCTATCCAGAAGTGACCTTTAAAATAGTTGGTCACACAGATAATGCTGGTAAAAGAGAAACGAACCAAAAGCTCTCAGAGTCAAGGGCAAAGGCTGTTATGGACTTCTTGATAAGCCGTGGCATAGATGCATCTCGCCTTGACTACGAGGGGAAAGGTCCTGACCAACCCATTGCGTCCAATAATACCGCTGCGGGCAAGGCTAAAAACCGTCGCATAGAATTCCAACGCACGGATAATTGAGGAGAAAATGAAAATGAAATACATATTGTTCTCTGCTGCGTTAGTGTTTTGTTTTGCGAGTTATTCGCTCGCATCGCCGTTTTATTCTCCTAACAAATATCAGCAAAATGATTGGTTTGGCGAATTTGGCGGAACAACTTCCATGTATGTAAACCCCGCTGGCATAGCGGAAGCCGACCAGTTGGAAGTTGCAGGTGGTTTTTTCGCTACCATAAGCGGTGCCGCCATGCAAGAATATGGCGCTATAGTATTCCCTTGGGGTTACAATCATACAATTGGCTTCGCATTCTTTGAAAACGGAGCTACGATAATTGCAGATGATGACCATGGCGATTATATGGAAAATGCCTATATAATCGGCTATGCCTATCGTTTGTTTCACTGGCTTGCAATAGGTGTAAATCTGTCGGTTTTGCAGGTGGACCAATTTGGTTACAATAAGCAACTTACCGTGGGTGGTGATGTTGGCTTGAGCTGGAACCCCATAAACAATTCAAAGCTCGGCAGTGTGCAATTGGGAGTTGCCCTTCAGAATTTAATGCAGCCGGTTATCGGCAGCATAGACCCAGATGCCACCGGCAAACCCAGTTATGGTTTTATAAAGCCTTCTTTTTTTGCGAGCGTGGACCCAAAGGAGGGTTATGCAATTCCTTCCAACCTCAATGTATCTCTGTTCTACCGAGGAATGAACCGTGCTTTGGAGCTAAAAGCCGAAGCCAGCTTTGTAGATGTTTTCCATGAAGAAATGGAACAAGGTCAAGGCAATATGCTTGCAACTAGTTTCTCTGGAACTTACTTTATAACACCGCAGGTAGGTGCCAAACTTCGCTGGACAAAGGAAGGTTATCCTGTAATAGGCGGAACCGTGAACGTGAAAGACATGAGTATTTTCCGCTATCTTAGCTTAGATATTGAAATGTCCCATGATGATATAATAGAGAAAAAGAATCGTGGCTTTTTATGGAATGTTCGTGCTGCTGCTCGTTTTGGAGATACTCGCGAGGAGAGCATTGGCGAAGCACGTTACCGTCGCTTAAAGATAGAGCCAGAAAACGATTACCGTTATGCTATGCGCCTTTACCTGAACCGCGATTTTATTGCGGCTTCTTATGCCTTTGGCAAGGTGCAGACCAAATATCCCACATTCCACTTGGTTGACCAAGCTGCATTCTACAAAGGAAAATCCTTTGAAAATATGCGTATGCATTTGGCAGCTCAAGAAATCTACAAAGATGCTATAAAGAGATACCCCAATTCCGACCAAGTTCCAAAATATCACTTCCAGTTGATGAACATCGACTATAAAGAAGGTCGTTATAGCGAAGCTATGGCAAAGCATCAGTTTATAATTCAAAATTTCCCAAGATCGGACGTTAAACCTGATGCCGATTACGTTGCGGGTCAAATAAAATTTGAGCAGGGTCAATATAAAGAAGCTATTGAAATGCTTTCTTCAATTTTGCCCGGTAATGCCAACTATTTTTATGCTCGCTACACAATGGGCATAGCATATAGCCGTCAGGAAAAATGGGATGAGGCTAAAGGTTCTTTCAACGATATTTTATCATATCAGGCAGCTAACCAGTCAGAAAAAGACTTGCAGGATGCTGCGAAAATTAAATTAGGTCACATTTATTTTTCAGAACCGGAAGGAGTACCTCAAGCGGCAAAATACTATGGGCAAGTTACAAATGTTAATTCCCCATTTTATGAAGAAGCTGCTCTTGCGCTTGCATGGAGCTTCTTGAAGTTCCATAAAACCAGGGAGGCAAAGCCCTTTACCCAATGGATAATAAAAAACCGTCCTAATTCTTATCTGATTTCGGAGGCCTATCTCGTTTTAGGTTACTGCGATTATTTGGAGAAAAATTTCCGCTCTGCAGACAAAAACCTAGCTATGGCTGTAAAGCTTACAGAGAATCCCACAATTTCAAAAACTCAAAAAGATAGTGCTAGAACAGCTTTTGGCGAGATGAAAGAAGGCTTTGACAGCGTTCAAATTAGGGCTTTGGATTTAGCTAGGCAGCTTCCCACTCCAAGAGTTGAGCAAAAACGTGCGGCTCTAAATCCCGATTTTGAAAGAGCTAATCGCGAAATTGAAATTTTTGCGGATTTTCAGCAACGTGTTATCCAAAGCGACCGTTTTGATGCCAGCAGGCAGAGAGTTTTGGGTGATGCCAGGCTGACAAAAGCTATAGTTTCTACGGAATTGTCCAAGATGCCGCAGCCTAAAGCAGGGGAAGGTTCGTTTGAAGTTGAGGATTTGGATTTGGATGATTTGTAAATTTTAGCAAAGGATAGGATTATGAATTTTAAAACTATTTTTCTAGTGTGTATGGTGACGCTCACCGGTGTTACCTACGCGGCAAACGCTTGTGAAACAGAAAACAAGAAAATGAAAGACATTTATGATAAGTGTAAAAAAATTGGCAAAGGCGGCAAAGGCTATGAAGACTGTGTAGAGAATTTCAAGGCACAAAAGGATAAAGCCGGGCAGGTTTGCGAAGATGAGAAATCCAAGACTGCGCAAGCTGCTCGTCTTGGCAGTGTCTCTAGCCCGGAACAGCTTGAGAAAGCTATTCAGGAATGGGAACAGACTTCAAATACAATGAAATGCCGCGACAAAAATGCAAAAAACAGAAACAGCAATTGTTCCACTGTTTTGCAGCAATGGGGTCAGCAACTTTACACTTTGGAAGAGCTTAAATTTGCCAAGGAACAGGCTACTTACGAAGAACTTGTGCAGTATTGTGCAGACCGCGACAATAATGTGAAAAAATATCCACAGTGCGCCAAAGTAAATGATGTTCCCAAAAATCTTCATGAAGGCTCTTTGCCAATTTTCCTTGATTATGTTGAAATTTTTCCAGACGGCCCAAGCGCAGCCAATATGCTTTTTCAGGCATCTTTTATTTTAGAAGTAAGAGGTAAAGAAGACGAGGCTTTGAAACTTCGCCAAAGGATGGTTGAAAAATATCCCAATCATACTTTAACGCCAAGCGCATGGCTCCGTATAGGTGAATATTGGTTTAACAAATCCAAATGGTCAAACGCTATAAAAGCCTACGAAAAAATCACGAACACGAATAGTGCCGTTATAAATAAAAAAGAAGCTGGATATGCCATGTTCCATCTCGCGGAATCTTATTACAATCAGGCGGAATTTGAAATTGCTGCGCAAAAATTCTGGGAATATATAGACGGCGCAGACAAAGGCAAGTTCATAAAAGACTTGCGCGTTGAAGCTATGGAATTTATGGCAACTTCATTCTCCGATTTGGATGATGGTATTGTGGTAGCCAATAAATTCATAAAATCAAAAAATGTTCCTTATAAGGATTCTCTTTATTTCCGCATAGGTATAAAAGCTAAAGACCACGATAGGTTGGAGCAGGCTTTGCAGGCATTTAAGTTCTTGCTCGATATTAACCCTACATATATAGATGCTCCTCTTGCGGATACTGCAATAGTGGGAATTTATAGAACACAGCAAAAATTTGGTCTGGCTCAGGAACAACGTTATGCCCTTGTTAAGCGTTACGACCGTAATTCCCCTTGGTATAAAAAGAATAGCAGCAACAAAGAGAGTATGCAAAATGCAGAAAATGCAATTCGCCAAGCTATGATGGATATTCCGCTCTTTATACATGTAGGTGCAGATTCGCTTTACAAATTGGGTGATACTGAAGGCGCAAAGAAAGAATACGCAAAGGCTGTTAAAGCCTATAACGATTACATAGACCGCTACAAAAACGAGCCGGATTGGAACGAGTATAGAATTCACATGAATTTATCGCTTATTTACGGCGAGTTAAAGCAATATGAAAATCAGGCAAAGATGTTCAATTGGATAGTGGACACGGATACCATTCGCTATGGGCGCCGTCCGGTAGGCTTCCCGAATATCATAAGCAAAAACGATGCTGGTTATAACGCTGTGGTCGCTATGGATATAGCCCGTGAAAATGCCTTAAAAACCAAGGCTAACAACGATACGGTTAAAGCCTATAGCTTGCCAGAGACAAAAGCATACTTTGCTCAAGTTGATAGGTATATGTCAAAGTTCGGCAAAGATTCCGCCGCACCCGACTTGGCTTACAATGCTGCTTTAGTTCATTACGAAGCAAAACAGTATAAAACATCAATTGACGTTTTGCGCAAGCTAATCTCAGATTTCCCGAACCACAAATATACTCTTTTAATACATCGCAGATTAGCTCAGGCTTTGTTGATGGATGGGCAGCTTGATGATTCTCAGAAAGAGTTGGAGTGGCTGTTTGCTCAATACACAGACAAAAAAGGCTTAGGAGTTAAGGATAGCAATGCTGCCGTTACTGCCAAGGAAATTGAAACTTCAATTGCCGCCGTGCTTTACCAAAAAGCGGAGAAAGCGGTTAAATCCGGGCAGTACCAAGCTGGTGCGGAGGCTTACATAGCTTTGGTGAAAAGATTCCCCAAAGCCGAGTTTAGCGACAAGGCATTGTTTGAAGCTGCTGTTGCTTACGAGAATGCAAATCAAAATACCAAAGCAGCAGAAACTTGGATGCGCATACCAAAAGAATATGCCAAGTCCAATTTAGGTGTTCAATCCGTTGTTCGCGCTGCCAGAGCGTATAGAAAAGATGACAAGCGCATAGAATCTGCAAAAGCCTATTTATTCATAGTGGATAACTACCCGCAGGATTCTGCAGTTATAAACGCAATTTTTGCAGCAGCTCAAACTTACGATTCAATTCCGGGCAAAGATTCGCTCGTAAATAAAAGGCTTGCAGCTCAAACTTACGAAATTGCATTTAAAAGATACCCCAAGCACGAAAGAACTCCGGGCTTGCTATACAACGCCTGCCTTACTTACGATGCTATAAAAGACGTAAAAGAAGCTATTCGTTGTTCCCGTGATTTAATTAGGGAATATCCAAAAAGTGCTTACGCCTTGGATGCCGCATACAGCATTCCTATGGCTTATGAAAACGCCAAAGACTGGCCCAATGCGGTTAAAGAATACGAATACTTTACAAAGAATTATCAGACAGACAAGGAAAAACTCATCAATGCTTATATCAGAACCGCTAGGGGCTATATGGAGCTTAAAGACACCGCAAAAGCGATTATTGCCTATAAAAACACCATTGCTACCTACGACAAATTCGGTATTCAGTTAACTAATTCAGACCCATCCTTTGCTGCGGAAGCTGCCTTTATGCTGGGAGAATTTGAAAAGGCAACTATGAATTCGCTGGTCATAAAGGGTAATGAAAAAGCCAAGGTGGACATGGTTAAAAAGTTGATGGCAATTTTGCAAAGTGCAACAAAGCAATACGCGAAGTCTGCCGAATACGCTTCTGAAAAATGGACTTTCCGAGCAAAGAACCGCATTGCAGAGCTATTTGTCACAGTCTCCACAAAAGTCCGTGAACAGGAAATTGATGTGAGAGATAAAAAAGGCAATGTGGATAAAGAAAGGCTCTTTGTTGAAAGGCTCCAAGTGGTTCAGCAATTGCCATCTTATTATGAGCAGGCGAGACCCTTGTTCCGTGTTAACATTGACCTTGCTCGCGAACAAGGTTATTACAACCCTGACGTAATAGCTGCCCAAGATGGCTACATTGAAATGTTCTACCGCGATTGCCAGAACTTTGACGAAGTTGGTAATGCTTTTGCCGAAGCTCCGTTGCCAGATAGCGTAGCCATGTACAAAGAATTTCTTGCGGAAGGCTATGCCAAAGAAGATGCAATAGATGCCGTTCACGAAGACTTGGAAGCCTACCGCGAAGAATTGATGAGCAAGAGCCAGACTGCAAAGCAAGGAGCTTTGCCGCGTTGCGCAGCCGGTATAAAAGCAGCCGCCCACTATGGCATTAAAAACAAATGGACGGATAGCTTATTTACCCTTGTTAAGAGAATTGACCCAGAAAATGAGGTTTTGAGCACTAAAATAAAAGAATTTGACCCAAGCACCTTGTTCAGGGACGATGATTACATTAAAACAAAGGCTCGTCTAACTCAAGTTGAAAAGTCCGAAGAGCTAGCGGTACAAGAGCAATTTAAAATCTACAAGGATATTATTTCCGAAGGAAAGAGCAAAAATGCCGAACTTAAAAAGGAATTGGCGAGGTTAAAGGCTATCGCAAGGTCTAGAGAAGCTCCGGCTCCTACCCCTGATGCTGGGGCTACAACCCCAGGAGGGGCGGCAAGATAAAAAAAAATGGATATAGATTGTTTTTTTGAAAAAAATAATCTATATTTACCATGAGAAAAAAAGTTTCATTCATCCACTTAACCATAGGAGTATTAACAATGGATGTCGTCATAAAAAACACGCTTGCTTCATTTGACCCTTCACAGGCAGGTTGGCAATTCATGTGGGTTATATTGTTCGTAGGCTTGGCAGGCCTTGGAGTTGCCATAGAGAGGTTCCTTTACATCTATATGCGTTCCTCTTCAGGTCGTGACAAATTCCTCTTGGAATACGGAAGGCTTGTGGCTGACAAAAAATACGAAGATGCCGTTTCTTTCTGCGGCAGGTCAAAACTTCCCATTGCTTCTGTTCTAGGCGCTGTTCTTGCAACACGCGACAAAGGCAAAGAAGCTATGGTTGCATCAAGCGATGCAACTTTCTTAACGGAAGCACCTCGTGTAAATAGGTATTTATCAATTATAGCTCTTATAGCTTCAGTTGCAACTCTGCTCGGACTAGCGGGAACAATCTTCGGTCTGATTATAACCTTTGATGCTGTGGCTAACAAACCTGCGGCGGAACGTCCGGCGGCTCTTGCTAACGGTATTTCTGTAGCTATGGGTACAACATTGCTAGGATTGTTTGCTGCGATTCCTCTGCTAGTAATTCAGGGTTTCTTGAGCATGATTTCCGAACGTGTTATACAAGAAATGGAAGAGAAGAGCTTAAAAGTTATTAACTC
>Ga0268262_10006921_pt1 | contig 10727 bp, 7 predicted proteins | sample TergutNc150P3_FD_190354 | JGI IMG/M metagenome (GOLD analysis project Ga0268262, IMG submission 190354) | Nasutitermes corniger P3 segment gut microbial community from laboratory colony in Florida, USA - Nc150 P3 (SPAdes) (version 2) | ecosystem: Host-associated > Arthropoda: Insects > Digestive...
GTTAGGCACTTTCACGCTCGGCTGTATATCAAGAGCGCGATCCATTATCCGGCTGCCTAATTGATTCACTATCCCCTGGTTAATATCCATTATCTGCCGCAACTGCGAGTTATTCTGAGCCCTTGTCTGGTATGCCATCTCCGAGTTAAGCATGGTAAACAGCGTCACTATCCCGGCAGCTTTAAGCCACTCGAAATAATGATCATCCAGCCAGCCGTTTATGCCAGCTCTCCCGCGCTTGTCCACGCCGGCCATGCCGCCCAATGACACCTGGTATGCCACGCCGTCAAAATTGACCACCATCGATTCCCAGGCAATCTGTACCTTTGCCACCCCGACGCTTGAGCTTGAATAATTTCCCTGCAAAATTGTCCCTTGCGGAATTAGCAAGTTTTTGCCTGTTTTACTGTCATAAACATTTTCCGTCACCCTCGCGTGAATCGGGCCGGGATAGTCGGTATCGATCTTTGATGCCAGTACCGCGTGAATAATTGTTCCAGGGAATATCACGTTATCATCCAAAAACATGAAGTTGCCCGCGTCTTTGTTATTTGGGTTATAAGCGCCGGCTTCGCTGTATCGTCCGTTATTAATGTCCCGCGTCTGCCGCGCGCTGTCGCCCAGGCCGTTAGTTGCTTGAACCAATTTGGTGTAATTATCAAGCTGTTGCCGCGTATAATCTTCTCTGGATGGTATGTTAGCTTGCAGAATTTGCTGCTGCGACTCTAGGGCCGCAGGCGGCGGCGGCGGCGCGGAAGATTGGCCATAACCGCCGTCTTTCCGTATTGACGCAGTTACAGCCTGCGCCTCGGATTCGCTGTAACCTCCCTGTGAATATCCGCCTCTATTGGCTGAAGCGCCCCTGTCCTGCGCCGCTGCCCGCTGTTCCACTTTGGGCGTTTCAATGTTTTCATACGATGGCGGGCTGCGAAATCTGCTTGAGGCTTCAATTTCCGATAAATCCTGGGCAAGCAATTCATCCACATCACGCTGCGCCTGAACGCGTTCCGGCATATCCCCCAAACTAAATTCCGCGTTGTAAACAATTTGCCCTCCCCTGTTGGAAAACCCGTTCTGCTTTTGTTTTACTTTTTTCCCCAAAACCAAATTAAACAACAGCAGAAAACCGATTACAAACACCAGCAATCCCGCGAGTATCTGGTTCTTCTTTAACCGCGGAATAGACCTGTTCTTCCGCAGTTCGGCAAATGTTTTTTTTACCGGGCCTTTGCCGGCCGCGGCGGCATTTTCACCGGCGGTATTCTCCTGTTCAGCCGCTCCGAACAGATCCGGCGAGACCTGCTGCGTCTCATACTGTTCATCCATAAAATCAGCGCCGTCTTCTTTTTCAAGAACCATAGAGCCTCCTATTTCCGGTTGATAGTCAAAAGCTGGTTATTGTACGCCAGCTGCATCTTTGAAACAACCCTGGGAATAATTATGGTATTCCCGCTCCGGCGGTATTCAATCCTGTTTTTCTTCCCGTCAATGATATACAAAACGTTCTGCTCGTTAAAAACGTTATCCGCGAAAAATATATATATCTCCCCGTCATACTCAATAACTTTTTCGGGCAGCCACGGCACGTCTCCCTGTATCGTAAACTGCGACCCGTTGTGCATCGGAGGCCTTTCCCCGATAACTTCAACTTCACGTTTCACATAACGGCGTAAATCCTCGGCTTCTCCCTTCATTTTTACAATGCTGACCCGTTTGCCGTTCAGCCTCAGCGTCGCTTTTTTAATGAGCTTGTCCAATATCATCACATTCTCGTTTACGCGGTAATTTATAATATACGTCGAGCCTTCAAATACGGTGGGATACTCCATTTGAAGCACGCCCCTGGGAAGCCTGATGTAGGTCTTGTGTCCGTCATCCCAGACTTCTTCCGGCGTCCACTCCGGCCTGAACCAGCCTGACAGCCACCAGCCGGATGTAATTTTATAGTTATACGAAAGATAATACCCTTCGTCTTCTTTTTCCTTGCGTACCCGTTCTTCCTCAATCGTCCGAGCCGTGTTAAAATGCATCTGCATCGGATAGCGGAACCGCACCATCGGCATATAGCTGTCCCTGGTGCTTGTCAGCATGATCTGGTATATGCGCCTTGTGGTAACCAGCACCATATTCGTGCTTAACCCGGTTTCCAGCGGCTTTATCATTACCAACTGGATGTTCTTGCCGTCCTGCGTCCGCCATACGTCCCCTGTTATCTCCCACCTGAGCGTGTCGGACAGGTACGGAACGCCTATCGGCACTTCGCCGTCCTCAAGCTGTAAAACGCTTAACCCCAATACCTTGCAGACAATGGGGTATTGTTTATGTTCGTTGTAATCATAAAATTGCGTGCCGCCGATAAAATTTTTTGGCGTTACCATCGCTTCCTGCATCGCGCTTTGCACCACCTGCTCTTTTGAGAGCGTCTTCTGGGCCGTCGAATCGACAGGAACAAAAATATCATTCTTTACTTCAATGATATTCAGATCGGCCTCACGCCTCTTCCGTTCCCGTTCGCCGGCTTCTTCTTCGGTAACATAAACAACCGGCACGTCGCCGCCCAATTCCCTGTTACGCGCCCGTATTTCCTTTATCTTCATTTTCTGGACATCGACCGTACCGCAGGAAACGGATAAAATCAGCACGGCGGCCCAAACCAGCAATTTTTTCATCGCAGCACCTCATGTACCTGGATAATATTGTAGTCAACGATAAATATGCCCAACGGGTTATTAACTCGTTCTGTTTCGCTCTGTGGTTCCTGCGTCGCGATAGTGAACATTCCCCTCATCCTCACGCGGCGCAATTCCCTTCCCGATATATCGGTAACAATGTCATACCAGTCGTATTGCCATGTGGCTTTTGTCATCCTTATGGCGCTTTCAATAACAACTGTCCGTTTGGTTCTGCCAATCTGTGAAAAAGGATCTTCCTCTATCAATTCATTACGCAATTTTTCTTTTAATTCATTGCTGAGATGGTTTGCCGCCTTACGGTAATTGCTGTTCATCACATCGCCGTCAGTATAAATATTGCGGGTATATTCGATAAAATCCGCGATAACGCTCTCTATCATGTAGTCTTTAATGCCATACCCGTCCAGAAATGTCCCACCTGAGATTTTACCCGCGTACTTCGCCCTTCCCAGTTCATTTACCTCAATGACCATCACCGTTTCCGCTTTCCGGCTTGAAAGATAAAACCAGCCGATCACCGTCAGTACCAGCATTACAACAGCGCAAAGCCCTATTAACTGCCATGTCCGGTTATCACGCATCAGCTTGTTGACATAATCGTCATACTGGCCGATAAGCGAAGAAAACCTGGATTGCACAGGGCCTTTCGCCTGTTTGAAAATTTCACGCGCCTGTATACGCATACTTAACTCCCCGCCTAAGGAGACGCGCCAGCTCCGCCTGACGCGCCCGAACCGCCCGATGCGCCTGATCCACCCGCCGCAGCCGAACCACCCGCCGCGCCGGAGCCGCCTGACGCGGCGCTTTTTTCAGCAGCCGCTTCCTTCCCTTTTAATGCGTCTGATTTATTCCAGTTCGCCGGAACCGCGTTTCTGTTCGCCTGCCCCAGACTGCTTACCCCGCTTTTCAAGCTATCCCGGATGCTCATGCCGTTTTTATAATTTTCCAGCGCTTTATTCGCCGCGCCTTTTAAACGCTCCTGGGGATTCTTGCTTTCCAATTCCCTGTCCGCTTTTGTTTTACCCTCAGCGTCTTTTCTCATAGGATCTTTTGCGTCGCCGCCATGCCCGTCGTGGCCGTGTCCGCCGTGCCTGTCATGCGGAGGCCGCGTTCCGCCAATTCCCGCCATCGCGTTTCCAGCCAATGTGCCGCCCAATGATTTTGCGCCGCTCTTCAAACTGCCGCCGATACTGCTGACCTGGTTTGCCGTGCCCCGCAATAAACTGGTCGCAAACCCCTGCCTTGCCGCTTTGTTTTGCGTTTTTTCATCACTGCCAGCCATTTTTTCCGCTTCTTTCGCCCCTTTCGCGTTTTGGGCGGCGGCCACCACATTTCCAATTCCGCCGGCCACTGCTCCCGCGGCCCCGCCGGCAAGACTTGCCGCGCCGCCAGCCGCGGCTCCCAGCGTATTCTTCGCCGCCGCCGCCGTATTCATGGCGCCGGCGAATTCATTAAAGCCTATCCTTGGCTGGCCTCCGCATAAAAACTCGGCAATCCCCTGTGAATTCTGCATTATGTACGCCGCAAAAACGGCCATGAAAATTATGGTTATGTAGTATTCAATCCCCTGCATGATTTCATATTCTTTTTTGGTGACAATGCTGCTTAACATAAACATGTACCGTAATATATCAAGGTTAATCAGCAGCAGCAGGTATAACGAAGTTACAGTGATCAACAGCCGAATCCCGATATTAAATATTGAGCCGCATAACTTTTCAAAGGCGTGCTTTGTCCCCTCCCATATCATAAACGGTATGAACAATACGCCGACTCCGTATGTAAAACACCAGTACAGCATACAGGAGGCATACTCAATAATTCCCCGTATTGCCCCATAAATCAGTATAACCGCCGCCAGCAGCACGATAATAAAATCAGCGACATGAAAAAAGAAATCCGGGAAACCAGAGAAATTTTTTAATTGCATGAATAAAATTTTCAATGTCGCCAGCATAACCTGGCATAATTTATTTATTGATATAAGACCCGTGTTTTTTATAACCACATTCATGTTCAAAAAATCCTGCACGGCTTCACGCGCGTTATCGCCCGTCGCGTCGCTGGCCCATATTGATTTATTGTTCTTTTTATTTTTTCCTGCGTCGGTTATCCAATTAATAAATTCATCACGCGTTCCGAATTGACCGTCCCATTTCCTGTCAATATTCTGGCTCATAATGCTGTTATACGCAAAACTCTGTATTGTGTTATTCATCTGTATCATCAACTGCGGAAATACCGCCAGCATAACCATAAACGTCACTACGGCGACAAACATCTGGCTTAACAGCCTGTTTAATTCCGTGCCGCCCATTACCAGTTTTACCGCCCCGATGCCCAGCGACAGGGCAAAGCAAATTTTGGCTATTATCCCAACCTGGCTGTGATAGAACCCAAACAGCCCTTCCACATACCGCATGAGTTTGAAAAAAATGCCGTCCAGCCAAACGCCGCTTAATCCCTCAAACATAATTCATTCCTTTAGTTAATGGGATGCAGATGGCCCTTGAAGTCGCTCTTTTTCCCCATATTGTCAAGCATTTTCAAATATCCGTCGGACATGTCCAAATCGCCGTTGTTCTTGGCTTCCTCCATTGCCTGCCTTTGCAGTTGATTTCTGGCCGCTTCGGACGCCACCTCTTCACCTAACTTGCTTAGAAGCGACGTCTGGGATTTTAATTCCTGGCATTGCGCCGCAAGCTGTACGTTTGTCACCTGGGCCTGCTGGACAATACTGTTGACGTCTGACGCTTCATCATTCATTTTGGAAAGGGCGTCCCTGTCTTCTTTCAAGTTTTCTTCCAGCTTGCCCGAATACCCGGTTAATTCGGCGGCTTTTTCCCCTATTTTTACCCCCAATGTATGGATCCGCAGATAATGGCCGTAGCTCATCCCGTACTTGGAGTGAAATACCGCCTGTTCTTCCGGCGATAATTTTTTTGAAAACGGATCTACGGCAACAAAGCCAGAACCGCCTTCTATCATATCCGGTATTGTTGAGGGGCTTGTAAACAAGTCCGCCAGTGAATAAGAACCGTTTCCTATCTTTAAATTCTTTTTATTAATAACCGCTTCCATGTTTTCTTCATACGTCATCATACGGTTGCCATAAGTCATTATCTTTCGCCATGAGCCAAGCGGATCCCTAAGGCTTAATTGCCTTATGTCAAACGCCTCGAAATTCTTGCGGGTTTCATTAAGCTGCTCAATGCCGTTCCTGATATTCTCGTACATTGCCTGCACTTGCTGTACCAAGGTGTAACCGTTTTCAATAGAAGCAATAATATTGCTAATATCAATTACCGGATAACTGGCAAACACGCTACCGCTTGCTATAACCGCCAACACCAGGATCATGATTTTTCTTTTCATGTCTTTATCCTCCTTACTAATTTATTGGGTACAGATGACCCATGTAATCGTTTTTCTTTCCGGTTTTTTCCAGAATCTTCAGGTAATTATCCCCAAAATCAGCGTCATTGATTTTTTGCGGCGCTTCCGTATCCATCTTTGCTTGTGCCGCGTTATTGGCATATATGTCCGTTAAATCCGCGATTAATTTCGTCTTTGTTTTTAGCTCCTGGTTTTTGATCATCAACAGGCTGTTGATCTTTTGCTGTTCCTGTACCCAACTGTCATCAGAAGCAGTGCCTCCTCCAGAGGCAGTGCCTCCTTCGGAGGCATTATCTTCAAGCATTGACTGTATAACTTCCCTGTCAGCAGACAGTTCCTCTTCCAGTTTTCCGTTATACGCTGTAACTTCCGCCGCTTTTTTTGAAAGCGCCTCCCCTAATTTGTGGTAACGCATGTAATGGCCGTAACTCATCCCATATTTTTGATGGAAAACAGCTTTTTCTTCCGGCGTCAGCTTTTTCTCAAAAGGATCGATAATCACGTAATCTACCGCGCCGCCGGCTATATCAGCCGTATTTGTCGTAAATAAATCAATCAGACTGTATGACCTGCCGCCTATTTTAATATCCTTCCTGTTCAATATCGCTTCTATGTTTTCTTCATAAGTCATCATCCTGTTGCCATAGGTCATCATCTTTCTCCAGGAGCCAAGGGGATCTTTCATGCTTAATTGCCGCATGTCGAACGCTTCAAAAGCCTTGCGCTGCTGTTCAAGCCGCTCAATATTCGTTTTTATTATTTGATAAAGACCCGACAATTCCTCATACATATTCACGCCATTTTCAACAGCTTGAATTAAATTTGTGAGGTCTATAATGGGCGGATTGACAGTGAACCCCCAGGGCTGAGCCGGCGTCTGCGCCGGCGCGAATGCCGCGACGCGGCACAACGCCGCGGTAATTAACAAATATTTTTTCATACTTTACCCTGCCTTTTTCTTCATAATTTCATATTCAGGAGCGACCGTCTTGCCTTCAAGGTAATGACGGAATTTCACGCCCTGCATATCCAGTATCTCCTCCGTAAAACCTTTTGAGAGACCTGAGCTTTTTAATTCCAGCAAGTCTTTGCAATAATCCGCCCAGCGGATTAGCTCCCCCTTTACCGTCCTGACATGGGCGTCCTGGGCCCGCATCAGCGACAGAAATATAATGCCCAGCGACAACTGGAAAAGCCTTGTCCCCTGCGGGTTTTTAAAATAATAATCCCGCTTTTTTCTTGCCATTGTTAATAATGCCACCTCGTCCTCCGTCAGCCCGAATTTCATATACGCCTCGGCGTTGTTATACGCTTCCGGATCGGCGAGATAAATCTTTGTCGGGCAGTTCTGGATCAGAGTGCTGGCAATCGGACTGTTTGCGCCGTCCGCGACCTCCTGCGTGGCAAACACGCAGAAAACGTGTTTCTTCCGCAGTTCCTTGAGCCATTGCCGCATCTTGTTCCTGAACGTCTCGTTGTCCAGGAAGCGCCACGCCTCATCGACAACCAACAGCGTCATCTGGCCCTTGAAGCGTTTTTCCAGAAAATGAAACAGAAACATGATCGCGGGCGCCACTACCTTGTCTTTCAGCTCCATCAGCTCGCTCATCTCGAACAGAATCCACCGGCTGTCATTGATCCTTGTCGCGTCGCCGTCAAAGATACGCCCATAAGGCCCCTCCAGCGTATAGGGCTGGACGGCGTCGTCTATCGGGTTCTGGCCTGTAATCTCATCCCTGTACATGCAGGTCTGCTTAAAGGTGGTCAAAGTGCGCCGCTGTTTTTCCATCGCCGACATAAGCTCTATTGTCACGCGAATCTGCACCAGCATTTTGGGCAGTATCGCTATGTTCTGCATTTCCAGCAGAGTCGCGATAAAATCGCAGGCCCAGGCTTTGTCAGGCTCCGTGTCAATGTCGCCTAATGGCTGGAAGCAATGCTCTGTCGCCGACGGATCGACATACTCGCCGCCCGCCGCGAGGGTCATTGTTAACGCGCTTGCCCCCTTGTCGATGATAAACACCTGGCCGTCCGGGTACTTCAAAAAGCTCGCCGCCAACAGCCCGATAATGGTGGATTTGCCCGAACCTGTGGGGCCGAAAATCAGCGAATGGCCCACGTCGCCGTCATTCAAATTAAGGAAAAACGGAGTGCCGTAATTTGTCGAGCATGTAACCAGCGGCGAGTCCACTCCGCACACCTCGCCTGTAAAGCTGTTCTGCGCCATACCGGCCCAAACCGCGGACAGGGGCAGAACATGGGCGAAGTTGCCTGAATTGATCAATGGGCGGCGTATGTTCCTGTGAACGTCGCCGGCCGTCATTCCCAGAAAAGCGTTATACGCGTTAAAAGTTTCCTCCTTGCAGGTAAACCCGGCGCTTTCGATTACGGTCCGCAGATTCGACAGCTTTTGTATCGCTTTTTCATAATCCTGATCCCACGTCATTATGCAGGAGTTGTAATATCCAAAGCCCACATAATCCATGGTCAGTTCCTTCATCGCCTCGCCGACATCGCGCTCCAGTTCACTGGCTCCTACATTTTCCTTGTGGGTCTGCACGTCCATCGCTATTTCAGTCATTAGCTGCTTCGTGCTTTTCCTCGCGCCGTGGTGCTTGCCCTGCCATTTTTCCAGTTCTTTCATCGCCTCTGTTTTTTCCAGCGGGAAATATCTGGACACCCAGCGGTATTCAATGTAACTCTTGTTCAGCTCATGCAGGATCGATGGATATGTTTCCATCGGAAAGTCATTAATCGCCAATATCGGTATAAAATAATCTTCCAGCTTGAGCGTCTGCCCTATATGCAGGGGCATATCGCAGATAAAGGTATCCAGAAACAAAAAGTGATCCGGAACCGCGATATTAAAGCGCCGCATTGACACCGTTGAATGTAAATAATTCACCGTCTCCCTGTACGTCAGCGGCCTGATGATCAATTTTGCCTCCAGTACGCTTGTTACCCTTTTAACCTCCTTCATAAACTGCTCGATGATGTCATCCTGCGCTTTCTCAAACTGTATTTCCGTAAAAAAAATTTTTGTCATTTTACGCTTGATTTCCATCTCAGGTTTGTACACAAAGTTCAGATAATACGAGGTGTCAAAATGGTTTCCGTAACCCTGAAAGCTCTCCTTGCGCTCCTGTTCGATTAAATACCCGGCTTCAATATCAAAATCGCTTTCAGGATAATCGCTTGTGATATACCTCTGCGCCTCTACCGAAACCATCCAGCCGTCCCCCAGTCGCTTTACGGACTCATTAAAATAAGCGGTTACCGAGTTGATATACGCCGCGCTGAAACTCTCCAGATCATGTCCACGGAACCCGTAAGTCTGCTGTACGCAGCCGTCCTTATGCACCACGATGCAATGCTCGATCATCAAGGTATCCGTGATCTCCTCTTTGATCGGCGCACAATAAGCCCAGGGCAAAGCGCAGGCCAGTTCCGCAACTTTCGGCCTCCCGGCGTCTTTATTGTACTTATTCTGAATTCCCATCATGCCCCCATATTCAAGAGAAAAAGAAGAGAGAAAAAAGAAAAAAGCAAGATATAAAAATCTTTACTTTTTTCATTCTTCATTTTTCTTTTTTCTTTTATATGTATATATGGCGCAAATTTGCATTTTGCTTGCATTTTTTTGAAAAAATTTTAAAAAAATGAAAAAATTTTTTTTAAAGGGTTCGGGGTTTATGAATGAAAGCCTGGGGTTGGGAGAGGAGTTGCGAGTAAAAGCGGGGGAGAAGGGGGAAGATCACGAAGTCGTGAAGCCGTTGGCGAGCATGTCCGCTATTACTACGCCGAGATCGTCCTCAACGCGGATTCTGTAAACGGATATGCTGCGGCCTTTGGAGACGCATGTTGATATCGCGGTCAAGCGGCGGCCTTTTGTAGGTTTCAAAAAAGAAATACTGCACGACTGTCCTACCGTCAACTTGACGTTCTCGCCGCAAACCATCGCCAGATTACAGTGAACGGCAAAGGCAAAATCCGCCAGCGTGAAAATGGCGCCGCCCTGTACGCCGCCGGCGGCATTTCTATGTTCCTCACGCAATTCCAGGCCGCACACCACACGCTCCTGTGCGGCTGAATCAATAACTATTCCGTTTCCCGTGGCAAAACGGTCGTTTTTAAAAAAGTTCCGGACTTGTTCCAAATCAATATTCATGTTACATATCCCCTTAATCGTTTCTATGTCCACTATACAAGATATTGGGGATCAGGGGCTAGGGACTTTGGGCGTGGGGACAGGCTCTAAACCAGTTTGCTATTGAGTTCTAAAAAGAATGGGTTCCGTTCTTATGATATTTTTTTTATTTACACAAAAAATCGGATAGGCTCAATAGGGAGCCTTATATTTTCCTATCTACGTACTGTAGGCACATATTTAATTGCGAGTGCTGTTGCTTTATATGTTGTTGTGTGGGTGTCAGTAGAATCTTCAATAGTATCTATTTCATCAACTCTCAGATTAACAATATCATCCGCCCCTAATTTCTGAGCTTCTTTCATGAGCATTTCAAATGTTATCTTTGAACCAGATATTATTTCATTATTTTCAATTTTTACAGATGATGTAACAAAGATTATTCCCATTGTTATAAAATCTTTTGTTTCCAGGATGACATCTGATACATT
>Ga0268262_10006922_pt1 | contig 10724 bp, 9 predicted proteins | sample TergutNc150P3_FD_190354 | JGI IMG/M metagenome (GOLD analysis project Ga0268262, IMG submission 190354) | Nasutitermes corniger P3 segment gut microbial community from laboratory colony in Florida, USA - Nc150 P3 (SPAdes) (version 2) | ecosystem: Host-associated > Arthropoda: Insects > Digestive...
CCGACCTTGTAATTACAAACGCCGTAATATTGGATCACACGGGAATAATAAAAGCGGACATCGGTATTAAAGACGGAAAAATTTGCGGCGTAGGAAAAGCGGGAAACCCCGACATCATGGACGGCGTAACAAAGGGACTTACGGTCGGCGCGTCTACGGAAATCATCGCGGGCGAGGGCATGATTGTCACCGCCGGCGGTATCGACACACATATACATTTTATCAGTCCCACTCAAATTGAGACCGCGCTGTATTCGGGAGTTACAACAATGATCGGCGGCGGCACGGGACCCGCGGACGGAACAAACGCCACCACCTGCACGCCGGGACGCTTCAATCTTGAAAAAATGCTTGAGGCGGCGGAAGGCTACCCGATGAATCTCGGTTTTCTCGGCAAGGGCAACAGTTCCTCGCTTAACGCGCTTATCGAACAGATTGAGGCGGGCGCATGCGGGCTTAAAATCCACGAGGACTGGGGCTCCACCGCCGCAGTTATCCGCGCCGCGCTTGACGCCGCCGACAAGCACGATGTTCAAGTCGCTATTCATACCGACACGCTGAACGAGGGCGGCTTTGTGGAAGACACATTCGCCGCGATAGACGGGCGCGTCATTCACACATACCACACGGAAGGAGCGGGCGGCGGACACGCTCCCGACATTATCAAGGCGGCGGCTCTGCCGAACATTCTGCCGTCGTCAACAAATCCCACAATGCCGTTTACCGTCAACACTGTTGACGAACATCTTGATATGCTGATGGTCTGCCACCACTTGGACAGCCGCGTACCCGAAGACGTCGCGTTTGCCGATTCGCGTATCCGCCCCGAAACCATCGCCGCGGAAGACGTGCTGCACGACATGGGAATTTTTTCGATGATGAGTTCCGACTCTCAGGCAATGGGGCGAGTCGGCGAAGTGATCATGAGGACATGGCAGACCGCAAGCAAAATGAAAGACCAGCGCGGTCATCTTAACGAAGACAGCGATCGCAATGACAACTATCGGGCTAAGCGTTATGTTTCAAAGTACACGATAAACCCAGCTGTTACCCACGGCATTGCGGATTATGTCGGCTCTGTGGAAGCAGGCAAATACGCCGACTTGGTTATCTGGAACCCCGCGCTCTTCGGCGCAAAACCGGAGATGATCATAAAGGGCGGATACATAATCGCTTCCAAAATGGGCGACGCAAACGCTTCCATTCCGACGCCGCAGCCTGTGATGTACAGAAACATGTTCGGCGCTTCCGACTTGGCGCGCAAGCGTACATGTATCACCTTTGTATCGGGCGCGGCGGCAAAGAGCGGAATCGGCAAACGGCTTGGGCTTGACCGAATCGTACTGCCGGTAAAGAACTGCCGCAAACTGTCAAAAGCGGATATGCGTTTTAATGACCGCACGGGAGACATAAAGGTCGATCCCGAAACATACACCGTAACCGTGGACGAAAAGAAAGTAACCTGCGAACCGGCTGAAAGCCTAAGTTTAACAAGAAGGTATTGGCTGTTTTAATTATGGTTATAGAAAAAATTTTAGGAAAGAAACCGGAAAACACCGACGGAAAAATTATTGAAACCGTCCCCTTTGAATGGTTTGAAATGAACAACAAGATTTTAAAAAAAGTTTCTTCAAAGGGCACGGAAATCGGGCTCAGGCTTTCCGAGCCGTTGTTTGACGGCGCAGTGTTGTACGAGGACAGCGAAAAAATTATCCGCCTTGAACTTCTGCCCTGCGAGATAACTCGGGTACATGTTCACAACATAAAAGAAATGGGGCGCGTATGTTTTGAACTCGGCAACCGCCACCTGCCCCTTTCCATCGCGGAAGATTCCGTAAGTACGCCTTATGACAACCCAACCTATGAATATTTGGAGAAACTGAAATTTCACTGCGAGCGTGTAACCGAAAAATTTACGCCGGAGATAATTACCCATGGACATGGACACCACCACCATTGAAAGCAGAATAGCCCTGCTTCAGGCGTTTGATCCGCTGTTTCCCACAGGGGCTTACACAATGTCGGGCGGCATGGAAACCTACACGCAAAAAGGACTTGTACAGGATAAATCTTCTCTTGTCTCATACCTGAAAGCTCAACTTTACATTTTGCCTTACGGCGATTTAGGCGTCTGTGCCAAAACAGCGCAAGGCGAAGATTTTATTTTAATGGACAACCTTTGCGCCGCGATGAAACAACCCTATGAGATACGAACAGGCAGTGAAAAACTCTGCACGCGTTTTTTGAAAACGCAGGAGACGCTATGCGGCTATCCATCGCTTGCCGCGTACAGGCAGGCGAAAAAACAGGAAAAATGCAAAGGACATTATCCCGTCGCGGTCGGTCTTTTTATCCGAGACTTAAACGCGGACATAGGCGAGGCGCTGGAGTTGTATTGCTACAGCCTTATGTCGCAGACGGTAAACCATGCCGTAAAGCTGATTCCGCTTGGGCAATCAGACGGACAGGCGGCTCTCTTTGAAACTCTGCGCCTGATCCCCGGCGCGGCGCAGAAGGCAATGGCGGCGGATGTTGACGAATTGGGAGTTTCGGGCTGCGGATTTGATTTACGCGCAATGCAGCATGAGACGCTGCGCGGAAGACTTTATATAAATTAGGCGGTGAAATTATGAGTTATGTAAAAATAGGAGTCGGCGGTCCTGTAGGCTCCGGCAAAACCGCTCTCATTGAACGGCTGACAAGAAAAATGGCGGACAAGTACAGCATTTGCGTTGTAACCAACGATATTTACACACGCGAGGACGCGGAGTTCCTTGTAAAAAATTCCGTCCTGCCGCCCGAGAGAATCGTCGGCGTAGAAACAGGCGGCTGTCCGCACACCGCAATCCGCGAAGACTGCTCCATGAATCTGGAAGCCGTTGAGGAAATGGCGCGCAATTTCCCCGACGTGCAGATTATTTTTGTTGAAAGCGGCGGCGATAATCTTTCCGCGACATTTTCGCCGGAGCTTGCCGACGCTACCATTTATGTTATCGACGTGGCGCAAGGAGACAAAATACCACGCAAGGGCGGCCCCGGCGTCACCCGCTCGGATTTACTCGTCATCAATAAAATAGATCTTGCGCCGATGGTTGGGGCGAACCTTGAAGTAATGGCAAGGGACTCGGCAAAGGGGCGCGGAGACAGACCTTTTCTGTTTACCAATTTGGTCAATATGGAAGGCGTCGACGAAGTAATCAAATGGGTTCGCAAAAATGTCCTGCTTGAAGAAGTGTAAGGAATAAAATTTTGAGCGAATTGTCCATAAGTACGGTTTTTCAAAACGGAAAGACCGTCATGTCCGATTGTTTTTTTACCTCTCCCTTTAAAATCGCCAAACCTTTTTACCGCGACAACGGTTACACCGAAGTTATGGTGATGTGCGCAAGTCCGGGAATTCTGGCGGGCGACAAATACGATATGCGGTTTGATTTATCGGACAACACAAAAACAATTATCAGCGAACAATCGTACCGGAAACTTTACAACACAGACGATAGTTTTTCCCGGCAAAACACACAAATACATGCGGGAGAAAACGCCGCGCTGTACTATGTTCCGTATCCGGTTATACCTTTTGCGGGAAGCCGTTTCCGCTCGCGGACGGATATTTTTTTAAGCCCTTCCTCAAAATTTATCTTCGGCGAAATTTTCACCTGCGGCAGAGACGGCATGGGAGAACGATTCGCGTTCAGCGAATATTCATCGCGGACAACCGTGTATGTTGATGACAAACCGGTGTTTCTGGATAACAGCCGCTTGTTTGGCGGCGGCGCAGTCAAAGACTGCGATGCGGATTTTTCGGGAACGGGGTTTTTTGAAGGATACTCTTGTCAGGGTATTTTGTTTCTTTACGGCTTTGACAATATTTCCCTGCCTGAAAGCGAAGGAATAGAAACCGCCGTTTCCAAATCTTCGGTTGGTTTTACAGTACGCGCGTTAGGCAAGAGCGCAAACAATTTGTACCGTCTGTTTAACAGCTTCGGTAATTATTTGGAAACTTCTTCGCGGTTATAAAACTCTTATCATCCATCTAAACCCGGTTGAAAAACGGAAGCTTGCGGATAAGTCCGCGCCGATATTAACATCGTCGTTATCGCTGCGATATGACAGCCATGCAAGTTCAAAGTAAGGAGCGATATCTCCTGTTGGGGTTTTAAAAACAAAGGGCAGGAAATTTACTCCCGCAGTGCCAAACCAGCTTGTTCCGCCGGAATAATAGCGCTCGTTGCCTCCTACTGAAAGAGAAGCGTCGCCAATACTTAACACAGGCCCGGCAAAGATTTTTATCTTTTCATTCGGTCCAAAGGAAAATGTAAAAGGTAAGCGAAATACACCGAGACCCCAGTCATATTCCGGTCTTAATTCAAGTCCGAAAATCATCTGTTGTCCATACGGACAAATACTCGCGTTAATACCCACCTGAAAAGTAAGACCGCGAAACATATCGCCGTCTACAAAAAATCCATTCCAAATTGGCGCAAATGCGACTCCTACTAAAAGCTGCTCGTCTATGCTTCCCTTTTTAAAAGAAGCCGTTTTGTTTGTGTTTGTGTTCGCGCTTGCGCTTGTGTTTTTTCTTGCGCCTGAACTTGTACCGGCGCTGCTTTTGCTCCCCTTCCCGCCTGCGCCGGAAGTTTCCGCCATCGAATTATTATCAACTTTAATATTCGACGTTGTATCAGGAAAAGCGCGTCCCGCGCCGGCATAAGAATTAGCCCAGTATTTTTCATCAAGACTGGAATAAATCACCCCCGTCCTTGAACCCGTAGAAGCCGAGTGAATAAAACGGTTATCTCCCAGATAAAGAGCGACATGGGAAACTTTGCCGGATAAATCGGTTTTAAAAAATAATAAGTCGCCTGCTTGAACTTTTTCAAGAGTTGTCTTCTCCGCCCATGAATAAAGCCCGGATGCCGATCTTGGCAATGATACGTTTAACGCGTCCTTAAAAACAAGGCAAAGGAAACCTGAGCAATCAAGACCTTTAACGGTCATACCGCCGTAACGATAGGGAATTCCTTCATATTTTTTTGACGTTTCAACTACCTTTTGACGCGCGCCAAGATAAGCCTTTGTTCTGTCTTCCGGCGAAGCCGCCGACTTGGGCGCAAGGGCATATCCGCTCTCAAGAGGAGCGGCAAAAACATTAACCGTGGAAAATATCAACAATAACGGAAAAATGACTCTCATTTTATAATTATCGGCTGCTATCCGGCGTATCTGGATAGCAACGTCGGACTGGATAAAAGTTTCAATTTTTGCTACATTTTGGCTATGGGACAAATTTGTGTCTTTGTAAACCAAAAAGGCGGCGTTGGTAAGACTACCTCGGCAATAAACATAGGGGCATACCTTGCGGAAGCCGGAAAAAACGTCCTTTTGGTTGATTTTGACGCACAGGCTAACCTCTCAAGCGGAATAGGCGCTAATCCGCCAAAGCCCGGAATTTATGAACTGCTTTCCGGCACGGCGACGCCGGAACAGGCGATAAAAAAAACCGCCGTCAAAAAATTGGACGTAATTCCGGCAAGCATCGATCTTTCAGGCGCGGCGGTAGAGTTAATCGACCAAAAAGAGCGTAATTTTTTCCTGAAAAAAGTCCTGAGTCCAATCAAAAACAACTATGATTTTATACTGATTGACTGCCCCCCAAGCCTTGGGCAGCTGACAATGAACGGTTTAGCCGCCGCGGATTCGGTGCTTATTCCCATGCAGTGCGAATACTTTGCAATGGAGGGGCTTAAACAGCTTTTACACACAACCAAACTTATCCAAAAAGGACTTAACCCGACTTTAAAAATAGGCGGCATTTTTTTTACAATGTACGACCCAAGAACAAGGCTTGCCAATGATGTAATTAAACAGGTCAGCGCCATTTATAAGGATACGGTTTTAAATACGATCATTCCGCGGAATATCCGTCTTTCAGAAGCGCCTTCTTACGGTATGCCTATTTCTCTTTACGACCCGCAGTGTCCCGGAGCCAGAGCATACCTCTCTCTCGCGCAGGAACTTATCCGCAGGTCAGGAGGAAAAAATGGCGCGTAGAATCGGGCTGGGAAAAGGTCTTGACGCTCTACTGGAAAACAACGACGGCAGCGAATCATACGCCGCGCCGGTCGCGCAAACTGTTTCCGCCGCAGGCGAGTCCAAAAACAAAACGCAGGACATTGTTCAGTTACCGGTAGAGCAGCTTGTACCGAACCCCGGTCAGCCCCGTAAAAATTTTGACGAGACAGAGCTTCAGGAATTAGCCGACTCGATAAAAACTTACGGCATTATTCAGCCAATCATCGCGGCAAACGCGGGAGACGGAACTTACATCATCATCGCGGGCGAGCGCAGAACGCGCGCCGCAAAACTTGCCGGTCTTTCCGCAGTCCCCGTAATTATCCGCGATTACACCGATCAAAAAAAGCTTGAGATTTCATTAATCGAAAACATCCAGCGCAGCGATTTAAACCCCATTGAAGAAGCGGCGGCATTTAAAAACTTGATGGACTTTTCCAATCTTTCACAGGACGAGCTTGCGATGCGGATGGGAAAGAATAGATCGACTGTCGCAAACGCATTGCGGCTTCTTAAACTGCCCGTTGAAATTCAAAAAAGCATTGAAGACGGTAAAGTAAGCTCAGGACACGCAAGGGCGCTGCTATCTGTTACCGATGTAAAATCGAGGGATAAACTTTACAGGGAAATACTAGCGAGCGAAGTTTCGGTTAGGGAAACAGAAAAGCGGGCGACCGCAATAAATAACGAAAAATCAGGAAAAACAAAAACCGTAAAAGAAACAGACAGCGGCAAGACGCCAAAACGCCCGCCCGAATTAATCGCTATGGAAGAAAAATTTATCGGTAAATTGGGAACCAAAGTAGTCATCGAGGGAGATATGAATAAAGGCAGAATACACATTGATTACTACTCAATGGAAGATTTAGAAAGGCTTTATGAAATATTAGGCGGATGAGGGAAAAATTTTTTATTTAATTGTTTTTTATATCCAGATACGGATACCTATATCTCCGCCCCAGCCGCCATATGGAAAATGAAATTCAGGTAGAACTGAAAGACCCAAACTTGGCACTATTTGCAGAAATATTTCCAAAAAAGGAATCGGCTGCCAGCTAAGACCAATAGGGAGACGCCCCGAAACGCCAAACGCTAAAGGATTACCCAACCCAATACCGGCTCCAAGACCAAAACCCAAATACCAGTTCAAACCGGCTTCCCTTACTAATAACTGATCTATAAGGTATTTATCACCGGAAATACCTAATGACAAATATTCGGACCTAATATCCAACCGCGCTGCCCAAAAAATCGGTAAACTCGGAAGCTTCAGAGATAAAGCTCCGCCGCCGAAATTACCTCCTCCCCAAGAGCCGCTAAAACCGCCTTGTATGCCTATTCCTAATCCATTTGGATGATCGGCAAATACCGTACCTGTTGTTATAATTGCAAGAATCAGTATTATAAATAACTTCTTCATATATTTTTTTCTCTCCTTAATGTTATAAGTTATCTTTATTTATCATAAATATCAACGCCTTCTTTCCGTTTTAAAAACCATGATGCCCAATAAGTAAAGGGAGTCACAACCACTTCTATTCCGCATTTCAGTATATAGTTCGTCAATACAAGCGACCAGAAAATTTCCCAGCTAAAGACTCCTAAGGCGCTGGCTATCAGCACAAAAATAGCCGAATCCAAAAATTCACCTACCAGCGTAGAACTGATTGTGCGCACCCAGAGAATACGCCCCTTCATTTTAACTTTTATTTTTGAAAGTATCATGGCATTGGAAAGCTCTCCGACAAGATAGGCGGACAGACTCGCAAGCGCAATGCCGCCGTAGCTAATTCCGCCAAGTATTGCATTAAACGCGGTATTCCCGCCTGTTTCCGCTTCCCAATTCGCTTCCGGCGGCAGTATTCCCAATACAAAGAAAACCACAGCGGTTAACGCCAACGCCGCAAATCCGGTAAAAATGACCCTGCGCGTTGTTTTAAAACCATAGACTTCCGTTAATACATCGCCCAGTACATAGGCAAACGGGAACAGCAGCGTCCCGCCGTCAAAGACAAGCGGTATTGAAAAAAGAGAAAATCCAAGATCGACAATTTTCGCCGAAGACGCAATGTTGCTGACTATAAGGATAACGACAAAGAATGATGCAACAACATCCAAGTACTTGAAAGAGATAGGTTTTGTCATAGAAAACTCCCTGTTTTAATTATTGGCAGGTTATCAAGGAAACTGCCTATTCATCAGGGCATTACGCCCACTTAATCAATCCGCATCTGTACGGGTGTATCAACGCATCGTGCTTTGGCAGGATACGCACTGTGTGCCCCTGCATTCCTGTATCTGTACATTCAACGCGAACCTGATACAGATTCAAATTGCCTTCGCTCTTGAGCCATTTCATTTCCGCTCTTCTTGCGTCGGTAATTTCTTTGTTCTGGTTCGATACAGTGCCGTGGTACAGTTCAACCTGCAAATCATTTGGCAAAACATTGCCTAAATCAAGGTAGGCTGTTACGGTCAGCATATCGCCGCGCTGCATTACAGGTTTGGCGTTGGAATCAATTTTAACAATCTTAAGGTTTCCCCACGATTGCTGCAGTTTGCTGAAATACGCCGCAAGCGACTTTGCCTCGGCATAACCGTCTTTGCTGAAACGGCGGAAATTTTTAAGCGCGGGGAAGTAAAATTGATTCGAGTAGTCCATCAACATACGATGAGACGCCATCGACTGCCCTATTTGTTTCATGCAGTCTTTCATCATTTTTATCCATTCGCGCGGAAGACCGTCGCGTCCTCTGTCGTAGAACATCGGAACAATTTCGCGCTCCAGTAAATCGTACAGCGCCTTGCTTTCAATATCGTCCTGAAGTCTTTCGTCGTTGTACTGCTCGCCGTGACCGATTGCCCAGCCGACTTCGGGATTGTACGCTTCGTCCCACCAGCCGTCCAAAATTGAACAGTTAAGAACGCCGTTCATAGCAGCCTTCATGCCGCTTGTGCCGGACGCTTCCATAGGACGGCGCGGAGTATTAAGCCATACGTCGCCGCCTGATGTTAAATATTTCGCTACGCTCATGTCGTAGTTTTCAACAAAGACTATGCGGTTTGTAACGTCGTATTTTTCCGCAAAGTGAATTATATCGCGTATTAAATCCTTGCCCGGCATATCATGCGGATGCGCTTTACCGGCAAAAATTAATTGAACAGGACGATCGTTATCTCTGACCAGCCGCAAAAGACGTTCAGGATCGCGAAGAAGCAGGTTGCCGCGTTTGTAAGTCGCAAACCGGCGCGCAAAACAAAGAGTCAGCGAGTAAGGAGAAAGAACATCTTCCGCCTGACGAATCCGCCGCTCTACCGCGCCTGTTCTTTTATACTGCTCGCGGATACGTTCCCGCACAAAAGCGACAAGACGCTCGCGGCGGCGTTCATGGGTGCGCCACAATTCTTCGTCGGAGATACGATCCATGCGCTCCCAAATACTCAGTTCTGTAGGTCTGTCTTCAAACTTAGGACCAAAATATCTGTCCAAAAGATCGAGCATACCGGAAGAAATCCATGTGCGCGTATGAACGCCGTTTGTAACATGACCGATTGGAACTTCGTTAAGGGGAAGTCCGGGCCAAAGTCCTTTCCACATATCGCGCGATACTACTCCGTGAAGTTTCGCGACGCCGTTGGCATAAGCGACCATTTTTAACGCAAGAACAGTTAAACAGAAAGTTTCATGTTCATCGTTTACATTGATCCTGCCGAGACCTAAGAAATCTTTCCATGAAATTCCAAGAACCTGAGGCCATGAACGGAAATATTTTTCCATCATGGATATATCAAAACGCTCATTTCCCGCCGGAACAGGAGTGTGGGTAGTAAAAATGTTTGTAGGCCAAACAGCTTCGCGCGCTTCTTCAAAAGAAAAGTTCATCTCGGTCATTATTTCGCGAATCTTTTCAAGCCCCATGAAAGCGGCGTGTCCTTCGTTCATGTGAGTAGCCGCCGGGTTAATGCCCAACGCGCGCAGAGCGCGGATACCGCCGATGCCTAACAGTATTTCCTGCTGCATACGGGTTTCTTTATCGCCGCCGTAAAGAGCCGCAGTAATGTTTCTTATATCCGGCGCGTTTTCTTCGATATTTGTATCTAACAAGTACAGTGAGGAGCGGCCTACTCTAACTTCCCAAATTTGAGCGACAGCCTGCCTGCCCGCCAAATCTACGGAAATTTTTAAAGGCTGTCCGTCTTTGCCGATTTTCTTTTCGACTGGCATATTGTACCAGTCGTTTTCAGGATAACTTTCCTGCTGGAAACCGTCGGCATTCAGCATCTGTTTAAAATAACCCTGTCTGTACAAAAGCCCGATACCGACAAGGGGCAGACCCAAGTCCGAAGAAGTCTTCATGTGGTCGCCGGAAAGGATTCCAAGACCGCCTGAATAAATAGGCAGGGAAGCGTCCATTCCGTATTCCATAGAGAAATACGCTACCACGTCTTTATGACTGCCGCGGTACCAGGTTTCGCCTTTTTTATAACGCTGGAACCTGTCATATACTTCCTTAAGCGCCGCCAGGTAGGAATCGTCTTTGGCGGCTTGCGCGAGCCGTTCCTGACTAACCATGCCTAACACCCGCACGGGACTCTGCTGGGACGCAAGCCAGCAATCATAATCTAATCTGATAAAAAGCTGAACTGCGTCA
>Ga0268262_10006923_pt1 | contig 10724 bp, 15 predicted proteins | sample TergutNc150P3_FD_190354 | JGI IMG/M metagenome (GOLD analysis project Ga0268262, IMG submission 190354) | Nasutitermes corniger P3 segment gut microbial community from laboratory colony in Florida, USA - Nc150 P3 (SPAdes) (version 2) | ecosystem: Host-associated > Arthropoda: Insects >...
CCTGGGAATCTTCGTATTGCGCTACGATCTGGGCTGGCCCACAAACTTCAGGGGCTTGTCGCGCCCGCCCATCAACTACTTCTCATTGGGCGCGGAATTTTAATTTTTTTCGGACAGGCGGCCTAGCGGAACCGAAGCCTGCCGCGCCATCTCCGCAAAACAAATCCCGGAATCCTTCACCGTCCTCTTCCCCGTCTCAAAATCCACATGCACCAACCCAAACCGATATTTGTACCCCCAATGCCACTCGAAATTATCCAGCAAACTCCAGTAGAAATAACCCTTGTACGGCACCCCTTCCGCTATCGCCCTTTCAACCTGCTCCAAATGGTCGACAATGAACTCCGTCCTCTGAGGGTCGCGCACACGCCCGTCTTTGGACAAACACTCGGTTACGCACGTCCCGTTCTCCGTTATGACCAACGGCTTCTTGTAGCGTTCATAAAAGAACTTCCCCGCCCAGTAAAGCACGTCGGGGACGATCGGCCAATCATAACTGTTCATCCTGTAACCGACCGGATTCGGAACCGATTCGGGCCGTCCGTCCGCGCCGGCTTTAACGGCGGCCCCCGTGTAGATGTTGACGCCGAAGAAGTCCAATTCCTGCGAGATGATCGACATATCCTCATCGGTAAATTTCGGCGCGTCCTTGCCGTAAGCCTCGAGCCCCTGTTGCGGGTACCCGCCCAGATAGACCGGATCCAGCCACCAAGCGCTGTTCCACAAATTCGCGGGATCCACCTCAAAGGAGGCGGTTCTCGCCGCGTCAACGTCGCGCTGATCCATACTTGCCGGACGGCGCAGCCAGCCCACCGGCGCGAAACCAACCGACGCCGATCTCTTGGACTTAGCCCTGATAACGGAAACGGCGCGGCCGTGCGCCAAAAGAAGATTGTGTCCGGCGGCAAGCGCCTCGGCCATAGCGAGCTTGTAACCCGGGGCGTGGACGCCGGTAAACATCCCGTGGTTGATAACCACCTGCGGCTCGTTAACCGTCATCCAGTGAGTTACGCGATCAGAGAATTTGTCAACAACGACAGCCGCGTAATCACCGAACCACTTAGGGGACTCCGGATTCATCCACCCGCCGCGCATTTGCAACGCCTGAGGAAGGTTCCAGTGATACAGGGTGACCCACGGGGCGATCCCGGCGGCTAGCAGCGCGTCGATCAGCCTGTCGTAGAAGTCAATACCCTTGGGATTTACGGCGCCTGTTCCGTCGGGAACAACCCGAGGCCAGGCGATCTCCATCCGGTAGGCGTTTACACCGAGTTCTTTCATTATGCCTACGTCTTCGAGATAGCGGTGGTAGTGGTCGCAGGCGGTGTCGCCTGTGTGACCTTGCCAGATAGCGTTGGGGCGGCGGCAAAAGACGTCCCAAATACCTAAACCCTTGCCGTCCTCAAAGGCGGCGCCTTCGACCTGATAGGCTGCCGTAGCCGCGCCCCAAATAAAGTCTTTTGGAAATGGCATATAATCGGTGTCCTTTAACATTAAAATCAAATTCTTTTTTAGACGAAAGGCTTCGCCTTTCATAGATAGTTCGGGGGCTAAACCCCCGAACTTCAGTCAACGTCAAAAGAAAAGGGCGGCCACGCCGGGCCGCCCATACACTATCTAATCAATACCATCCACACATAAAAAAATCAAGCTTTACCGGCGCTGCCCAAGACGTGTTCGTTTTTGTCCATCATCATCTTGACCAGCTCTTCTCTAGCCGGGCCGAGATATTTTCTCGGGTCGAACTCCGCAGGGGACTCTTTGAAGACCTTGCGGATTATCGCGGTCAGCACCAAGCGGCCGTCCGAATCGACATTTATCTTGCAGACCGCCGACTTGGCGGCTTTGCGGAGCTGTTCGGCGGGTATGCCCACCGCGGCCTTCAGGTGCCCGCCGCACTCCTCTATTATCTTCACGTATTCGGGCAGCACGGAACTCGCGCCGTGCAGCACGATGGGGAAGCCGGGGATGCGCTTTTCGACCTCTTCCAATATGTCGAAACGCAGGGGGGGCGGGACTAACACGCCGTCCGCGTTTTTCGTGCACTGCTCGGGCTTGAACTTGAACGCGCCGTGCGAGGTGCCTATGGAGATGGCTAAGGAATCCACGCCGGTCTTCTTGACGAAGTCTTCGACCTGTTCGGGCTGCGTGTAATGCGACACCGCGGACGACACTTCGTCCTCTATGCCGGCCAGCACGCCCAGCTCGCCCTCGACCGTAACATCGTACTTGTGAGCGTACTCAACGACTTTCTTCGTCAATTCGACATTCTTGTCGTAAGGGTGGTGCGACCCGTCGATCATCACAGAGGAGAAACCGCTCTCGATGCACTGGACGCACAGCTCGAAAGTGTCGCCGTGATCGAGGTGCAGCGCGATGGGTATATTGTAGCCCTGTTCGCGCGCCATAGCTACGGCGCCTTGACCCATGTAACGCAGAAGCGTCGCGTCGGCGTACTTACGGGCGCCGCTCGACACCTGCATAATCACGGGGGATTTGGACTTCCCGCAGGCCGTGACTATCGCCTGTATCTGCTCCATGTTGTTGAAGTTGTAGGCAGGAATAGCGTAGCCGCCTTTGAACGCCTTCGCGAACATGTCCCTTGTGTTGACAAGACCGAGGTCTTTGTAGCTTACGGCCATGATATTTGTCCTTTCGTGCGGTGGAAAGAATATAAAAATCAAAATCTTTAAAGTCAAAATCTTTTGGGAACATGAACACGCCAAGCGGAAGATCCTTACCGCGCTGTAAGGTGATTCCGCCATTTCAGACGCTTAGTACGGATGCCGGAGGAGTTAATATAAACCCCCCTAGGCGAAATGTTCCCTTAGTGTTTTTAATCTTTCGTCTCGCCGGCTTCAGGCGCTTGCGTCTCGGCGGACTCTTCCGTCTTGGCGGCAGAATGCGGCGCCGCTTTGGGCTTCGCTGACTTTTTCTTGGCCCCGCCCTTCTTCCTTACGGCATCATTGTGGCCGCGGCCTACCAATTCTATTATCGCCATCGGGGCGCAGTCGCCCTTGCGGTCTTCCGTCTTCAAGACCCTTGTGTAACCGCCGTTGCGCTCTTTGTAAGCCGGCGCTATATCGTCGAACAGCTTTTTGAGCAACGCGTTGTCGTTGATCCTGCAAGCGGCGAGGCGCCTCGCGTGGAGATCACCCTTCTTGCCGTAGGTTATCATACGCTCCACGACGCCGCGCACCTCTTTGGCCTTCGCAAGCGTAGTGGTCACCCGCTCCTTGTCCAAAACGGACATGGCCAGATTGGAGAGCATCGCCCTGCGATGAGAGGCGCTACGGTTGAGCTTTCGCCCTGATACTAAGTGACGCATGATACGGCCTTCTTCTTTATATTGTTTGTGTTAATATTTACGAAACCGGCAATCTCTAATTACCGTCCCCCATGATCTTGTCCACTTCCATTCCAAACGTCAAGCCCATATTCGTAAGCACCGCGTTTAGCTCGACCAGCGACTTTCTGCCGAAGTTTTTGTATTTCAGCATGTCGGACTCCTGATTCTTCACCAAATCCGCCAGATATACGATATTCGCCGCGCGCAAGCAGTTGTTCGAGCGCACCGACAGCTCCAACTCGTCGACCTTCATCTTTAGCAACGAGCGTAACTTCTCCGCCTTTTCGTCGCGCACTTTCTCCTCGACCGGCAGGAAGTCGCCCTCGATGTTGATAAGCACCGCGAGATGGTCGTACAGCAGCTTGGCGGCGTACCCGACGGCATCCTCAACCGATATGCTGCCGTCCGTCCAGATATCAAGGATGACCTTGTCGAAGTCCGTGCGCTGGCCGACGCGGGTATTCTCCACCCTGTCATTGACCTTTATTATGGGCGAAAACATCGAGTCGATGGGGATCGTCCCCACCGGGTCGTCCTCTCGCTTGTTCTGCTCGGCGGACACGTAGCCGCGCCCGTCCGAGACGCGCATCTCGATCTTGAGCCTCGCGTCGTCGTTGATGGTAGCGATATGCAGGTCGGGGTTCAGTATTTCAACCCCCGAATTCTTCTCTATGTCGGAGGCTTTCACGTCTCCCTTGCCTGTCACCTCAAGCCTTAGGGTCACATCCTCGTCGGCCAGCAGTTTAAGGCGCAACTGCTTAATGTTTTGGACGATGTCGGTGACATCCTCCGTAACGCCCACGAGCGTCGAGAACTCGTGCGGCGCGTCGCCGATACGCAGCGACACCACCGCGCCGCCTTGCAACGACGACATCAGTATCCTGCGTAAGGCGGTTCCCACCGTTTGCCCCCAACCGCGCTCAACCGGCTCGATCGTCACGCGCGAGTAGTTGGGGATACCATCCGGATTGTCCAGCTTAATGCCCTTGGGCATCAATAAACTCTTCCATTTCATATCGTATCAGGTCTCCCCTTTATTATCTTGAGTACAATTCAACAACAAGCTGCTCCTGAATGTCCGCAGGAATCGACGAACGCTCAGGCACCCTAACGACCTGGCCGGTCAGTTTTACCTTGTCGACGGTCAGCCAATCCGGCGTCTCCTTCATTGCCTTAAGCGAAGAGTGTATGAGCGCAAGGTTCGCGCTCTTGGACTTCACGGCCACCGAATCGCCCGCTTTCAGCCGGTAGGAGGGGATGTTCACCTTCTTTCCGTTTACCGTGAAGTGGTTATGCAACACGAGCTGGCGCGCGCTGCTCCTGGACGGGGCGAACCCCAAGCGATAAACGACGTTGTCGAGCCGCGTCTCCAGCAGACGAAGCAGGTTCTCGCCCGTTACGCCGCTCTGCCGCGAGGCAATCTCGAAGTAAAGGCTGAATTGCTTCTCAAGAATACCGTAGATCCTGCGGATCTTCTGCTTCTCCCTCAACTGGTTGTTGTACTCAGTCGCGGAGCGCCTGCGCTTGGTCGTGCGCATTCCGGGGGGAAAAGGCCTACGTTCTACAGCGCACTTCTCGGAAGCGCACCGCTCGCCCTTGAGCATCAACTTGACGCCCTCCCTGCGGCACTGACGGCACTTCGGGCCATGATAAACTGCCATTCGCGATCTCCTCTTAACTCTTTATTCTTTCGGACGCCTTTCAGACGGCCGAATGTTTTTTGTTCACACGCCAAACAAGCGCCCCGCGGCTCAGCCTTGGCGCTGCTTGTGCTTGGGATTCTTTGAACAGATCACACGGACGATACCCCTGCGGCGTATCACCTTGCACCCGTTGCACATCGGTTTAACCGAAGCCCTGACTTTCACTTTTCACTCTCCTTGTATCTTAAAAGGGGAACCGCGCTCACGGCCCCCCCGATCCGTTACTTAGCCGGCGCCTTCTTCTTGTTGGCGATCGTCTTACGCGGCCCCTTGCGCGTGCGGCTGTTCGTGCGCGTACGCTGACCGCGGCACGGCAGCCCGCGGCGGTGGCGGAGACCCCGGTAACAACCGATGTCCATCAAACGCTTGATGTTCATCCTGATGTCGGAGCGGAGGTTACCCTCGGTCTGGTACTCGGCGTCGATCACGCTGCGGATACGGTTCAGCTCATCCTCGCTCATGTCCTTAACCTTCTTGTTCTCGTCAATCCCGGCCTTGGCCAAAATAGCGGACGAGGAGGACCGACCGATGCCGAACACGTAGGTCAACGCGATAACGGCGCGCTTATTATTCGGAATATCAACTCCAGCTACACGAGCCACAAACCACCCCTTTCGTTAATAATCAAACCCTGCGCCTCTTAGGCGGCCTGCACCCGTTGTGCGGCACCGCCGTAAAGTCCTTTATGCAAACAACCTTAAGCCCCGTGGCCGCAAGCGACCTGATCGCGCTCTCGCGCCCGTTGCCCGCGCCGCGCAGGTGAACCTCGACCTTGCGCACGCCGGCGTCGAACGCGGCCTTGCCCACAACCTCGGCGGCGACGCCCGCCGCGTAGGGGGTGCTCTTCCGCGAACCCTTGAAACCGGCCTTGCCGGGCGTATGCCACGCGACGACATTGCCCTTGGCGTCGGTCACGTTTATTATCGTATTGTTGAACGTGGCGCGAACGTGCGCAACACCCTCCGCCGGCGCCTTCTTTTTAACCTTCTTCGCGCTCGAACTTGAACTTGAAGCTTCTTTGTTCATCTGTTACCCTTTTTGTTATGTAAAGTCAAATAATAAAAGTCAACGGTCAATATTATTCTGGATTGCTTCGCCGCTTCGCTCCTCGCAATGACGTCATTGGCTCCGCCGCTATAAACACGGTGCGAGCGCAACGAAGCAATCCAGCTCATTTATACCTATAAACAATCCGGCCCCTCGACAAATCATAAGGCGAAAGCTCAACCAATACTTTATCGCCGGGCAGGATTTTTATATAGTTCATCCTCATCTTCCCGGAAATGTACGCCAGCACCTCATGCTTGTTCTCAAGCAAAACCTTGAAGGCCGCGTTGGGCAACGATTCCGTTATGGTGCCCTCAACTTGTATCGAATCGTTTTTTCCCATATTCTCCAATTCCGCGCGCCGAACGCCCGCGCGCAAAATATCCTATCTCCTCCCCCGCAAACTCCCCTTCTTCATAAAGCCCTCGTAATTACGCGCCTGCAGGTGCGACTCCAACTGCTGCAGCGTATCCAAGGCCACGCCCACCACGATCAGAATGCTCGTGCCGCCGAAATAAAAACCGCCGCCGAACCCGCGCATTATCATCATGGGCAACACCGCTATAAGCGCCAAAAAGACCGAACCGGGCAGCGTGATCCTAGCGAGCACATTCTCCAAAAACTCCGCCGTCTTCTTACCCGGGCGAATACCGGGGATAAACCCGCCCTGCTTCTTCAAATTGTCGGCTATGTCCACAGGATTGAATACGATCGCTGTGTAAAAATATGTAAAGAATATAATCAGCAATCCGAAAAGAACGGAGTAGATCACCCCGTCGGGCCTGAACCACCTGAAGATTTCGTCCATGTACGGGGAAGACTCCGCGCCGGCAAAGCTCCTTATAATCATACCCGGGAAAGTCATGATGGACGACGCGAAGATGATGGGGATCACGCCGGCCATATTAAGACGCAGCGGCAGCACCGTGTTCTGACCGGCGTACATCTTAGCCCCCACAACCTTCTTCGGCGTCTGGATGGGGATGCGCCTCATGGCCTGGGTCATTATCACAACCGCGACCGTGGCGGCGATGACCACCGCCAGCATGCCGAGCGTCTTTACGATCTGCTGCCCGCCGTCCATGCCCGAACCGCCGAGGCTTACCGTAATCTGCTGAACCTCTGTGAGAATCTGCTGCGGGATCCTAGCCACGATTCCTATAAAGATCAGCAACGATATACCGTTTCCAATCCCCCGCGCCGTAATCTGCTCGCCCAGCCACATCGTTATCACCGTGCCGGTGGTGAGCGACACGACCGTTGTGAACATGAACAAAAAGCCCTTCATCTGCGGGATGACCGCCGACACGCCGTTATCTTGTATGCTCGATATGAATATCGATATGCCGGCGGCCTGAATAGCGCCGAAGACGACCGTGCCGTAACGGGTGTACTGCGTCAGCTTCTTGCGCCCCTCGGCCCCCTCGCGCTGCAGCTTGTGGAAGTACGGGAAGATCGTCCCCATAAGCTGCAGTATGATGGACGCCGTGATGTAGGGCATGATACCGAGCGCGAATACCGTGAAACGGCCGAAGTTGCCGCCCACAAACATATCGTACAGCCCGAAAAGCCCGTCCATGTTGGCCGCCATAAAGCCCTTGAGCACTTCGGCATTGACACCGGGCGTAGGCACGTGCCCGCCGAGCCTGTAAATAAAAACAATCGCGAGCGTGAAGAAGATCTTCTTCCTCAGCTCCGCGATCTTGAACATATTGCGTACGGTTTCAAGCACGATTAGACGACCTCTGCTTTCCCTTTTGCCTTCTCGATCTTATCCTTCGCCGACTTCGAATATGCGTCTACCCGAAACACCAGCGCCTTAGTCAACTCGCCCTTCCCCAAAACCTTCACCGGCTTTCCAGCCTCATGTATAAGCCCCAGCTTGCGAAGCGCCTCAGCCGTGACTTCGGAACCGCCCAAATCGGCCTCCTCAAGCGCGCCGACGTTGACGATCTGATACTCCTTCTTAAACGGGCTGTGGAACCCCACCTTGGGAATACGGCGCGTGAGGGGGGTCTGACCGCCCTCAAAGTAAAACTTCTGGTAGGCGCCGCTGCGAGCCTTGTCGCCGTTGCTCCCGTGACCGCCCGTCTTACCCTGCCCGCTGCCCGTGCCGCGCCCCAAACGTTTGGTCTCGCGGTGAGAACCCGGCGCCGGTCTTAAATTGTTCATCTTAAGCATTTTCTATACGCCTCTTTCTTCCCGTATTACGATTACGTTTAAATCTCTTCCACGACCACCAAGTGCTTGACGGCGCCTATCATCCCGCGAATCGTGGGATTGTCGTCGTGCTCGACCGTGTGGTTCAGCTTGTGAATACCCAAAGCCTTGATCGTCGCTTTCTGGTTCTTTAAGCGTCCGATAGCGCTTCTTACCTGTGTTATCCTTAATTTTTTCGCCATTTGACACACACCTTTTGTTATTATCCAACATCATATATGTACTGACACCGCATTACCGGATTGCTTCGTCGCTTCGCCCCTCGCAATGACGTCATTACCTTACGCCGCGATAAACACGATGCGATTGTCAAATAATATCCGCACCCGCCTTACGATCACGACTCAACGGCAATCTGCCTAAGCGCCCTGATTTGATCCCTGGTCTTCAACTGCTTTAATCCGTCCAGCGTAGCCTTAACCACGTTATGCGCGTTTGTCGTCCCCAAGCATTTGGTTAAGATGTTACGAACCCCGGCCAATTCCAATACGGCGCGCGCGGGGCCGCCCGCTATGACGCCGGTTCCCGGGGCCGCCGGTTTAAGGACTATCCTGCCCGCGCCGAAATGGCCGATAACGTCGTGCGGAATCGTACCCTCCACGACGCTGACCGTCACCATGTTCTTCTTGGCGCTCTCGCCCGCCTTGCGGATAGCCTCCGTGACATCGTTCGCCTTGCCCATGCCGATGCCGACGGTGCCGCCGCCGTCGCCCACCGCGACGAGCGCGTTGAAACCGAAACGACGGCCGCCCTTGACAACCTTCGCCACACGGCTGACCGCGACAAGCCTCTCCGCAAACTGCGACTCTCCGCCGCTTGATACAAGTTCTTCGTTACTCAAAGATACTACCCCTCCGTTGAACGGGCGGCCGAAAGCGGCCGGCCCTACGAATCAATCTTATCTTAACCGGCGGCCGGCCTTCCGGCGCCGGAATGTCCGCTAAAATTCAAGCCCTTTGCCGCGAGCCGCCTCAGCCAGCGCCTTCACGCGGCCGTGGTAGAGGTAGCCCTTCCTGTCAAACACGACCGCCTTAACGCCCTTGCCAATCGCCATCTCGGCCACCATCTCGCCCACGACTTTGGAAACCTCCGTCTTGCTGAGCTTCTTGCCGGAAACCCTCTGGGCGAACGCCTTGCCGGTGCTACCCGCGTGGGCGACAGTCTTGCCCTGCTCATCATCAATGATCTGCGCGTAGATGTGGCTGATGCTGCGCCTCACGCACAAACGCGGACGCTCGGCCGTCCCGCTCACAGACTTGCGGACACGGGCGGCCCGACGCGAACGTTCGAGGCTCCTTCTTTTTGCACTGTTCATACTGATCCCTTAAAAAAAGTCAACTTATTAAAATCAAATTAATTGTTACTTACCGGCCGTCTTACCCGCTTTTCTACGGACCTGCTCGCCCGCGTAACGTATGCCCTTGCCCTTATAGGGTTCCGGGGGACGGATACGGCGGATGTCGGCGGCGGCTTGGCCTACTTTTTCTTTATCTATACCTTCCACTACGATCTTGTTGGGGCCGTCCGTCTTATAGTCAAGACCGGGACGCGCTTTGAACAGCACCGTCTCGGAGAGGCCGGCGGCAATTAACAAGTCCTTGCCTTTCATCTCCGCCTTGTAGCCCACGCCTACAATCTCCAACTCGATCTTGTAGCCGGCTGTCACGCCGACGACCATGTTGTTGATCAGAACCCTGTAAAGACCCCACAGGGCCTTCGTGTTTTCCGCCTCTACGGCGGGGGTGAGCGTGATAGAACCGTCGGCGAACTCAACTTTCACCTCCGGCGGGACCTCCCTGCTCAGCGTCCCCTTGCCGCCCTTGACCTCTACCTTACGGCCGCTGACCGTAACCGAGACCCCGGCGGGAACCTTGACAGGCAATTTTCCTATACGTGACACTTAACGACTCCTTTTATTTAATTCATAACGCTGTCCGTCAAAACCGTAAACTACCACACCAACCCGATAACCTCGCCGCCCACGTTCATCTTCCGGCAATCGCCGTCCGTCATCACTCCCTTGGAGGTGCTGACTATGGCGATGCCCATACCGCTGAGCACCTTGGGCACGCCCGAGACCCCGGAGTACTTCTTGCGCCCGGGAGTCGACACGCGCTTAAGGCCCTGAATGGCGTTGCGCATGTCGTCGTCGTACTTGAGGAGAATCTTGATCGTCCCCTGCTTTTCGTCCTCAACGAAAGCGTACTTCGAGATGAAGTGGTTCTCAAAGAGAATCCGCGTAATCTCCTTTTTGAGCTTGTTCGCCGGGACGTCGACGGTACGCTTCCGAGCCTGGATAGCGTTCCTGATCCTGTTGAACATGTCGGCAATCTGGTCTGTTAACATCCTTTACTACCCCTTATATTGTTTTAGATATTTCCCTACCAACTGGCCTTGACCACGCC
>Ga0268262_10006924_pt1 | contig 10724 bp, 7 predicted proteins | sample TergutNc150P3_FD_190354 | JGI IMG/M metagenome (GOLD analysis project Ga0268262, IMG submission 190354) | Nasutitermes corniger P3 segment gut microbial community from laboratory colony in Florida, USA - Nc150 P3 (SPAdes) (version 2) | ecosystem: Host-associated > Arthropoda: Insects > Digestive...
GGAATTGTTGGCAAAATTACAAAAAATATTTTCTCTTTACTTTTTAGCGCGGCGGCTTTCGCCCTTCGCGCTTCCGTTCGTCTTTTAGGTTTTACCCCCCCCCCCCCCCCCAACTAACTCGTTATTTTTCAGGGACTTATGTAGATTACTTAAAGCGATACTTCAAACGTCTCGCTTCGTATATAATTATAGAATTTTTCAAAATTTCAAAACAGAAAATGTGGTTTTTGTGTTTCCAAACATCAACAATTAAATCCTTTAAGGAGGGGTTATGTTTCAAGGTTTTATTTCAAAATTTACCAAAAATAGTTTGGTAAAAGCAGCGGCGACAGCGTGTATTGTCGTAAGTATGGCGTTCGGTGCGCCGACGAAAATCGGGAGTTCCAATACTTATTGGGAAATTGTGGACGGAGTGCTGACAATTAGCGGAACGGGAGCGATGCCGACGACTTTTACTAACAGCGGCGGCACTAACCCGTGGTGGTCCAGCCGAACGAATATTACAACGGTGATTATTCAGGACGGCGTAACTTCTATCGGAAATAACTCGTTTTACAATCACACGGGGCTAACGTCGGTGACTATTCCTAATTCCGTTACGTCTATCGGAAACTACGCTTTTTCCGGCTGCACGGGATTAACGTCGATTACCATTCCTAATTCCGTCACGTCTATCGGAGATGGCGCTTTTAACGGCTGCAAGGGATTAACTTCGATAACTATTCCAAATTCCGTCAATACTATCGCATCTGGCGCTTTTCGAGATTGCAGCGGATTAACGTCGATTACCATTCCCAATTCCGTCACGTCTATCGGAACTAGCGCTTTTAACGGTTGCACGGGATTAACATCGGTGACCATTCCTAATTCCGTCACGTCTATCGAACTTGCCGCTTTTTATGATTGCAGCGGATTAACATCGGTGACCATTCCTAATTCCGTAACGGCTGTCGGAACTAGCGCTTTTGGCGGTTGCACGGGATTAACGGAGATAAATATTGGTAACGGTCTTGCATCTACCGACAATCTCTTTTTGTCCGGCGACAAGTTAAAATCGATAAACGTTGCAGACGGAAATAACAATTTTTCCTCTATTGGCGGAGTGTTGTTTAATAAACAAGGAACATCGCTAAATAGATATCCCAGCGGTAAACCGGAAACGACCTATGAAATCCCCAGTTCCGTAACGTCTATCGGAAATAGCGCTTTTAACGGTTGTACGGGATTAACTTCGATAACAATTCCCAATTCCGTAACGTCTATCGGAAATAACGCTTTTAACGGTTGTACGGGATTAACTTCGATAACAATTCCCAATTCCGTAACGTCTATCGGAAATAACGCTTTTCAGAAATGTACGGGATTAACGTCAATGACGATTCCCGCTTCCGTCACGTCTATCGGAAATTACGCTTTTGACGCCTGCACGGGATTAACGGAGATAAAGGTCGATGCAGGCAATACAAATTACGTAGTTGAAGGCGGAATTTTGTATGACGCGGCAAAAACTAAGATAATGCTTGTTCCTTATAAATTATCTGGCGCGGTAACGATTCCCAATACCGTAACGGGGTCCCTGATAAGTAATTTTTTCGCTGGACGCGCCGGCTTAACATCGATAAACATCGGCGACGGAATTACATCTATCGAACTTGCTGCTTTTCAAAATTGCACAGGATTAACGGAGATAACGATTGGTAGCGGACTCACCAGTATCTCCAACGACGGAATTTATCCTCCTTTTGGCGGTTGCACGGGATTAACGAAGGTAACGGTCGATGAAAACAATACGACTTTCGCATCTCAAGACGGAATTTTGTATAACAAAGCAAAAACGACGACACGATTAATTCCTGATAAATTATCCGGCGCGGTAACGATTCCCAATAGCATGGCGTCTGTTCCCTATCTTGGTGGTCGAGCGGGATTGACATCGGTCACGCTTCCAGACGCCATTACGTCTCTGGGGAGTAACATTTTTCGAAATTGCACTGGATTAACGGAGATAACGATTCCTAATACCGTAACGACTATCGGGGATAGCACTTTTGCCGGTTGCACGGGATTAACGGCGATAACGATTCCCAATTCCGTAACGGCTGTCGGAAATAACGCTTTTGGCCGTTGCACGGAATTAACGGAGATAAATATTGGTAATGGTCTTGCATCTACCGCCAATCTCTTTTTGTCCGGCGACAAGTTAAAATCGATAAACGTTGCAGGCGGAAATAACAATTTTTCCTCTATTGGCGGAGTGTTGTTTAATAAAACGGGAACATCGCTAAATAGATATCCCCGCGGTAAACCGGAAACGACCTATGAAATTCCCGTTAGTGTTACGTCTATCGGAAATAACGCTTTTCAGAATTGTACGGGATTAACTTCGATAACAATTCCCAACTCCGTAACGACTATCGGAAATTACGCTTTTAGCGGTTGCACGGGATTAACGTCAATGACGATTCCTAATTCCGTAACGACTATCGGAAATTACGCTTTTCAGAATTGTACGGGATTAACGTCAATGACGATTCCTAATTCCGTAACGTCTATCGGAAATCAAGCTTTCCGAGGTTGCACGGGATTAACTTCAATGACGATTCCCGCTTCCGTAACGACTATCGGAACTAACGTTTTTGCCCTTTGCACGGGATTGACTGAGATAACCGCCGATGAAAACAATACGTATTTCGCATCTCAAGACGGAATTTTGTATAACAACCAAAAAACGACGTTTGTCGCCGTACCTCTGGGATTAACGAGAGCGATAATTCCCAATAGCATTACGTCTATTCCCGCGAGCACTTTTAGCGGTTGCACGGGATTAACGTCAATGACGATTCCTAATTCCGTAACGACTATCGGGGATAGCACTTTTGCCGGTTGCACGGGATTAACACATATTATCAATCTAAGAACGACACCGCAGGGAATAAGCGGTAATGTGTTCGGTAACGTAACCTATGCGGACCTTAATCTGTTCGTTCCGACAAGCGCGCTTACCGCCTACAAAGCCGTAGGCGTTTGGGAAGATTTTAAGAATGTATTGTCGATAGAAACGCCCAAACCGACAGCGATTGCCAACCTTGTTTATACGGGGAGCGAACAAACGGGAATTACGGAGGATGTGAGATATGTCGTAACCGGCGGCAAAGCGCAAAACGTTGGCGAACACGAAGCGAAAATCGTTTTGTTAAACGGCTTGAAATGGGAAAACGCCGAAACGACAGGCGAGATTACTTTGAAATGGTCGATAGCCAAAGCTCCGGGCGCGGCGGTCGCGCCTGTTTTGGCGAGCAAAACGCACAACAGCATTACGATAACCGCGGTTTCCGCGGCAAGCGGGCAAGTTGTGGAGTATGCGATAAACACCACTAATACCGCTCCGACAAATGTGACAGCGTGGGAAACGGGTTTGACATTTACGGAACTTTCGGCTAACACGGATTATTACATTTTTGCTCGTACGATAGAGAACGACAATTATCACGCTGGTGCGATTTCCGCCGGTTTGTCGGTAAAAACCGATGTCGTGTCAACGACTACGCCGCCTATTGATAATACGCCAATTCGCGAAATTCAAAAGAGCGACGGGCGCACGGGCATAAGATTGTCGAAAAATGTCGTTTCCGACAAAGCGGAGTTTGAGGTAATTTTGCCCAGCGACAAAGTTTTGGAAGTAAAAGCGGTAATTTACGACAATACCGGAAACGTCGTGTTTGAGAAAATCGAACGCGGCGCAAACGTTTCTTGGAATTTGACGAACATTTCAGGCAGAAACGTGGCAAACGGAACGTATTTGATAATCGTCGAAGCCAAAGGCGTGAACGGAAATTATGCTTATTCTGCGAAAGTGGGAGTAAAAAAGTAAAATTTTGCTTCCAAATTAGGTTTTAATAAAAGCGGCTCTCTTTTGAGGGTCGCTTTTATTGTCGTTTTACTTTTTATGCGGCATAAATTATATTTATAGCAAGAGATTAACAATCGGGGCGAATTATGGAAGAAAAGAAAATTTTGACATATGAGGAGTTAATGACGCTTTTTGCGGAAATCGGCTTGTAGAATTTGGAAATAAAACGGAAAGAATTTTATATGAGTAAAATCGAAAATGTTTTGGCGCAAAGATACGCTTGCGACGCGGTGAGGCGTATTTGGTCGGGCGAAGGCAAAGTAATTTTGGAAAGAGAATTCTGGATTGCTGTAATGAAAGCGCAAAAGGAATTGGGCTTGGAAATTGCGCAGGAAGCGATAGACGCGTACGAAAAAGTGAAAGACAATGTAAATCTCGACAGCATTTCCAAAAGAGAAAGAATAACTAAACACGACGTGAAAGCGCGAATCGAAGAATTTTGCGAAGCGGCGGGTTTTGAACATATTCACAAAGGAATGACGAGCCGCGATTTGACCGAAAACGTCGAGCAGTTGCAGGTTTTCGAGTCGCTTAAAATCGTTCGCAAAAAGGCGGTTTGCGCGCTTGTCAAAATGTCGAAGAAAGCCGAAGAATACCAAAATCTGATAATTACAGCCAGAACGCACAACGTCGCCGCGCAACCGACTACTTTCGGCAAACGTATCGCGATGTTCGGGCAGGAATTGCTTTTTGGTTTGGAAACTTTGGACGCGCTTATTGAGAAATACGCGGTTCGCGGAATAAAGGGCGCGGTAGGTACGCAATTAGACCAACTGACCCTTTTCAGCGGCGACAAGTCGAAAGTCGAAAAGTTGGAGGATACCGTCGCAAAGCATTTGGGAATTTGTAAAACCATAAACGCGGTAGGACAGGTTTATCCGCGAATGCTTGATTACGAAGTCGTTTCGACGCTTTATCAAATCACTTCGGGCGCGGGAAGTTTTTGCACGACTCTTCGCATTATGGCGGGAAACGAAACGGCAAGCGAGGGCTTTGCCAAAGGGCAGGTCGGAAGTTCCGCGATGCCGCACAAGATGAACAGTCGCTCCTGCGAACGGATAAACGGTCTTCGTGTAATTTTGTCGGGATACGTTACGATGCTTGGCGCGCTTGCGGGAAATCAGTGGAACGAGGGCGACGTTTCTTGCAGCGTCGTGCGCAGGGTCGCTCTTCCCGATGCGTTTTTTGCGGCGGACGGGCTTTTTGAAACGTTTTTGTCGATACTCGACCAAATGGAAGTTTTTACCGCGGTAATTAAGCGCGAAAACGATTATTATCTTCCTTTTCTTTCGACAACTACGATACTTATGGAAAGCGTAAAGAAGGGTGTCGGACGCGAGACGGCGCACGAAATAATAAAAGAAAACGCGGTAGAAACCGTTCGCGATTTGCGAAACGGAAAAATATCCGAAAACGATTTGTTGAAACGTCTTGCCGAAAACAAAGAGTTAAACCTTTCGATTGACGAACTTAATTCGATAATTAAAAAAAGCGGGGATTTAATCGGTTTGTCCGTGCAACAGGTCGATGAGTTTGTAAAACAGGTCGAATTTTGGAGCGAAAAATTTCCCGACGCGAAAGATTATCAGGCGGGTGCGATATTGTAAGAATATTTTTGTTTGACGGCGACAACTTAAAGTAAAATCGTCTGCTTGTCCGCATTTTGCGCCGCCGTGTCGGGCAAAATATTCGTAGAATCCGTATTTTCGACGGCGCTGTCAAGCGACGGCAGTTCGGGAATCTTCAAAAACTCCTGAATCGTCATATCGAGCGTATCTCCGGTAACGACCCGCTGACGCACCCGCGCCGTTGTCAAAAAGAAAAACGCCTGTTCGCTTATCTTCATAGCCCCGTCCATTTGCGCCGAATATTCCCTGAAAAATCTCGGCGTTCCAAGCGCGACAAAACGATTTAGCGAGGTTATCGCGGCAGTTCGAATTTCGTAGGACTGTCCCAAAAGCGCGGTCGCCGTCGTCAGTAGAATTTGAATGGTGTCTTCAATGTAATCCGGCTTTTTTTTGAGTGCGAGTTCGCGAAATTCTCCGACTGCAACTCTGTTTGCGGCTATGGTCGCCGATATTGCGTCGCGAATGTTGACAAGCATAGAATCGTTTGAATTTTCGTCATAATCACGCATTAAACTCATAAGATAATTAAACTTTTCGCTTGTCGGTTTTTCAATGCTTTTGAGTTGGGTAATGTAATTTTCGACGTAAGTTTTTATCAAATTATCGTCTTTTTTCTTGCCGCAAGCAAAAAACGCAAGCGAAACACACAAAATCGCAATAAAATTTTTCATAACCGCTCCTTCAATTTCGTACAAAATACATTTTGCGAATGGAAATTATTATTTTTATTTATCAAAAGGAGAAATTATGCGTTGGATTGATGCCGTAGATTCGTTTTTGCGTTATGTTGAAAAGCAGCGGGGCTACTCGATAAATACCGCTGACGCATATAAGCGCGACTTATCGCAGTTTCGCGACATACAAAAAATTTCGGACGACGACGAAGTAGAAAATGTCTTTACGAAAATAAATATCCGTGCGTTTATATATTTTTTGAAAAACGAAGGGCAAAAAACAAAAAGTATTACCAGAAAACGTTCGTCGCTTTTGTCTTTCGGAAAATTTTTGATGCGGGGAAACGTAATTTTATTGAATCCTGTCCGCCTGATTTCCGTTCCTAAACTCGACAAGCCTATTCCTGTGGTTATTACCGAACCGCAGATGAAAGAATTGGGCGAAGATTACGGAAATTGTAAAAATTCTAATTCTTTGCAGGAAGAAAATTTACAGGAGCCGCCCAGCGTTCGTGATATGCTGATAATCGAATTGCTTTACGGAAGCGGGATTCGCGTTTCGGAATTGCATAATTTGACAAAAAGAAGTTTCGATTTCTCCAATAAAACCGTTCGGGTTATAGGAAAGGGAGACAAAGAGCGGATTGTGCCTGTGACCGATGTCGCGTTTGAACTTTTGGAAAGACATTTATCGGAAAACGATAAATCCGGCGGCTATATTTTTCCGCGCGTAGCAAAAAGCGGACGCAAACGATACAAAAATTACAGCAACTTGACGGGCAATCGGGCGCGATTGCACAAAGAAGACCTTTCGCTTTTGTCGGTTCGAAGAATCAGGCAAATTGTTAATAAAGAGTTGGCGAAGGTTTCGTCTGCGAAAAAGAAAAGTCCGCACGTTTTGCGTCATTCGTTCGCGTCGCATTTGCTTGATAACGGAGCGGATATTCGCGTCGTGAAAGAAATGCTTGGACACGCATCGCTTTCGTCCACTCAAATTTATACGCACGTAAGTATAGAAAAAATGCTGAAATCGTACAAACAGGCGCATCCGCGTTCGGGAGAGTGATTTGCCTTTTTGTTCCTTCGGCAAATATTATATTTACCTACGGCAAACAAAGGAGCAAAAACGAAATCGCTTTTTATCACAATCATCGCCGTTACCGCAAGTTTTGCGCAAACGCCTTTTGGTGTTTTTTCAAGTTTGGAAGTTTACAAAAGCGGTGTTCCCGACGTTTTGGACTCGTCTTTTATCGTTTCCGAGATTTCGCAGTCAGCCGACCCGGACGATAGGGATTTTCGTTTGGAATATAAAGACGAGCGCGGAAAAATTCGACTTTATCGCAAAAACGTTGCGGTTTTTGCCGACGGAAAAGATTATTTCATCGCCGACGGGACGCAAGGATTCGGCGCGCCCAGATTTCGCAAACTTACCCGCTGCGACGGATTTTCTTATTTTAGAAGAATATATTCCGCTCCTGCCGGAACGCAAGGACACAGCGACAACGGCATAAACGAGTCGTGGTTAATTGTTGACGAATCTGGCGGCGGGTTGTTTGAACTTACCGACAAAATATTGAAACAAATTTTAATAACAAACCGACCGGATTTATACGACGAATATATCGACCGAAAAAGACGCAGCGGCAATCCTATCGATTACATAAAAAGAATTTGTGAATGAGATTTAACACACTTGTCGCAACGGGTATCGCTTATTTTTGTTTCCAAAATCAGTTCGCGCCTGCCGTAAAATCAATTTCGGATTTAACAGAATCGGCGGCGAGTTTTTTGGCTGCCGCCGCTTCTATTATTCCGTCGTACATGCGCTTTCTTTCGACGATTTCTTTTACGTAGAAAAACGGCTCGTCGCCGCGGCAGTATCCGTATTTTACTTCGGGACGATAGTAATATTCGGGGTCTGAAAGTTTTCGCAGTGCGACCGCCACGTTGCCGTCCCATTTAAGCGAATCTAATTTCAAATACGCGGCGATTCGCTGGGCATCTTTTATGTGTCCCGTCCCCGCGTTATAGGAGCCGAGAACGAATTTCAACATTTCGCTGCTGTCCGCCATGTCTTTCCAGTAGTTTTCGTAAATCTGGCGAAGATATTTTACGCTGGCGCGTACGTTTGTTTCAGGATGAGATATGTCCTTGAAGCCAAGCATCGCGCCCGTCTGCGGAAGAATTTGCATAAGCCCCTTCGCGCCCGCCCAGGACTCCTGCGAGTTGTCGAATTTCGACTCCTGATAAGCCATCGACGCAAGCAGAGTCCAGGGGATTATCGGCAGAAACTCGTGCTTCTTGAACAGAGAATCGTATGGCGAAAGCGTTCCCGACTCCAAAACGAAATATTCGCTGTTTCGCCGCGTGTTGTACAGCGACGTATTTGCGTAATACTTGTTATAAATAACGTAATACAGGGGGTTTGCGTCGGCGCGAATCTTTGTAATCCAGTCGTCGGCGGCTTCTTTTAGTTTCGGGCTGGTATGGCGAAAAGCCCAGGCGATTCTTTGCGAGAAACTTACGGCGGTAGAAACGTCGATGTTCTTGTAGAACGACCTGTTTAACTCAGCAAGATTCTCGTCGGCGACTGTATATTCGATTTCGCCCCTGCTAACCATCCCGATGAGGTCTTCCTGCTCGTGAATGTCGGAAGGATTTATCACGATGTCGCCGCCGATTTCTTTCGAGAGGTTTTCTAAACGGCGGTGAAACGCCCCGTTCGCCGGAACCGTTACCGTTTTCCCTATGAGTTCGATGGGGTCTGAAACAAGCGCGGTCTTTTTCTGCTTGTAATTCATATATTCGTAATTGTCGGGGATTTTCTGCACCAGCACCTGACGGGTCGTATTGTGGTGTTTTGAAAATAAAACATGCTCGTTTTTATCTTTCGTTATCGCCAGATTAGCCGCTATCATGTCGCCCTGACCGTTTTCAAGCATAATAAACAGAGAATCCGGCGTGCTTGGAATCTTAATTTCCAAATCGACGTCTATTTCTTTGGCGAACAGTTGCAGCAATTCGTATTCGTAGCCCATCGGCTGCCCTTTGTATATAAAAAAACTGTTGGCGTTGTAGCGTGTAAGAGCGACTAATTTTTTGCGCTTTTGTATGCTGTCGAGGTCTATTGCGTCTTTGGAATTTTCGTGTAAAAAACCAAATATGTCTTCGTTGTTTTCTTTGCTGGCAAACCAAAGGTAGAGCCAAAAAAGAAAAGTAAACGTTGCAATGGTTATGTATCTCATATTCTCTCCTGCGAATTCGACGGCTGCGGAATTATATTTTGCCTCAAATAGCGATATAAATACGGGTCGAGTTCGGCGAATAATTTTTGCACCTTTTTAACGGCGGGGCTGTTTCTTTTATTTTCCAAAAAATCTCCGTTTTGCACGGCGGTAAAAATATCCGACAAATCGTTTTCGTTAAACAGAGCGGTCAAATACGCGGCACCGGTTTCGACAAATGTCTGCGAATTGAAAAAATAATTTATACGTTCCCGAACGTCTGCAATTTGCTCGGAATCCAAATTTCTTTCTCTAAGATAAACGTCCACGAACATCGACGCTTTTTGTGTTTGATAAACGATTTTTATCTCCCGCATAATTTTTACCGCAGTCGAATTAAGGACGGGCAAGGCGGATAAATTTGCGCCAAAAATCATAATCGCTGCAATTACCGTTATACCTGATTTTTTCATATATCCTCCTATCCGATAGTTAAAATATAAGTTTTTGCAAACGGAAATAAATTTTTTTCTACATTTGTATGTATAATTTTTTTGAGAAACCTCCGACAATAAAAATCTGCAAAAAAATTATTATGCTTTTTTTAATCGGCATATATTATTTTTGCCTGCGAAATATTCGGAGAATTTGTGATAATAGCGATTGACGGACCCGCAGGAAGCGGCAAAAGCAGCACGGCGAAAGCGGTTGCGCAGAAATTGGGTTTTCAACATCTTGACACGGGCGCGATGTACCGCGTAATTACGCTTAAAGCGTTGCGCAAAAACATTGATTTTCGCGATGAAGAGAGAATGGGGGACTTGACGCGAAATACCAAAATCGAATTTGACGGAGTCGTTCCCGACGTAAAAGTCATAATGGACGGCGAAGACGTTTCAAAAGAAATAAGAAGCGACGCGGTCACGAAAAACGTCTCCGATTATTGCGCGGTAAAAATCGTTCGCCAGTTGCTTGTAGAACTTCAACGAAACATAGCGAGCGGCAAAAATTCGGTGGCGGAAGGGCGCGATATGGCAAGCGTCGTTTTCCCGAACGCCGAACTGAAAATTTTTATGGTCGCCGATGTCGAAACGAGAGCGAAAAGACGGCAGAAAGATTTTGAAAAATTAGGAGTAAAAAAAACGATTCAAGAATTAATTTCGGAAATTGAAACACGTGACAAAAAGGACTCGTCCCGTGAAAATTCTCCGCTTTGCAAAGCCCAAGACGCCATAGAAATCGACACTTCAAATTTGAGTTTTGAAGAGCAAACCGAGATGATTGTAAA
>Ga0268262_10006925_pt1 | contig 10724 bp, 8 predicted proteins | sample TergutNc150P3_FD_190354 | JGI IMG/M metagenome (GOLD analysis project Ga0268262, IMG submission 190354) | Nasutitermes corniger P3 segment gut microbial community from laboratory colony in Florida, USA - Nc150 P3 (SPAdes) (version 2) | ecosystem: Host-associated > Arthropoda: Insects > Digestive...
TTCCTTCGCCGTTTTCTGTTCCGCCATTTTCTTTCGCGCCATTTATCTGCCCTCCCCCGCCGCTTCCGTTTCGATATTGTTCTGTAGAGACCAGATGCGGTAATAAAAACCGCGCATGGCAAGCAGTTCGTTGTGGGTTCCCCTTTCAATGATACGGCCCTTGTCCATGACAAGAATCAAATCCGCGCCTCTGAACGATGAAATCCGCTGGGCTATGATAATTTTCGTGCAGGTAAAATCTATCTCGCGCAGCTGCTTTTGAATGTACTGCTCCGTCTCGCTGTCCACCGACGAGGTGGTATCGTCAAGGATCAAAACCGCCGGCTTTACCGCAAGCGCGCGGGCCAGGGCAATCCGCTGCCGCTGCCCGCCTGAAAGCCCGACGCCGCGCTCGCCGACCAGGGTTTCGTAGCCGTCGCTCATGCCTCTTATAAAGCCGTCCGCGTCCGCCTGAACCGCGCGCCTGGAAATTTCTTCATTATCAAGTTCCGGCCTGCCGTAAGCGATGTTTCCCTTGACCGAATCGGAAAACAAAAACACATCCTGCATCGCGATACCTATGTGCCGCCTGAGGGAGGATAGCGTATAACGCCTGACATCAAGGCCGTCCAGCATGGTTTCGCCCGAATCCGGCTCCAGAAACCGGGGCAAAAGTTTGATGAGTGACGTTTTGCCGGCGCCGGTACTTCCGAGTATCCCAATCGTTGATCCCGCTTCGGCAACGAAACTGATATTCGACAGAATCGGTGTGCCGTTAATGGTAAGGTTGACATCTCTGTATTCGATTTTCCCCGCGGGCCGTTCCGCAAGCTCCACCGCGTCAGGCGCATCGCTTATACCGCGAGGGGCTTCTATCACTTCGCGGATCATCGCCCCCGAAGATGTATAGCGTTCCAGGTCAGCCAAAAGAGGGCCCAACATTCTGAGGGGGCCGGCCAGCGCCCAGGTAAGGGACGAGAAAGCCAGGTACTGCCCCTTGGTCAACCAGCCTCTGATAAGGAAGTAACCGCCCACCACCAGGGTAAGAATGATAAGAAGCTGGCTTGCCGCTTCCAGAAAGGGCTGATACCTTGCGACAATCAGGGCGTTACCGCAGCTCGTGTCCCGAAATTCGGCGTTGAATTTCTCAAAATGCTCTTTTTCGTATTCTTCGCGCGCGAAGGCTTTTACAACGCGGTTGCCGTCAATGTTTTCCGTCACCGCTGTTCCCAGGTCAGTGAGTTTTTGCCGCAGTAACTGAAAACGGGGGCGCAGCCTTTTTACGAACCGGTAACTCATAAAAAGAATAAACGGGGTAACCGACACCAGGCACAGGGCAAGCTGCCAGTTTATGATCATGTAAAATGTAAATACCGAAACAAACAAAACTACCGCGTCTACAAACTGGTAGGAAACCCACGCGAAGGTATGGCGCAGGCGGTCAAGATCCTGGGTCATGCGGGTCATCAGGTTTCCGGTGGGGAACCGTCCCCAAAAGCGGTAGTCCTGATGCTGAACCGTTGTATACATATCGCGGCGTATATCGGTCATCACTGCGGTACTGGCTTTTTCCATGCATATTACCATCAAGTAGCGCAATGAAATTCTGGTAAGCTGAACGCACATCATGGTAACCAGCAGGGGAATTAAAGGAGCGGTATTCTGAGGCGTGATTACATCGTCAATAAGCCGCTGCGAAAGCATGGGATTGATGATCCACATTGCGGCGCTCACCGCCGACAAAACCATCCCCGTAAGGAAAACGGCGCGTCTTCCTTTCGTGTAATTCCAAATCCATTGTATTTGCGACATAAAAACCTTTTTTTTAAAACTGACCGGGTATTGATACTTTACACAAAATATATATAGTAAATCAATATCCCATTCAAAGAATTCATGTTTTGAAATGGCGTCAAAATAAGGAGCGTTTATGCTGATTGCCAAAGCTGAACAAAGGATTGAACAGTATTTGTCCTTCCTCAAAAAAAATCGGTACCGGGAGCTCTTCTCCCTGGATTTTGAAACCTATGAAACCTCCAAAACCTGCAGAAAACCGCCGGAGAACGTTAACTGGGAAAAAATCGCCGTCCCTTACAAATACGGAAAACCCTGGCATTGTTCCTGGTTCCGCGCTTCTTTTGCGGCCCCGGCTCAAAGCAATCATCCGCTGTACCTGAAAATTATCCCGAACGCGGATTCCCTGGTTTTTGTTGACGGGAAGCCGACAGGGGCTTTTAACCCCGTGCATAAAAAAATTCTGATCAAAGCGGACGGAAAAAACCACACGCTCCATATTGAATCCTACGCGGGCCATTACTATCCCGGCTCGATGCCCTTCCAGGGTCGCCAGGTGATCCTTACGCTGGGCCGCCACATCGACGATTACCCCAATACATTTGTTGGCGGCGGCGTTGTGGAAAGGATCGAAACTGTCTACGGCTTTTACTACGACGCGCTCTGCCTTTTCAATACGGCTAAAATGCTGGATAACAATTCGCTGAGAAAAGCCAGGATCATCAGCGGCCTTTACAATGCCCTTATGGGCATTCATTATTCCTCAACGGGGACGGTACTCGAAGAAGAAGTTATGGCCGCAAAGAAAAAGATTCAGCCGCTACTTGAAGCCAAAAACGGCTCCACCGTTCCGGAGATTCATCTTATAGGCCACGCCCACATCGATCACGCCTGGCTCTGGCATATCGGCGAAACAGAGCGGAAGATCGCCCGTACATACATCAATATGGTCAAACTCGCGGAAGAGTACCCCGAGTTTATTTTCATCCAGACCCAGAGCGCCCAGCTCGAAATTATAAAGCGGGAATACCCGGAAATTTTCGAAGCTGTTAAGGAAGCCTATCGCAAGGGAAACTGGGAACCCAACGGCGGGATGTGGGTCGAGGCCGACTGCAATATCACCGGCGGCGAATCCATGGTGCGCCAGTTTCTGGTAGGCAAAAAGGCGGCCAAAGAAATGCTCGGCTACGAAGGCGATACCTTGTGGCTGCCCGATGTTTTCGGTTATGCCGCAGCCCTGCCCCAGATACTTTCGCTATGCAGAATCAAATACTTCGTAACAAGCAAGATCAACTGGAACGATACAACCCGCTTCCCTTACAACACGTTTATATGGAAAGGGATCGACGGAACGGGCATAAAGACCCATTTCATCAACTCCTGGGCCAGCGGCTACAACGGCCGGGTCAACCCCGCCGATATTGCCGAAACCTGGAACAACGTACAGCATAAGGAATTGCAGTCCGCCTCGATCAAGCCCATCGGCGAGGGGGACGGCGGCGGCGGAACCGCCCGGGGAGACCTGGAGGCGGCCCGCAGGCTCGCCAACCTGGAAGGCGTTCCAAAAGCGGGCTGGAAAAAAGTTTCCGCCGCCCTGGAAAGCATATTCGCGGAAAACGCCAATTGGCCCGAGTGGCGGGGTGAGCTTTACCTGGAACTCCACCGCGGAACCTACACCACCCAGGCGGCCGTTAAGCGCTACAACCGGAAACTGGAATTTGCCCTGCGGAACGCGGAGTTTCTCTCGAGCGTTGCCATGCTGGAAAACGGAACACCCTACCCCCACGAAAGGCTTTTATCGAACTGGAAGCTCCTCCTTACAAACCAGTTCCACGATATTATCCCCGGCTCTTCCATCGGCAGAGTTTATGACGAAGCGAAAGAAACCTACCGCGGTATCGAAGCGGATCTGATTGAACTCTCGAAAACCACGCTTCAAAAAATCTCCGCTTCCAAAGAAGCCGCTGTTTCTGGCGGCATTAAATTTTACAACGATCTTGGCTGGGAACGTGAAGATCCGGCCAGTTTCCCGGCGGACTTAATTAAGGGAGCTACTGCCCTTAAAGCAAGCGCCGGTAACGGCGAAAAGATTTATCCAGTCCAGCGCTATACCAGCCTGGACGGCAAGGAGACCGCCGTGGCCTGCCCCCGCCTGCCCTCCCTCGGCTGGATCACACTGAGCCCCGCGGAGCTGAAAACGGATTCATCCTCTTTTGCCTTCAAAGGAAACAGCCTGAAAACTCCACTATATGAAGTGGGCTTTGACGAGGCGGGCAGGATAAAAAGCCTTTTTGATATTAAGCGGGACAGGGAGCTGGTCGCGCCCGGCGGCGTTCTCAACGGCTTTATCAGCGCCCAGGATGTGCCCGTTCTTTGGGAAGCCTGGGATATTGACGCTGACTGGACCAGGTACATCACCGAGGAAACCCGCCTGCTTTCAACGGAGATTGCCGCCTCCGGGCCTGTCTGTTTCAGGATCAGGCGTAAGTATAAAATCGGCGAGGCATCCGTTCTGAGCCAGGACACGGTTTTCTACACGGAAAATCCCAGGATAGATTTTGAGACCCTGGTGGACTGGCGGGAAAAACAGCGGCTTCTTAAAGTACAGTTTGATACCGCCGTAAATACCGCTCAGATACGCTGCGAGGTGCAGTTCGGCCACCTTCTGCGGAACACGCACAAGAACCTTCCGCAAGACAGGGCCCGTTTTGAAATCTGCGCCCACAAGTGGGTCAGCCTTGAGGAAGAGGGAGGAGGCATAGCCCTCCTCAACGACTGCAAATACGGCCACGACGCCGAAGGGGGCCGCGTACGGCTGACCCTGCTCCGCTCGCCGGTAGCGCCGGATCCCGACGCGGATACAGGCGAGCACCGCTTTACTTACGCACTGCTCCCCTTCGCGGGTTACTTTGGCGAATCCGCCGTTGTCCGTTCAGGCTACGAATTGAACGATCCCGCCCGCGCGGAACCTGCCTTCGGTTCTTTGGCCGCGTCGGATTCCATAGAATCCGCGGATTCTATGGAATCCGCGGAATATTCCCTTTTCAGCACGGAAGGGCGGAGTATCGTAACCGAAACAATAAAAGCGCCTGAGGTTTCCGCCGAGGGGAAGCGGCTTGTGATCCGGCTTTACGAAAGCTCTGGCGGGCCCGCAAAGACCGTTCTGCACTTTAACCGCCCCCTCTTGTCCGCCGCCGAAACGGACATGCTTGAAGAAAATCCCAGGGAGCTGCCTGTAGCGGGAAAAGATCTGCCTCTGGAATTCAGGGCATTTGAGATTAAGACCATTTTGGTGTCTTTTTAATATTGGGGAAAAAGGGGCCTATATGCTTTTTATAAAGAACGCGATGATCAAGACAATGGCCGGGGAAGACATAAAAAACGGCTGCGTTTTGATTGACAACGGGAAGATTAAGGCGATAGGGCCTAACATCGCTCAGCCTGATGGAGCCTTGTTAATCGATGCCGCCGGTCGGCTCACAACACCTGGGCTTATTGACGGCCACAGCCACATAGGAATGTGGGGCGAAGGCTCCGGCTGGGAGACTTCAGACGGGAACGAATGTGTCGATCCCGTAACGCCGCAGCTGAGGGCGATAGACTCGCTTAACCCGAGGGACGAAGCTTTCGCCAACGCGGTGAAGGGCGGCGTTACGACCGTGGGAACTGGGCCGGGCAGCGCGAACACCATAGGCGGAACCTTTTCGGCGATAAAGCTCGTCGGCTCAAGAATCGACAACATGATCCTGAAACAGGATTTCGCTATGAAGATCGCCTTCGGCGAAAATCCCAAGAGGGTCTACGACGATCAGCACAAATCGCCCACAACGAGAATGGCGATAGCGGCCCTGATCAGGGAAACGCTGTTCAAGGCGAAAAGGTACTCCGACGAGCTTTTGGAATACGAAAGCTCAACAAAAGAAGATAAAAAGATGCCTTCTTTTGACATGAAGCTCGAGGCGCTTGTGCCTGTCATCAGGAAACAAATCCCGCTAAAGGCCCACGCGCACCGCGCGGACGACATCTTTACGGCCATACGCATAGCCAAAGAATTCGATCTGCTTTTAACGCTGGATCACTGTACCGAAGGCCATCTGATTGTTGACGAACTTGTAAAAGAGAACAGGTACATTTTCGTGGGCCCAACTTTCGGATCAAAATCCAAGCTGGAGCTTCAGAACCTGAGTTTTGAAACCGCGAAGGTTCTTTCCGACGCCGGCCTCAAGGTCTCCATCATCACCGACGCGCCCGTGATCCCCCAGCAGAGCCTCGCGCTTTGCGCCGGATTCGCGGTCAAAGCCGGCATGAACGAAGAAAAGGCCTGGAAAGCGATCACGATTACGCCCGCCGAAGCGATGGGCGTCGCCGACAGGGTGGGCAGCCTTGAAACCGGCAAAGACGCCGACATAGTCATCTTCAACGGAGATCCGCTCAAAGACATAGCCAGCACGGTCGCGTACACGATAATCGACGGAAAGGTGGCGTACAGTCAAGGCGAATAGTTACTACCCTGCGCCATTTGGGTGTATTTTGCGATTATTATTTCATCCCGACAGGTACTCTCCTCCACGAACCAAATTACTATTTTTTAAGTATGGAGGATTTATGGAACAGATCATAAACAATATTAACAGGCTCAACGGATATGTGGAACAGCAATCCACCGGTGTATCCCGATCGTCTTCAGCCGTTAGTGAATCCACGGGCAACACGCTCATCAGATTTGAGGTGATTGATTCGGATATAAAAACCGTATCGGAACAGGCGGAGAATATCCGCGGCGCCATGGAATAAAGGGTATTATACCGCAGGGCAGAGCCCTGCACCCGGCGCCTACGGCGCCTTTCCGCGGCAGAGCCGCGGGGTATTAAACCTTTTTTTGTTCCTCCTCGCTCGGTCATGCGAAAGCAAGCTTTCGCGCGACCCTCGCTCGTCGTCCAATAACAAAACGAGGGCAGCAAGAATATCCTGGAATAAGTGGGCAGGCTCAGTTCTTTCTGCTATAATATTATCATGATAACTTTTGGAATCTACTGTATAACCGGAATCGTCAATCTGGCAAGCGCTTTTTTCTTTAAAGAGGGCCTGCGAAGAATCTCAAAAATCTGCCTTATGCCGGCGCTGCTTGCCTTTTATTTTTTGGGAGTGGAGCGTATTCTTGTTTTTGTCATTGCCGCCCTCATCTTAAGCTGGGCAGGCGACATCTTCCTTATCAACAAGGAAAAACAAATCTTTTTCCAATTAGGCCTTGCGGCGTTTCTGGCAAGCCATATTTTTTATAGTATCGCGTTTCTTACCCTGGCAGGGAGCGTCAATTTCCCTGCGCTAATCATTTCTGTAGTTATCGCCATTCCCCTGGGACTGGCCATTTTAAAACTGCTGAATGCCAAAGCGCCGATGAAGATTCCAGTTACCGCATATACCGTGGTTATCATTTTGATGAGTATGTCAGCTCTCCAGCTTATGATTGCTTACTTAAGTTCTGCGGGGATCCTTATTTTTTCGTCGAGCCTGGTATACATTTTTTCGGATACCTTTATGGCTTATTTTCTATTCAACGGCAAACCCAGGTACTTCAATTTTATTACCATGATTCCATATATCCTCGCCCAGGGAGGAATTATCATGGGGCTGGTTTTGGGGTTTGGAGGGTGAACGCCAAATCCCTAACGGCGCCGCCACGCCGGATACATCACCACCCCCACAACAGCCAGCGAAATAAAAAATAACACACGCGACGCGAATTCATAATCGCAAAGCCGCTTTAGATGCGGGTAAAACAGCTCCCGCTTTATAAGGGCAAGCGAGGGAATATCCTGCCAGGGAAGGCAAATGGAAGCAAGTCGGAGAAGAAAGAAAAGAACCAGTATAGAAAAAATAATCAATCCAATGGCGTATAACGCAGGCTTCAGAATTCTTTTACGGTTCTCTTTTATGATCTGCACAGGATAACGCAGCTCCAGCTCTTCTTTAAAGACGGCGAACGCCGCCCTGAATTTTAACGTAAGCGGCCTGAGGAGACTCAGAAAAAGCAACACAAAAAAAAGGAGGATGATTACTACAGCCCGTTCCCATAAATGATTTGCGATTGTCCCAAAGTAAAAGAAATTGTATGCCGCTTCCTGTATGCCCAAAGATTTCAGGCTGTTTTTAACATACGCCTCGTCAACGCCGCCAGAAGTCAGCGCCAAAAGCGTATCAGCGCCGCCCCCCCGTATTGACGAAGGCACATAGAGGCGGCAGCGATCTTCATTCCCGTCGTCTATGACCCCGGCAACCAGCCAAGTCTCGTCAAAACCGGTTTTGTCGAAACGAGTTTCGTTACGCATTTTAAAACGGTTACCCACAACGCGGCTGCTCCCGAAAATGTCAAAAGCCGCCTTTTCATTTATTACAGCCTGCCTCTGCTTTCCCTCCCAGTCCCTGGCTGAAAAAAAAGCGCCCTCGATCATGGGCAGGCCCAAAACGCGGGAATAGCAGGAATTGGTTCCTATCAGGGTAACCCGGTACTCGCCGGTAGAAAGGCTCACCCTGTCCGAGCCGGGAATTTCATAGGTTAATAAAAATTCATCTTCCATGAAATCTTCTATTTTATTTATGTCAATCTTTTGAGAGCTTATTTCCGCCGGAAGAACAAGTAGGAGATCCTTACCCCACCTCGCCAAAAAAGCAGGAACGCATAATCCCCCAAGGCAAAGAATGAGGATAAGACCGCTTATCACTAAAATTCTATTACCACGTAACATTAAAAGCATTACTCCCAAGTATTAGCTCTCAAAAAAATCCTCCGGATTTTTTAGGGACACCGTAACGCCGTCGGACAGGGCCTTACCGCTCACCAGAACTATCGGATCAAAAAAGGTAAGCCCCCGGAGAACAGCGGTGTTCTGGCGATCCGAATCGCCGATGAAAATGTTAAGCCGCGCCAGGTAGTATTCATCCCCCATGATGCCTTTCCGCCGCTTAATCTGGTAAAGAAAGTAGCCGTCGCTATCCTGGTTAACCGCGCTGTTTGGAACCAGCACAAAAGAAGCGGCGCTGTTTTTTTCAAAGGTTACGTCAAAAGTCTCCCCGTCGCTGACCGCGTCAGAGCTGACGGAAATGGTAACTGTCTTCCCCTGCATCGACGGCTTTATCCGCCTGACCGTGCCGTTCAGTACATGGCTCGCGTTACTGAGTTCGCAGGTGTCGCCCGGATTCACAAAATTATTATTAAGGGAAATACCGCACTCCACAAAAAATTCGCTGCCCACGCCAATTGACACAAGCATAGCTTTCTCAGGGAAGTACTTCCCCCTTTCCACCGCCAGGCTAAGGATAGTACCCGACGCCGGCGCTTTGATTACCGCGTTGTTCCGGTAATCCCTTAGAAGATCCCTGACGGCTTCCCTGGAAAGCTTGAGGTTCTCCATGTCCATAAGCTTCGAATTCAGGCTGAGTTCCAGATCGTCGGCTTCGGCGCTGTATTTGAAAAGCAGGGCCTTTAAATTATTCTCCGCGTTGACAAGATCGTTTTTGCTGATGGAACCAAATTCAAAAGCTAACCGCGCGTTATTCAGGGCAAGAGCGGCCTTGCTTATTTCCAGCGCAATCATACCTGCCTGTCCGGTAAAGGCGGGCGGCGCCGCGTTAGGTTCCTCCTTACCTGTGTCGGACTCGGTCGCCGCCAGAGCCGTCCGAATGTTTCCCAGCCTTGAACGGAGGCCGCTAATTTCCGTCTCAAGTTTTCCGATGTTGTTGCCGGTTTCAGCGTAACGCCTTTCCGCGGCGGCAATGTCAAAATCCATTTCAAAGAGAACCTGATCTTTTTCCACCGCGTCCCCTTCCCTCACAAAGACCCTGCCCACAGTGCCGCCGCTTGCCGCGTAGATCGCCTCGGTTTCAGCCCAGCTCGCGATTCCGGAACTGATCTCAAGTTTGGAAAGGCTGCCCCGCTTCGGCTTAGTCCCGGTAACTTCCGGCATGTTGTAGGTGTAAATGGTTTTGGAAAAGAAAAGTAACAATATGAGAAAAATGAAAATCAAAGCCCCGGCGGTTTTTTTATTCAATTTCATCAGCAATCCTTTATTTCACTCCCGATAGCTCAATGCCCTTTTCCAAATCCTTTTGACCGGAAAAAAGAAACCAAACAGGCAGAAACATATACACGCAGGATGCCGCGAAAATAAGCGCGGTTTTTCCGTCCGCCAAACGGGACAGGTAAATTGAAAGAGGTTCCTTTCTGTAATCGTCAATGAAGATCACCGCCTGTTCCACCAGGTTCCAGTATTCGATAAAGGTGAGCATGCACAGGGCCGCGATGGTTGACTTTAGCTGGGAGATGAGTACGTGAAAAAGTATGTACCAGTTTCCAGCCCCGTCAATTTTGGCGGCCTCGAAATAAGCGGCCGGAATTGCCTTCATGCTCTGGCGCACAAGAAAGACGGCGAAGGGTGAAAAAATGCCTGGCAGTATAATGGCCAGGTAACTTTTCTGAATTCCGAAAACAGCGGCTATGATGTAATTCGGCACGAGTACCGCCTGCAGGGGCATGAGCATCACCACGATAAAGCCGAGAAAAACCCGCTCCTTGTATTTCCACTGCCAAACGGTGAACCCGTAAGCAGTGAGGAGCCCGATACACAGAGCGCCAAGGGTAACAGGCAAAGTTATCTTTATTGAATTAAACAGAAGGACAAGGAAAGAAGGCTGGTCAATCAGAACCCCGGCGTATTGCTCCACGCTCGCGGGGCTAGGTATAAGGAGAATGTTTTTAAATCTTTCGGTAAGCCCCTCGCTGAGATCAAACGATGTGATCCTGGAAGAATAATTCAAGAGTATGGCCTGCTCGGTCATGAAAGAGCCTGAAATGGTAACCACAAGCGGAAAGAGAAAAAGCGCTCCGAGAATGACAAGAAAGAAAACAATAGCGGGATGATTTCTCATAACGCGGCCTTCCGTTCAAGACGCAG
>Ga0268262_10006926_pt1 | contig 10724 bp, 12 predicted proteins | sample TergutNc150P3_FD_190354 | JGI IMG/M metagenome (GOLD analysis project Ga0268262, IMG submission 190354) | Nasutitermes corniger P3 segment gut microbial community from laboratory colony in Florida, USA - Nc150 P3 (SPAdes) (version 2) | ecosystem: Host-associated > Arthropoda: Insects >...
ACGCAAAGAACGCATACGTTGTTGAAAACACGAGCAAAGCCCGTATTTTCAACAACTTGCGGGCGGCGGTTCCCGCCGCCTTCATACCGATTCGCACCCGCTTGGTTGCGAATCGGTATGAGCCACTTGCAAAACCGATTGGTCGGACGCGAAGCCAAGTGGCGTGAATAGGAAACGCCGCGAAAAATTACCGCTTCATGCTCTCCATGTCGTCCGCCATCCGCCGCCTGGCTTCCGTGACTGCGGTCAGCAGCGCGTCGGGCTTGACTTTTATTGTCTCTTTTGTCCGGCGGTCCCTTAGTTCGACAATTCCGGTCTTTAGGCCTTTGGCGCCGACGACAACCCTTATGGGGAAGCCCAGCAGGTCGGCGTCCTTGAACTTGACGCCGGGGCTAAGGCCGTCGCGGTCGTCGTGCAGAACTTCGATTCCGTTTGCCTCCAACTCTTTTTCCAGCTTTTCGGCGGTCTCCAGCACGGCGGGGTCGCCGGCGTCCAGGCAGAGCAGATGCACATGGTAGGGGGCCACTGGCCAGGGCCAGATTATGCCGTCGGCGTCGTGGTTCTGCTCTATTATGGCGGCGACGGTGCGGGTGACGCCTAGGCCGTAGCAGCCCATGACCATGGGGAACTCTTTGCCTTCGGCGTCCAGGTAGGTGCAGCCCATTGATGCCGAGTACTTGGTGCCCAGTTTGAACACCTGGCCCACTTCTATGCCGCGAAACGCCTGGAAGCGCCCTTTGTTGCACCGGGGGCAGGCGTCGCCCTCCAGGGCCATGCGGAGGTCAAAGAAGCCCTTGAACTGCTTTAGGTCTCTGTCGGGTCTGAAGCCGTAGTGGTGGTGGTCGGTTTTGTTGGCGCCGCAGGTGAGGTTGTAGGCGCCCTCCAGGCTTTTGTCGGCGTACATGGGGACGTCGAGCTCCACGGGGCCTATGAAGCCGGACTTGGCGCCTGACAGCCTTTCGGCCTCGTCTATGGGCACCAATTCCAGCGAATCGGCGGCCAGCAGGTTGCGGAACTTGACTAGGTTGGGCTCATGGTCGCTTCTGATAACCAGGCCGACGTCCCAGGCACTTTCGCCCTTTGTGGCGCGGTACAGGTAGAACTTGCTGGCGTGGTCCAGGGGCAGGCCGTTGATGTTTTCGTCCTTGAATGCCTTTGCCTGGTCCGCCATGGCCGTGACGCCGGGGGTGCAGAAGTGGGCCTTGGCAAGCGGCAGCACGGACTCGGTGGCGTAGGGCCAGGGGATGCGCGGTGCCTCGGTCTTTTCTGCGTTGCTGGTGTATTCGCAGGTGTCGCAGGAGAGTATGGCGTCTTCGCCGGACGTGGCAAGGACGTGGAATTCGTGGGTGAAGGAGCCGCCTATGGCGCCGCTGTCGGCCTCCACGGGCCGAAACTTTACGCCGACGCGGTTGAATATCCGCTTGTAGGCTTCAAACATTGTCCAGTACTCGCGGTCGGCGTCTGAGTCGTTTACATGAAAGGAGTAGCCGTCCTTCATGATGAACTCGCGGCCGCGCATCAGGCCGAAGCGGGGCCTGATTTCGTCGCGGAACTTGCCCTGAAACTGGAAGAGGTTTATTGGCAACTGCCTGTAGCTCTTGATTGTGCGGCGCACTATGTCGGTTATGACTTCCTCGTGCGTGGGGCCAAGGCAAAAATCCGTGTCCTTCCTGTCCTTGAAGCGCAGCAATTCTTTGCCGTAGAACTGCCAGCGGCCGGACTCCTGCCAAAGCTCGGCGGGCTGGACGGTGGGCATCAGAAGCTCCTGGCAGCCGTCCTTTTCTAGCTCCTCCCTGACTATCTGCTGCAACTTCTGTATGCTGCGGTAGGCCAGGGGCAGGTAGTCGTAAATGCCCGCCGCTAGTTTGAGTATCATGCCGGCGCGCATCATAAGCTGCTGGCTGACTACGTCGGCGTCCTTGGGGACCTCCCGCAGTGTGTGTACAAGTGCCCTTGTCTGCTTCATTTTGCGTCCGTGTCCGTGAATTCCGCGAATATTTTTTGAAGTATCTGGTTGGCCTCTTTGCCGTCGTACCTGCCGCCATGCACGGTCTGCAATGCCCTCATCACAAAGCCTATGCCGTTCTTGGTCTTCACGCCGGTCTCCAAGAGCGCGGCCCGGACGGCCGCCTCCAGCGCGGGGCCCTCCAGCATGGCGGGCATGTAGGCCTTCAGCACATCTATCTCGGCCCTCTCCGCGCCGGCCTTGTCTGCCCTGCCGGCTTTGTCGTACTGCTCGGCGCTGTCCTCGCAGGTCCTGATCAGGCGCTTCATCACCTGGAGGGCGTCCGCGTCGGTCAGGGAACCCTGCGGCCCCAGCCCCTTTGCGATTGCCTCGTTGCGAAAGGCCGTAATGGCGGAGCGCAGGACCATCGTCCGCGCCGAATCCTTTGCCAGCATGGAGTCTTTCAGATCGGCTTGCAGACGTTCCAGCATCGCGCACCCCCTTTGACCCAACGCACATTGTAGCCTAATTGCACGATGTGGCGCCGGCGCGGCGTGTGATTTGGCTCACCTTGACGAAGTGGGTGCCTGGTCTGTTCATTCCCCGCTCTGGTAGGCGCCTGGGTCAAGCATATCGTTCCCCTCCAATTCCACAAAGCGGTCAAAGTCGCTGCGGAACAACTCGTCCTGAATCGCGCGGTATTTCTCGAATTCGCTCTCGGCGTGGTCTTTGGCTATCTTTGCCGTGATCTTGCCGGCGTCACGCAGAACGTCCCTTTCGTCGGCGGACAGAAATACGTCAAGGCGACTTGCCCAATCGGCCATTGTCATCGGGATGCGGCGCTTGGCACGGCTCTCGGCTAGGTCGAGATAGGCGTTGACGATGCGCCCCAAGTCTTCCAGCTCGGCCTCTGTGAGGTAGTTTTTAGCAATGGCGACATCGCTCCTGACGATTTTGCCTTTAGGGCTATTCGCCCAATTCGTCAGGCCCATGTGTTCCTTGCCGGCGTCAGCCCGACCATAAATGACTTCGGCGGCGGTATGGCCGTGGACGGCGTAGTGCATCTTGTTCTGCACTTTGGCGAAGAACTCCCGCGTCAGAGGCGCGTTCTTGTCGTAGTCCATCGCCGTTGCGTATATGTCGGTGATCTTTTGATAGAAGCGCCGCTCGGAAAGCCGTATTTCGCGGATTTCCTCAAGCAGGCGCTCAAAGTAGTCGTCATCAAGAAACGCACCGTTCTCCATCCGCCTTCTGTCAAGCACATAGCCCCTAAGCGTGTAATCGCGCAGAATGCCAGTCGCCCACTGCCTGAATGCTGTGGCGCGCATTGAATTGACGCGGTACCCCACGGCGATTATCGCGTCAAGGCTGTAGTGGGCAATCGCACGGTTTACGCTGCGGCCGCCCTCGTTTTGAACTACCGAGAATTCCTCGGTAGTTGCCGATTCGGAAAGTTCGCCCTCGGCGTATATGTTTTTGATGTGCAGACCGATGTTGTCCGATGAGGTGTCGAACAACTGCCCCATGTTTCTTTGCGTGAGCCATATCGTGCCGTCCTGGACACGGACATCCACTCCGTCGCCGCCAGTCTGGTAGGAGAACGTCAGAAACTCGGCGGTGCTGTTGCGAATCCGCAGTTCGTTTGGTGTTTTCTTTTTGCCCATGGTGGGTGTCCGCTATCCCCCCACCACAATTTCATGCGTGATGGGGCAGTTCTTTGCCAGCATGGCGGCGACGCCGCAGTACTTGTCCAGGCTAAGGGCGACTGCTTTTTCCAGCTTGTCGTAGGGCAGGGCGTCGCCGCTGAACACGTATCTGACGTGGATGGACTTGAAGACTTTGGGGTGATCTTCGGTCAAATCCGCGCCTATGTGTATCTTCAGGCCACTGAACACAACCTGCATCTTGTTGAGTATGGACACCACGTCCATGGCCGTGCAGCCGCCCAGGCCCGTCAGCAGCAGGACCTTGGGTCTGGCGCCGCTGTCTTGGCCACCCGATTCCTTTGGCAGGTCCAACAGTATCTCGTGCCCGTCCTGCTCGGAGCTAAACGACATGCCCGACGCCCATGTGACAGTTGATTCCATGTGTGCCCCGTAAACAAAGATGTTGCTTGCCAAGCTATGATACCGTGACTGGAAATGTGACCCGCGCGATGCGTTCACACCGTGGCGCCCTGATTTTTCTTTGCGGCCAGGTACGCCTCCAACTCCTGAACGGTCATCCAGCCTGAGACATCTGTAATCTCCGGCATCTCTGGGTCATCGATCACGCCATCCGGCAGATCGTTCAGGGCCCGCAGCTCGGCCTTGCTCTCTTCGGAGAGCGGCAGGAGTTCATCTCTTCTAAATCTTACGATTGGCATAGTAGAGCCTCCTTTCACGTGGTTCTGCGTGGCGCGCGCTGATGATTCTGATGACGGCTTCGCGGATCGTGTAAATAACGTATAGCACGGTGCAACCGTCTTCCGTCATTCCGAGTGTGCGCAAACGATCCTCGCCCTCATAGTCATCGGGGTCGGTTAAGCGGTACTGGTCGTCGAACACCGACATGGCTTGGTCGAAGCTGATCCTGTGCTTTGCGCCAGTTGATCAACTCCTTCTGGTAGTCCCACTCAAACTCTTGTACGTCAACCATGTCCTGTCCGCTCGGCGAAGCACTCTTCAAACCATTATAGGCTATGACAGGCCTTATTGGACACCGCCCTATACACCCACCTCTCGGCCATATCGGTCCACGGCTCGTTGTTCAGGCCGCCCCAGCGTTGGTCCAGCTCGAAGCCCGTGTCGTGCAGGGCGGTGACTATCTCTTCGTCTGTGGGAATCCAGATGTCGTGGCGGTAGCGGCGGCCGTTGATTATCCTGTCGGTGTATATCCTCTTGCCGTTGGGCGCCCAGCGCACGCGCTCTTTGCAGTTCAGGCCTTCGAGGTCGAACCAGAAGCCCTCGACCAGGCGCGCGCTCCTAACAAGCATTGTCCGCCCCGTGAGGTCCAGCAGCAGCGGCGCCCCTGGCTTTAGGACCCTTGCGTACTCCCGCAACTGACGCAGGTTTTCTTCGAGTCGGCGAAAATACCCCCAACTGGTGAAGGCGCACATAACCGCATCGGCCACTGAATCCCTGAATGGCAGTTGCCGCATGTCTAGGCGGACCAGGTCGCTTGGATGCTCCTTGGCGTGTCTGGCCAGGTTCCGCGGGCTAAGGTCCCCGCCCACGCACCTCCAGCCCCGTTGCAGCCAGTACGGGTGCAGCCTGCCCCAGCCGCATGGGATGTCCAGCACCAGGCTCTGCGGCGGCACGTCCAGGTAGGCCGCCAGCCCGGGGCCCTCGTCCGCCGCCTCGGCCTCCTTGTCCGCATAAATCTCAAAGTATTCGGGACAGTCAAAGTCCCGCCTGAACCATTCCATAAGCCGTTCGCCGATGAGTATTCTAGCAGTTGCCAGTGGTTAGCCGCCAGTGACCAGTTGGTTTTGACGCGGCCTGCGGCCGCACCGTTATTTACTGTCAACTGGCTACTGTCAACTGGTCACTGCCTGCTGCATTTCATCGCGTTCAGCACGGCCAGCACGGTGACGCCCACGTCGGCGAAGACGGCCTCCCACATGTTGGCCACTCCGAAGGCGCCAAGCGCCAGGAACAGGGACTTGACCCCCAGCGCGAAGCCTATGTTCTGCCAGACCACGCGCTTTGTGAACCTTGCGATTTCCACGGCCTTGGCCAGCAGCGATGGCTCGTCTGTCATAAGCACCACGTCGGCCGCCTCTATGGCCGCATCGGAGCCGAGGCCGCCCATTGCCACGCCCACGTCGGCCATTGCCAGCACTGGCGCGTCGTTGATGCCGTCGCCCACAAAGGCCAGTTTTGCGTTTGGCCGCTTTCCGGCGTTGAGCCTTTCCAGCCACTCCACTTTCTGCTGCGGCAACAGGCCGCCATGCGCTTCGTCGATGCCCAGCTCGCTTGCGGTGGCGGCGGCTATCCGCTGGTCGTCGCCCGTCAGCATGACTGTCATTCTGACACCTGCGGCTTTCAGCGCGGCTATCGCCCGCTTGGTGTCGGGCTTTGTTTCATCGGAGATGACCAGGCTGCCCATGAACGCGCCGTTTGCCGCGACATACACCACCGTGCCCACTGTCGGCGGTTCTTCGATGGCCACGCCCATTCTCGCCATCAGCGCCTTGTTCCCGGCCGCGATTGTCTTTGCCCCGTCCAGGCGGACGCTCACGCCGTGGCCGGCCATCTCGCTGTATGCGCTCAGCCTGCCTTTGTCTATGGCAGCACCGTAATGGCGCAGTATGGAGTGCGCTATCGGGTGGTTTGAAAAGGCCTCGCAGTGCGCGGCGGCCTCCAGCAGCTCCCTGTCGCCAAATCCGTTGGCGGGCCGCACCGCTGTCACGTCGAAAACGCCCTTGGTCAGCGTCCCCGTCTTGTCGAACACCACTATGTCCAGCTTGGCGAGTGCGTCCAGGTAGTTGCCGCCCTTTACCAGGATTCCGTTTTTGGACGCGCCGCCTATGCCGCCGAAATAGCCCAAGGGTATAGAAATGACCAGGGCGCATGGGCATGATATGACAAGGAATATCAGGCCGCGCGCAAGCCAGTCGGACCAGGCGCCGCCCAGCAAAAGGGGCGGCAGCGTGGCTATGAGGGCCGCGAGGAAAACCACGGCAGGCGTGTAGTACCGCGCGAAGACCCTTATGAAGTTCTCCGTCGGGGCCTTTTTGGCGGCCGCGTTTTCCACCAGGTCCAATATTTTTGAGGCCGTGGATTCGCCAAAGGTGCGCGTTGCCCTTATGGTCAGCACTCCATTCTGGTTTATGCAGCCTGAGTGGACGGCGTCGCCGGCCCGCGCCTTCCTGGGGACGGATTCGCCCGTCAGGGCCTTTGTGTCCAGTGTGGCCTCGCCCTCCAGCACCACGCCGTCCAGCGGTATCTTTTCGCCAGGGGCCACCACGAAGGCGTCGCCGATTTTGACCATTTCAGGCGGAACTTTCTCTGTTTGACCGTCTTTTAGCAGGTTGGCGTAGTCCGGTCTTATGTCCATCAGGGCGGCTATGCTCTTTTTGGACTTCGCGACGGCCAGCCCCTGGAAATACTCGCCCACCTGGAAAAACAGCATCACGCTTACGGCCTCCAGGCAGTCGCCGATTCCGAAGGCCCCCAGGGTGGCAAGGGCCATGAGGAAGTCTTCGTTGAATATGCCGCCCTTTGCTATGCTCCGCAGCGCGGACAGGACAACGCCGCCGCCCAGCACTATGTAGGCGCAGACATGCGCCAGCAGCGCGGCTACACTCATGCCGAAAAACCGCTCCGGCGCGCTGTTGCCGGCTTCCGTGAGCCATTTCAGCACTACCGCAAGCGCCAGGAGCGCCGCACCCACTATGAGACTGACCGGCTTAACTTCGTCCTCGCCATCCTCGCTTTCGGCCGATGTTTCGGCCGATGTTTCGCCCGTCTTGGTGCCCTTGGTTTTTTCGACTAACAGTACGCCAGGCTCGTGCAGGCGGACTATGCCCTCGATTTTCTCGCGCAAGCCGTCCTGAGGGCCATCCGCAATGTCAACGCGGAGTGTGGCCGTGACGAAGTTCAGGCTGGCCGATGCCACGCCCTCCAACCTGCCCACGCCTTCCTCAATGGCGCCGGCGCAGTTGGCGCAGTCAAGCCCTTTCAGCGTGTATTCTTTGATCATCGAGCGCACTCCATTGGAATCATTCGGCAATATGTGCCACCGCGTTTGCAAAGATGTCCCTTACGTGGTCGTCTGCAAGGGAGTAATAGACCACCTTGCCGCGCCGCGCGTATTTGACCAGGTTGGCCAGGCGCAGTGACTTGAGCTGGTGCGATATGGCGGATTTGGTCATGCCCAGAAGCACGGCCAAATCGCAGACGCACATGGCGTCCACCGAGAGCGCCCACAGTATGCTGACCCTCGTTCCATCCGCAAACAGCTTGTAGAGGTTGGCCACGTCGTAAAGGCTCTTTGCGTCAGGCATGGCACAGCGCACCCTCGCCACCACGTCCTCGTGGATGACCTCGCAGTCGCAGGAGTATCGTTCGTCCGCCTTCGCCATGACGGAATTGTAGCAAACGATTGAGCAATTGTTCAACTGTTTTTTTAGAAGGGAAGCCAACAAAAGATTTGAACCTAGCGTCCACAACCGCCAAACTTCGCGCTGGCGGCTGTCACCGCGAAAAAAGACGCGCCCGCCGTTGTTCGCGTGTGCCAGAATCATCAATGCTTCCGGGAGATCGCAATGCGCTTCGGCCCAACGCCCACAAAGTGGCTCAAGTGTTTCCACCTGCTGGCCGCGGCGGGATGGGTCGGGGGCGCCCTCGCGCTACTGGCGCTGCACTTTCTGCGCTCTGCCGGCGCGGGAAACGCGGGCAACCTGCACGGGATAGACATGGCCGCCCATTTGGTCGACATGTGGGTGATCGTCTGCCTCGGAGGCACTGGCTGTCTGTTGACGGGGCTGCTCTATTCTGGTTTCACGGCCTGGGGCTTCTTCCGGCACAGGTGGGTGCTGGTCAAGTGGATCATCACGCTCTTCTGCGTCCTGTCTGGCACGTTCTGGCTGGGTCCGTGGGAGGCGACGATGGTGGAGATTTCCGGGAAGGTCGGCGACGCGGCGCTCTCTGACGCCAAGTATGTCTCCACGATGCAACTGTATTTCTGGCTCGGAGTCCTCCAAATCGCGCTGCTCTTGTTCGCCTTGTTCATATCCGTGTTCAAGCCGTGGAAGGGCAAGCCGGTGGACAGCCGCTAGTCGAAAAGGACGCGCCGCTTCTGCGGAGCAGCATTTCCCGCTGGCTACTGGCCGAAGGCCATCGTCTCCCTGACTTCTTCCATGGTGGTCACGGCCTTTTCGCGGGCTTTTTTCGCGCCTTCGTTCAGAATTTCCTGCAGGTCCTGCACTTTGGCCAGGCGGTTCTCTATGCCCTCGCGCAGCGGCGCGACGCGCTCTATGATTCTTTCGGCCAGTTTCTTTTTGCAGTCGAAGCAGCCCACGCCGGCCTTTCTGCACTGCTCGGCCAGTTCCTGCGCGGTCTCGCCGGCGCTGAACAGTCTGTGGAATGTGTGCGCTACACAGGCATCGGGGTCGCCTGGGTCTGTCTTTCGCAGGCGGGCGGTGTCTGATGCCATCTGGCGGGTGCATTTGTGCATGATCTGTTCGTCGGTGTCCCGCAGGTATATCCCGTTGTCGTAGGTCTTGGACATCTTGCGGCCGTCGAGGCCCGGGACTTTCTGGGCCTTGGTCAATTCGGCCTGGGGGTCCGGGAAAGTGTCTTTTTTGTATAGGAAATTGAAGCGACGGGCTATTTCGCGGGTCAGCTCCAGGTGAAAGAGTTGGTCTTCGCCCACGGGCACTTTGTTGGCTTTGTACAGCAGTATGTCCGCGGCCTGTAGGACTGGGTAGCCCAAAAAGCCGTACGAGCCAAGGTCGGCGTTGCTGTTCTGCTGCTTCTCTTTGAATGTGGGCACCCTCTCCACCCAGGACAGCGGCGTGACCATGCTCAACAGCAGGTGCAGCTCGGCGTGTTCTTTGACGTGGCTCTGGGCAAACAGGACGCTTTTGTCGGGGTCGAGGCCGCAGGCCAGGAAGGTCGCCGCGACTTCATTTACGGCCGGCGCGATGGTCTCCGGGCTGTCGAAGCGCGAGGTCAGGGCGTGCCAGTCGGCCACCATGTAATAGGTCTTGCAGTCACTCATGGCCTGAAGCCTGACGTAGTTTTCGATGGCGCCCACCAGGTTGCCCAAGTGGAGCGAGCCGGAGGGCTGGACGCCGGATAGGATTGTCTGCATTGTTGCTCCGAAAAATCAGGGACGGGTCAAAACAGGAAGAGCCGCGCAAGGGGGTTGAGGAAACAGGTGTCCATCACCCAAAAGAAGGGAAGCAGCACGTAGCGGATGCCGCCAACAAAGAACAGCACCAGTATGGCGATGGTCAGCGTGGGCTGGGCCCTGTCAAAGGCGGGCAGCAGGGCGGATGGCAGGAAGCCCCGCAGGATGCTGGCCCCGTCCAGCGGGCCGAAGGGCAGCAGGTTGAAAACGGCCAGGGCTATGTTGATGCTCACCATCCGCCCCAAAAACGCCAGCAGAAAGACCATCCCCTGTGTGACGCCGGGCAGCCGGGTGCCCAACTCTTCCACGGGTGCGTACATACCCGTGCGAAAGACGTTCATTTGGACCTGCGACAAATCGAACATGTCAATGCCCGACAGGCCGGAAAGATAGGAGCGCACCGCAAAGGCCAGCAGGGGTATGCAGACCAAGGCCATGAGGACGTTGGACGCTGGGCCGGCGCCGGCCACCAGGGCCATGCCTCCCCTCATGGTGAACCTGCGGCTGAGGTTGCTGGGGTCCACGGGGACAGGCTTGGCCCAGCCCAGCACCCTCCACCCGGTGAACATGCCCAGGAGGGGCAGCACCAGCGTGCCCAGCAGGTCCATGTGCGCGAGCGGGTTCAGCGTCATGCGGCCCATGTTCCTCGCCGTGTCGTCCTCCAGCCAGTGGGCCGAAGTCGCGTGGGCACATTCATGCACACTGAGGCTGAGGAGCAGCGCAACGTAAGAAATGAGGATGGTCTGAAGCGGGATTGAAGCTGGCAATTTGTCTCCGGTGCAATGGGGCGCTAGTCGTCGCCGACCTTGAGGATGGCAAGGAAGGCCTCCTGGGGTATATCCACCGAGCCTATGGACTTCATGCGCTTCTTGCCCTCTTTCTGCTTTGACAGCAGCTTCTTTTTGCGCGTGATGTCGCCGCCGTAGCACTTGGCCAAAAC
>Ga0268262_10006927_pt1 | contig 10723 bp, 8 predicted proteins | sample TergutNc150P3_FD_190354 | JGI IMG/M metagenome (GOLD analysis project Ga0268262, IMG submission 190354) | Nasutitermes corniger P3 segment gut microbial community from laboratory colony in Florida, USA - Nc150 P3 (SPAdes) (version 2) | ecosystem: Host-associated > Arthropoda: Insects > Digestive...
GGGATCAACCAGCCTGTTTACATGATTTTCCAATTATCTTTTTACCTTCTTTATATGTTGCAAAGAAATCAATATATGTATTATTATAATACAGTATGAAAAAGTTTTTTAACACCTTGATTATATTGATTATCATCGCCGGGATCGCCTTCATGTTCGGATGGGCGCAGTTTTCAGTTCCTCCGGGAAAATATGGCGTAATCTATTCCAAAACGCACGGTCTTGATCAAAAACCCGTACAATCGGGCAAATTCCGCTGGATTTGGTATAAACTAATCCCTACAAATGTAAAAATTTCCATTTTCAGTATTGAGCTCATTAACTACCCTATTGATTTTAAAAGTTCCCTGCCATCGGGAGACGCCTATACCGCCTTTATCGGTCTTGCAAACACGGATTTTTCATGGAATCTTAAAGGGGAATTGAGTTTTAAGCTTGACCCGCAAATGCTTATTCCCGTCATAAGTAAAAATAACCTTGCAGATCAGAATGATTTGGACGCATATTTACAATCTGTCGCGCAAAATATCGAAGTTCTTCTGCTTAGGTTGCTTTCTTCTCAGGGAACGGACAGCACAAGACTGGAACAGTTGATGTCCGGAACTCCTGATGCGGATTTGGATAAGGAAATAAAAGCGAATTTCCCTGAAATTTGCGATTTTTCCATTGTAATTAAATCGGCAAAGTACCCTGATTTTGTCCTTTACAGGCAACTTCAACAAATTTACGAAGGTTATCTTTCCAAACAACGTGAATATACCATATCTTCCTTTGGAAAAAGAGCGGAAAATCACATGGAATCCCAGCTTCGTTATGAAAAATTGGAACGATATGGGGAATTACTGACCAAATATCCCATTTTGCTTGAATATTTGTCAATGGAAAAAGACGAAAATAATAAATAGTAACTCAAAGCCCCGTCGGTTGTTGAATAAATGAGGGAAATAAAGTAACTTAATATTAGGAGTTCTTATGCAAAAGGCGGCAGCCTTATTTTTAATACTTTTTTTTGGGATTTCTATCCTGCTTTTTGCCCAGGATGACGCTCCTGAAACTGAACCTGATTGGGAAGATATTTATGCGTCCGATCTGTACACAAGGGGGGATCAAACTCTCGCCATTGGTTTAGGAGTAGGTTTTCCAATAGCGTTTATAAATCAAGGTGATGATATTAAAGGTAATAAAATTGACCCACCAATAGGCGGAACAGGATTTATTAACTATACATATTACTTTAATTCACGTTTTTTTTTAGGGGGGGAACTTGGCCTGTTATTTCTGCCCACGATTGGCGGCAATACGGTATTTATAACATTTTTCGGGCCAAGGGTGGGAACCCAATTTATACTTGGACGGTTTGAATTTCCGCTTTCTATGGCTCTTGGCGGAACAATACAAACATATCTTGATAAGGGTTATTTTGGTTATTATATGAAAGCCGGAGCCGGCGCGTTTTTCAGAATTACGCATCAATGGTCATTTGGAATAACGTCAAATTATTGCTGGTTTCCACAATGGACAAATACAAAAAATCCCAACAAAGACGTTGACGCGTTTTTCGTTGATTTGGCAATTGTCGGGAGATATCATTTTTAATGGATAAGGTTAGAATGATGAAAATATATTTGTTAAAATTAATGACTCTTTTCCTGGTTGTTTTTTCGCTCGATTCCTGTCAAGATCCCATATTTTACACGGTTGCTCAAGAAACTACTTTGGTTAAACCGTTAATAGACGGATCGCCTTCAAATTCTGCCTTATTTAAAAATTTAATTTATGTCGCGTCAGGAAAAAATATTTTTGTTTTTAGCGAAAAGAAAAAAAATGATGAGATTAAAGTTAAATGGTCTGAATTTGTAAGATCAGACAATTATATAGTAAGTCTTGCGGCTACCGGCAATTCACTTTATTCGATAATAATAAATAAAGGTAATGGAAAAATAAGACGTTATTTTAACATAAATATTACCGTTGACGAGGATGATGATTCTAAAGTTAATTCTTATGAATATGAAGATTTCGATCTGGAGTATAATTTTCAATCAATTTATACATTCGGGAATGTTCTGTTTGCCAGCGCCAGAAATAATGATATGACATATACGATTTTTTATAAAAAAGAAGGGGCTAATTTTATTGAAATCCCCCCTATTAAAATCCCTTTGGAAGATTCTAAAACAAAACCACTTGATTGTATGTTAAACGGCTTAGCTTCTGATAACAAATATTATTATTTTAGCACATCCTCAGGTGTTTTTTATGTGGAAATTGGCAATATTGATTCTTCTTCAGCATTGCCTCTTAAAGATGAAGAGGATAAAATCATTACAGGGTTTACAGGAATTATCAATTTAAATGATAATTATGTTGCGGCAATTACTAAAAATGGAGTCCTTTATGAAATTAAAGAGGCGGAAATTACTCAAAAAGTAAGTTTTAAAGACAATCGTAATTCTACAGGCGCCCTTTTTATTTGGAAAGATAAAAAGGACCCAACGAAAAGCCTGTTGCTTGTAGGCAGAGACGAATATTATTACTCCACCATTTCAAGATATACAAACGGATATGTTGAAATTGAGTTAGACGCGGAAGGCAGAATAAAAGGCGAAGTTTTCAAAGAACCGGGAAGTAAAGAAAAGAGAATTGACGAGCCGACCACTATTGATAAAGATAAATATGATCAATATGTATCCTCATTGGGTAAAAAAATAATAAATCATTTTATACAGGCGCCTTCGGATTTAGATTCAAATATGACTCTATTTGCTTCCACGCAAAAAAACGGCGTTTGGTCATACCGTGACCATGGTGACGGTGAAGGCGTAACATGGAATGCAGAGAAATAATCTGCTATTCTTATCCTAATGGACGAATTATTTAACGAAAAAAACAAATCTTCCACCAGCCCTCTTGCTGACAGAATGCGTCCGCGCACTCTGGAAGATATTATTGGACAGGATCATATCGTAGGACAGGGAAGACTTCTACGTCGCGCCATTCAAGCGGATCGTCTTTCTTCAATAATCCTTTACGGTCCGCCGGGGACTGGGAAAACGTCCCTTGCGGCGGTTATCGCCAATACAACCCGCGCCGCTTTTGAAAAATTAAACGCCGTTCTTTCAGGCGTTAAAGACATCCGCGAAGTAATAGACCGCTCCGACGACCGCTTTAGACTCTATGGCAAAAGAACCATCCTCTTTGTAGACGAAGTCCACCGCTGGAATAAGGCCCAACAGGACGCGCTTCTTCCCTGGGTGGAAAACGGTACGGTAATACTCGTCGGCGCGACGACTGAAAATCCCTTTTTTGAGGTAAACCGCGCCCTTGTCAGCAGAAGTAGAATTTTCCAGCTAAAACCCATGGGACAGCCTGAGTTGCTTGAAACGGCTAGGCGGACGCTCGCGGACAAAGAGCGAGGTTACGGAAAATGGAATATCAGTTTTGAAGAAGGCGCTTTGGAACACATTGTTGAAGTCGCCGGCGGGGACGCAAGAAGCCTTCTTAACGCGATAGAGCTTGCGGTAGAAACAAGCGTTACCCCCTGGCCGCCCAAGGAAGGGACGGAGATTCACATTTCCATGGAAGCAGCTGAAGAAAGCATTCAAAGACGCGCGCTTCTGTACGACCGTGACGGCGACTATCATTTTGACACCATCAGCGCGTTCATAAAAAGCGTCAGGGGCAGCGACCCGGACGCGGCTCTGTACTGGCTAGCGAAAATGGTTCGCGCCGGAGAAGACCCAAAATTTATCTTCAGAAGAATGATTATCCTCGCAAGCGAAGATGTCGGTCTTGCCGATCCAAACGCAATCTCCGTAGTCATCTCCTGCGCCCAGGCTTTTGAAAGAATCGGTTTCCCTGAGGGAAACTTTCCGCTTTCCCACGCCTGCCTGTACCTTGCGACCGCCCCCAAATCGAACACCGCCATGTCCTACTTTGACGCTCTCAAAGAAGTGGAACGCGAAGACGCGGAAGTCCCAAACCATTTACGGGACGCAAGCAGGGACGCTGAAAGTTTCGGCCACGGCGAGGGGTATGTCTATCCCCACGCATACCGAGATCATTGGGCGGCGCAGCAGTACCTGCCCAATTCTTTGCGCGGAAGGACTTTCTACATTCCGTCATCATCAGGCTATGAGGGAAAAATACGCGAAGACGTTTTACGGAAACGCGAATTACAGGCGGCTATTGTCTTAGGCTCGCAAAAAGAAGGTGATGCGGACGGAGAATTTTTGTCATGGTCAGCCGCGTCAAAAGGACGCGAAAGCTGGTTTAAACGTCTTGAATCGGGAAGAAGCAGGTTACTATTAAGCGACAGGGACACAATTTTTGCGGCAGCTTCCGTTACGCGACAGGGACGGGTATTAATTCCCCTTGCAAACGACGGTCTTCTTCTTTGGGAAAGCCTCCGCCGCTGCCCCGAAGGTCTTACAGCCGCGCTTGTAAACAACGCCGCCGCAAAAGACGCTCTTTATCAATACGCCTCTGTGTTAGATGAAACTGAAAAACCGTTAATCGCCGTAACCGATGAAATTTTACCCAATCCCAAAGAATGTGATGAGTGGTTCTCATGCTCCCAATTTGACCATATCCTCATTCGCGCGGTCAGATTAACTTGTACACCAACTCTTCTTGCCTCCCGCGCAAAAGCACTTCTTGTAAAAAGCGGTAATGTTGTCCTGCTCTGCTCCCCTCCCCGTCTTGGCGAGCGTCTTTCGCGCATACTTTTACAGGAATGCGGGCTAAAAGAACTTTCATCAGTACTGGAACAGGCCGAAGACGCTTTCTTTAAAAACGGCGCAGATCTTTGGGAAGCGGAAGATTTTACAGCCGCCTTTGAAGAACAGGGTTTTAACGTGTCTTTACAGACAATTGACCAAAAAGAAGAACGTCTAATTACCGAAAAGGATCTATCCCTCTGGTTCAGTACAGAGCAATCTCGCTGGGGCGCTTTTATGGCGAAAAATTTAAAAAATGACGATTTTAAAGCGATTGAAGAAGCGCTTAGAATGCGAATTGGCAAGGGACCGATTTTGTGGAAGTGGAAGAGTGTTTGTTTAGCAGTTAGCAGTTAGCAGTTAGCAATGTTGTTGTTTGGGAGATTATCTTACTTACCGGAAGAGTTCTCACGAAGACCACGAAGGAAGAGAAGAACACGGAGAGTTATTTATTTCTTAAATATTTATGTGAGATAAAAAACAACGAGCCTGAAATTATAAACATTGATATTGTAAAAATAATTTTCCATTCCATTATCATGACATTATTATAACCTTATTTTCCCGATTGTCAATTATTTACAAAACATTATTTTGAAATTTTATCACGCAAAGGCGTGGAGGCGCAAAGGACGCAGAGTTGTTGTTCGAAATATTATCATTATATCTTGTATAACGAGAATCTATCGGATAGGAGCTTTGCGTCCTCTGCGCCTTTGCGCCTCTGCGTGAGGTCTTCTTGTGAATTATTTGTTGTTGCAGAGTATTAATTTTTTCTTATATACCTTAAAATAAAAAATGCCGTAAAGCAAAGTACAGATATTATAATTGAAACAACAAATTGAAAAATCATTCTTTTCCGGTGGGACTGCCCCAGTCAATTTCCTTTTGAGGTTTACGCTTTTTGTCAAAATCCGCTCCATAAAATTCCGTGAGCCGTTCTTTGGTGGTTTTATGTTTCTTAACATTATTTTTGTTAATTATGTTTTTTTCTTTTTCCAATAAAGTTTTAACTTCTGCTATTAATTGTTCTTTGGCGGGAATATAGTATACATAGTTAGCTGCAAATACCTGATTGCTTAATCCGCCCAGGGCGTATTCAGCTACAAAATCCTTTTTATTCTTGCACAGAATAATCCCAACCGGAGCGTTATCTTCAACATCGTTTACTTCGGTTTTAAAATAGTTTAAATAAGCGTTCATTTGTCCCACATATTCAGGTTTTAAATCTCCGGTTTTTAGATCAATCAATACATAGGCTTTAAGAACCTTGTTATAAAAAACCATGTCCACATAATAATGGATATTTCCCAGCGTGATTCGCTGCTGGCTTCCAACAAACATGAAGCCTCTGCCCAATTCCAGAAGAAAATCTTCAAGACGCTTGATTAGTTTTACTTCCAAATCTCTTTCCAGTATGGGTTTTGATTCGGGAACGCCGAGAAATTCAAAAACATAGGGATTCTTAATAATATCCGCCGGGTTGTTAATGGTTATACCCTTTTTGGCAAGGTTCAATACTTTTTGTTTATTTGCCTTTCCATCGGAAAGCAAAATCCGTTCAAAAAGCCTTGTTTCAATCTGCCGGTTCAATTCGCGAACAGACCAGAGCGAATTGACACACTCATTTTGATAAAATTCCCGCTCATTTTTGTCAGCAATTCCCAAAAGCTCGCAATAATGTGACCATGTCAATTTTCCAGACAGTGTCTGGAATTTTTGGTATTCCAGATAGAAATTTCTCATGTTATAAAGATTGCTTTTTGAAAACCCCCGACCAATGGATTTTGTCAGCTCCTTTGAGAGTTCAGTTAAAAGCTGCTGACCATACTGCGCTTTTATCTCACCGTCCTGTTCATGCTCTACAATTATTCGTCCTATGTCCCAATAGGCTTGAAGCATGGCGATATTTACTTCGCTTGCCGCTTTATTTCGCGCTTCATAAAGACGATTTTTTATCTCTTTGACTATCGGTTCAAGTTTTGTCATTTTTTGCCCTGTTTTCATGTTTGTTTTCAATTTATCAGTACCTTGCCAATTTGGAGCTGTCCAATAAGAATATTTTACCACGAAGGACACGGAGTTTTTGGTACGAAAATCTTATCTTCCTCCGTGTAACTCCGTGTACTCCGTGGTTATTTCTTACTTCTTGGACAGCCCCAAATTTGGCTTTTTTTCTACCCATTATTCAAACCACGTTCAGCTTTCTAAACTCGTTCCCCTGCTCCCTTCGACAAGCTCAGGGAGCGCCTTCGACTCGGAGGTTCGGTCGCTGAGCCTGTCGAAGCGACCATAGAGCCGCTCCCCTACTCTCTACTCATTGAATATTACGCGCCAACCGAAAGCCGATGTCGTTGCGCCGGAAACTAGGAACTTCGCTGAACCGCCTCGCCGAACGCATAGTCGAAGCGTCGCTGCTAATACTTCCGCCACGTCCAACGCGGTAAGTCCCCGAGGACGCACCCATAGGATCGGTCTGCGATGCACTCGAATAATTTCCGTACCAGTCCCAGCACCACTCCCATACATTACCGTGCATATCGTACAATCCCCATGCATTGGCAGTTTTTTGTCCTCCTGGATGAGTCCCACCGCCGAAATTGATCTCAGCGTACCAACCTGTAATATCGCTTTTGTTATTTCCCCTATTGAATACGGTAGTTGTCCCCGCTCTACAGGCGTATTCCCATTCAGCTTCAGTAGGTAATCGGTAGCCATTTGCGTTCCGATTCCATATTACGTTATCACCGTTTCTCGTATACGCGGGAGTTAATCCTTCCTTCTGGCTCCTCTTATTGCAGTACTCTATAGCGTCATACCAACTTACCTGTTCTACAGGCAGATTGTCTCCTTTAGAATTGCTGGGATTTGTCCCCATTATTTCCTGATACTCTTCCTGTGTTACCTCATACTTCCCAATATAAAAACTACTCACCGTTACTTTATGCTGCGGACCTTCATCACTAAGACGTCCCCAACCGCTGTCTGGACTACTGCCCATAGTGAAGGTTCCGCCCTTTATGCGTACCATATTGGCTGATACGGTCGTTGCCTGTGCCGATGTGGCAGGTTGCACAGTCGGCGTTTGCTGTACCGCGGGCGCGGGTTGTACTGTCACAGTAGGTTGCGGAGTTGGCGTTGGTTGTACTGCCGGTGCCGGAGCAGGTTGCGGCGTAACCGCGGTTGTAGTCGCCTGCGGCTTACTGCCTAGGTAGGCTTGACCTGCAAATTGATTGTAAACCGCTGGACGCTGTTGACTGCCGCTGTCGCGGACGACATCACCCATTGTCAGACGGAAGACTTCGGCTACTTCAATACCGGGGGTTTTAATACGTTCCAACAAATGGCTGGTAAAAAGGCCGTTCTTGCCATTGCCGTCAGAAGCGGTGGAACCCGCGCTTGTCGCAAACACAATTATGCTGTCCGCAGGCTGGTTGCCTACCACCTGCAAACCCCGACTGCTGGAACGCTTCCAGGGAAAAGGATTGTCGCGGCACGCGTCAAGGACTACCACGTTTAATTCGTTTCCCGCGTCGTTCAGTTCGTCAAGCATTTCCTGCACGGAAATTGACTGGCGGCGGAGAAAACTTTCACTTGAAATATTAGCGTCAACGGGTATGAGGTAATTCTCCCCGTTGGACTGCACTCCATGACCCGCATAAAAGAAAAAGCCGTATGAATCTTTAGACCCCTTCAACTTTTTCTTAAGGTTCACTATACCATTTTCCATTTGGGTCAGATTCCCGTTCAGTACCTTCTCCACGGTAAAGCCAAGCCCCTGTAGGACGGCAGCCATGTCGTTAGCGTCATTCACGGGATTATTGAGCTTTGTAATATTGGCATACGCCCCATTACCGATAACAAGCGCAAATTTCTGTTGCGCGAAAAGACCCGTCATAAGAAAAAACGCTAAAACAATAAAAAACGCAAACTTTTTCATTGAATACTCCCCTAATATACAATAATATACCACAAGAAGTTGTTAGTAAATAGTTATTAGTGGATAGTATTGTTGTTTGGAATATTATTTTACTAAAAAAAACTCACAAAATACTAACCACTATCCACTATTCACTTCTTTATGAAATTCTTCGAAATTAGTTCACAATATTAATAATTTATGTTATATTTAAAATATCATGAAAAAGGAAGTTTCAAAGAAAAAGACAGTAAAAAGCCCCACTAAACAGGTAAAAAAGCCTACGCCAAAAAAAGCTTCCGTTAAGGCAAAACAGGTAAAAACATCAAAAACGACAAAACCTGCCCCTAAAAAAACGCCCAAAAAAACTGTTCCTGAAAAAACAGCGAAATCCACCCCAAAAATAGAGAAAAAACCAATTTTTAAGCCTGCTTTTACAGTCGAAAAACCTGCGATAAAACCCATTGAAAGACCGATTGAAAAACCATTGGAAAAACCTCCGGAAAAACCCCTAAATACCCAACAACAAGACATGAGCCTCCCCGAAGGAAGCGCTTTGCAACAAACCGGCCACCGCCGACCGTTAATAGTCTTCCCAAAATGATAATATTCTACCACTAACCACACGAACCAACACGAACAACGACAAGATATGTATTAAAAGTTCGTGGTTTTCGTGTGGTTCGTGGTAAAAATTCTTTTTTTAAATTTATCTAAAGTATAAATACCCCTCTGCCGACAATAAAAACGGAGAGATGTATTTGACGTAGGATTTCCGCGGATTCTGCCAAATACATTGATCTTACTGGTTTATGCCGGAAACGGCTAAAACTAAACGGGAGCATGGATGCTTTCGTAACAGTTCAAGGAGGATCTTATGATCATTAATCACAACCTGAGCGCAATGTTTGCGGACAGGCAACTCAAGGTAACACAAGTTTTCCTTACCAAAAACATGGAGAAACTCTCCTCGGGTCTTCGAATCAACCGTGCGGGCGATGACGCGTCCGGACTGGCGGTTTCCGAGAAATTACGGAGCCAGATTCGAGGTCTTAACCAGGCTTCAACAAATGCCCAAAACGGCATTTCGTTCATCCAAACAACGGAGGGGTATCTCCAGGAAACCCAGGACATACTTCAACGTATCAGGGAATTGGCGGTACAGTCTGCAAACGGCATTTACACCGATGAAGACAGAATGTACATCCAGGTCGAAGTTTCGCAGCTTGTTGACGAAGTGGACAGAATCGCGAGCCATGCCCAGTTTAACGGCATGAATGTGCTTACAGGACGTTTTGCCCGCGTAATCAGCGATAACGTTGTAACCGCGTCAATGTGGTTCCATATCGGAGCCAATATGGATCAAAGAGAGCAGGTCTATATTGGTACCATGACCGCAAAAGGTCTTGGAATCCGCCAAATGGACGATACTTTCGTAACCTTAGAGACCCCAAATGACGCCAACAGAGCCATTGGAATGATGGATGCAGCCCTTAAAATCGTCAACAAACAAAGGGCTGACCTTGGCGCTTACCAGAACCGTCTGGAACACGCCGTCCGCGGCCTCGACGTAGGCGCGGAAAATCTGCAAGCGTCCGAATCCAGAATTAGGGATACAGACATGGCCAAACAAATGGTTGACTATGTAAGAGACCAGATTCTGAATCAATCGGGCACCGCAATGCTGGCACAGGCCAACCAAAGGTCAACTTCGGTCTTGTCATTATTGCAATAATGTATTAAAATTACCTTATAGGGGGAAACTGAATCTACTTAACCGTGGAAAGAGGTTCAGCCCCCCTTCTTAAGGTAATTTAAAGTCTGGGTTTTAAACGGAGTTTAAGATCCAAGCAGGGTTATTTGACAAAAACCTTCCAGCCAAGTCCGGTCATTTTGATCAGACTTGCGTGGGACAGTTCGAAACGATCGATTAATTAAAAAAAAGGCAAGTATATGTACTTGCCTCGAATCGTTAATAAATCGTTTCGTTCTGTTTGCGGCTTATTGGAGCGGCGGCGCGAAACCGTCTCCTCTACTCCGCTTCCGCGGAACGGTTCCGGCAAGGATAGCCGGGGCAAGCAAACTA
>Ga0268262_10006928_pt1 | contig 10722 bp, 9 predicted proteins | sample TergutNc150P3_FD_190354 | JGI IMG/M metagenome (GOLD analysis project Ga0268262, IMG submission 190354) | Nasutitermes corniger P3 segment gut microbial community from laboratory colony in Florida, USA - Nc150 P3 (SPAdes) (version 2) | ecosystem: Host-associated > Arthropoda: Insects > Digestive...
TATCTAAAATAAAATCATAAAATGGGAACTTTTTATTATCAATCATAAAGCCGCCATCATAAGATAAATTTATATTGTTCATTGAATTCATTTTTTTTAAAAATTCCTGCGTTCTTATTATTTTTTCCATAAAAAGTATTACCTCTTTTCATATATCCATTTATTATTTTCAATAAATTGCACTGTCTTCAAAACTGCCTGTTTAATTGAAAATTCAGCTTTCCAGTCCAATTTTTTTAGTTTCGAGCAATCTAAAAATATAAAAGGATTATCTCCTACCCAGCCCCTTTCTCCGCCGGAATAAATCAGTTTTGGATTTAGACCCAGATATTCACATATCCATTTGACAGATTGATTCACTTCACAGTATTCATCAGTTCCTAAATTAAATATATTTACCGAATCTTTTGCTTTTTGAATGACGGTAAGCATTGCACTTATACAATCCTTTATATATAGATAAGATTTTCGCTGCTTGCCATTACCCAATATATATAATTTTTCAGAGTTTTCAATAAGCTGTTTGTAAAAATCAAATACATGGCCATGGGTATATCGCTCCCCTAAAATTGAAACAAATCTAAAAATATAACCTGTAAATCCAAAACCTTCGCAATATGAAGAAATTAACGCCTCGCCCGCAAGCTTTGAAGACGCATAAAGGGATGTTTGCACAGGAAAAGGGCAATCTTCCGGCGTAGGTATTTTTTTTGCCTCACCATAAACTGAACCTGTTGATGAAAAAGCGATATTTTTGATACCGTTCAGCCGCATTGCCTCTAATACATTATATGTGGCGATTGTATTTTGTTCTAAATCCTTTCTTGGATGATTAAGACCGAAGCGAAGGTCCGCATTTGCTGCAAAATGAAATACAAATTCACTGCCTTTTATTGTTTCATTAAGTTTGTTTTCATCCAATAAATCGCCTTTTATTATTTTTACATTTTCTTTTGCCCTTAAATTTTTTATAAATTCTTCAAATCCTGTTGAAAAATTATCGTATACAGTTATACGATTTTCAGGATTATTAGCCAATTTATCCGCCATATTACTTCCGACAAAGCCTGCACCGCCTGTAATAAAATAATTCATTCATTAACCCCTTTTACCGATCATCTTACGGCAAGTTTAAATTAATTCCCCTATCTTCCGGAATAATCCTTCTTAGTGTGTACAAATCAGAATCTAATTCTTTTAAATGTTTATGTAGATTCTTCCAATCGTCCCAAACAGCGGAAATTAATTTACCGGTAATACCGTCACTTTCATCAGAAGCTAAATAGACACATAATTCCGCTCCCATACTCAATGGAGTTCCACCGGTTTCTTTTTGTTTTAAACACTTTTCATAAAATTCTGCCGGTACCTTGTCTTTGCCTTCGTGAATAACTTCATCCAACAGCCTTGTATTTAACGCACCCGGTGCAACCGTATTTATAAATATATTATTTTTTTTAAACTCCAGAGAAAGAGTTTCCGTTAAACGGACTACCGCAGCCTTTGTCGCGGCATATGCGCTCAACCCTGGTAGTGGAGAAGTTGCTCCCCCTCCAGATAGATTTATTATTTTACCTTTTCCATTCTTTTTAAATTCCGGAATAACTTTTTTACACATTAATAATGTTCCTAAGAGATTAATATTGATTGTCTGTATCCATGCATTTATATCAACAACATCAATATTTCCTTTAGGACCATAAATCCCAGCATTATTAATTAATACATCTATCTTTCCCAGATTTTTTATGCTAAAGTCCACAAAAGCAGATACATCGGTTTCTTTTGAAATATCAGCTTCATATACAAAAAGTTTTTGTTCTTTATTCATTATTGATTTGAATTCGTTTGATACATTTTCTAAATCATGTTTTTTTCTTGAACAAATGGAGACATTAGCACCTTCCATAATTTGGAATTTTGCAATTTCCTTGCCCAAACCCTGTGAAGCACCTGTTATGATAACAGCTTTATCCTTAAGTTTCAATTTCGTTTCCTCCCGAATGTCACATAATCCAAGCAATTTTCATATTTTTTAGCTTCTTCAAACATAAAACCATTGCAATCAATGATAACTTTATTTCTCATAATATTTACATTTGATTGATTAAGACAATTTTTAAAATCATTCCACTCTGTACATAAAATAACACAATCCGCATTATTAAATACCTGTGGAACATCGTTCGTTAAATTAATAAATTTATTGTATTCTTCATCTAATTTTTTTATTGACGGATCATAAGCCCATATTACAGCGTTATCTAAAAATAGTTCTTTACATAATTCTACAGATAAAGATCGTCTTAAAGTATCCGTTTCAGGCTTATATGTTAAACCTAATATCCCTATATTTTTACCATCCAAACTGCCCAATATTTGTAATGCAGTATTTTTTGCCCACATTTTGTGTAAATCGTTGCTAATTCCGACACTTTTTAATAACGGTGCCTGAAAATTATAATTATTAGCCAGATTATTTAAGAACATAATATCTCTTTTCAGGGTACCTCCAGAAATAGCGCTACTGGGAGCAACATACGCTTTATTCCCTATTCTTTGTTCTGTTTTCAAGCCCCGTTCAACTTCTTTTGCATCTGCGCCAACATATTCACAAATAGTGGCTATCTCGTTAGCAAATACCGCAGATACTGCCAAAAAAGCATTTATAGCGTGTTTTGTCATTTCAGCAGATTCAATACTCATCCATTCCAATCTTTTGCTAATCTTAGAAAATAGGCATTCATACCTATCTCTATCTACATCATCAGCGCCTATAACAATCCTATCCGGATTCATAAATATAGCAATAGCTTTACCTAAACGTAAATTTTCAGGCGAATAACAAAAACTTGCAATATCTTTCTCACTATAATTGCCGTAGTCAGTTCTCAATGCATTTGTTGAACCTACTGGCAATTGTGATGAAATTATTACTTTTATACCTGTTTTAAAGTATTTAAATAATTTTTTTACAGAAGTAATTACATATTGCGTATCAGCATTATCTTCATTATCTACGGGTGTATCTATTGTTACCCATAAGTAATCGGCTTCTTTTAAAGCAAAAGCAGGATCTGTAGTAAATGAAATAAACGTTTCTGTATTTTTTTTTAATAATTCATCCAATCCAGGTTCATGTATAGGTGCTATAGAATTTTTTAGCCCGGTAACGATTTTTTCATCAAAATCTAATCCGATAACAGGTATACCTAATTCTGCCAGACAAGCTGCGGTTACACAACCTAAATGCCATAATCCGAATACACATACTTTCATGATGAAACTACCTCATACTCAAAATTATTATTGAATATTATTACTTTCATATATTTTATACACAATATCAATCGCTTTTTCAGCATCATACAAATTTCCTTCCGGTTGTATGCCTTTCTTAATACAATCCATGAAATAATCAAACTCAAGTTTCCATGAATTATCCGGAAAAGGGTATTCCCAAATAGTAGTTTCCGGCGGACCCATTTCGGGAAGCATTTTGTAATAAGATAATCGCTCAACTCCATAGCTTCCACCTAATCCATCTATTTGTATTTTACCATATTTTCCGTATATTTCCATACAAAACATATTTTTCCATTCAGTAGCGCTTACATGTAACCATGCCATTTGCTTTTTTTCCGTTAAAAGCTGTAAAAATCCGTTATCCTCAAGCGAAGTATTCCAGAAATATGTCCCTGCATATCCTGAAATCTGGGAAAAATCACAATTGAATAACCATCTTGATAAATCAATTAAATGTACACCCTGATCTAAAAGCTCACCGCCTCCTGATAAATCTTTATTAAAACGCCATTCTTTTTCATAACCTTTTCTTCCGCCATGCCCATACCTTCCGCGAATAAACATAAGCTCTCCAATACTGTCAGTAGATATAATTTCTTTTGCTTTCAATAGGGCAGGATGAAACCTGTGATTAAATCCAACCTTTGTAAATGCTTCTGTTTTTTTTTGCGCCTCTATTGCTTGTTTTATATCTTCCGGATTCCTGCATGCCGGCTTTTCTACAAGAACATGCTTATTATTATTTAATGCTGCAATAGTTATTTTTGACAATATATCATTAGTTGTTGCAATAATAACCATATCAACTTCCGCATCCGATATTGCATCTTTCCAGTCAACAATAGGCGTACCTTGCTTTTTAATATCACACAACCGTTTTGCACGATTAATGTCTTTATCAACGGCAAACAGTAATTTATGTTCGCCTAACGTGCCCATTCTTTTTTCACCTATTAGTCCGCATCCTATGATTGAAATATTCATGTTACATTTAAAATCCTATTGTTTTTTCTACAATGAATTTTGGCCTCCTTTTTACTTCATCATATATTCTGGAAATATATGCCCCCATAACGCCTAAAGCTAAAAACTGTATGCTAAACAAGAAAAATATAGCTACACCAAGTGTTGCAATACCAGAGGCATAATCCCTTAATCCAAAGAGCTTCGTAATAATAAGAAAAAAAGCACCAGAAATCGAAACAAATGAAAACAGAAAACCAATCATAGTTATTAAATTCAATAAATAATCTGAAAATGCCACTATTCCGTTAAATCCTATTTTTAGGCTTCCCGTTATTCTGTTGTATTTGCCTTTACCGTCTAATCTTGCCAAACGGTTAAATGGCAAAAGTTTTGTTCTAAAACCAACAAGTGAGGTCAGCCCACGTAAAAAACCGTGGCTTTCATTCAATTTTAAGAGTTCATTTACAACTGTACGATCCAGAAGCCTGAAATCACCTGTGTTACGCGGTATATTTACGATTGCTGTCTTATTAATAAACCAATATCCAGTATAAGATATAATTTTCTTCAGTATATTTTCACCCTTCCGTGATATTCTTTGCGGTATAACAACCTTATATCCTTCTTCCTTCCATAACCGTACCATTTCATTAATTAACTCGGGTGGATCCTGCATATCACAATCTATCGGAACAACCGCATCACCGGAAGCGTAATGTAATCCTGCCCATGTTGCGGAAGGCTGGCCAAATCTCCGTGAAAACCTTAATAGTTTAATTCTTGGATCATTGCTATGGGCATTTTCAATTAATTCTTCTGTCTTGTCAGAGCATGGATCCAATGCAAAAATTATTTCATAATTTTCCGTTATATCAGCCATAACTTTTTTAATTGATTCAAGAAAAAAAGGAATTGTTTTTTCTTCATTATATACCGGAACGATTATGGATAGTATAACTGATTTTTTTAGTATGTCTGAAACCATTTAAGTATCTCCTTTATTGTTGTGATTTTTTGCCTTTTATACGGACTATTGTTGATTCTTGAAAATCTGCCTGTGATAAATCAATTTCTCCTGTAGATATAAACTTCATTATGATAACTATAAGGATAAAATACTTCAAAATTATTTATTTCTAATATTTCTTTAAGTTTGTTAGGCATTGGTTGACGTCGATAATTTTCAACTGGATAAAAAAATAAAATATCTTGTTTAAAATAGTCATTATCATCATAATCTGTCTTAGAAGTAAAGAATTCTTTTCCTTCGGTCATATTTAAATTATTTAAAAAAGCGTTTAAAACTATTCTACGCCATCTTCTATTATCAGAATATTCTGTCTCCGCTTCATACCAGATAAATTCTTTATTGTCATTGTATTCCGAGAACAAAGTTGTAATATATGGTTTATAAAATTCTCTATTCCAATATATCCAATTTAATCCTGTCATTTCTTGTTTTATATTATAAATATATAACGGTATCAAAATAAAAAAACAGGTTAATGCATATATATGTTTCTTTCTATATGCATATTTTATCCAGTAAACAAGAGAAGGACAAAAAAGTATTATAGCCGGCATAAAATAATAAGCATTTTTCATATTCAACACAAAATAAGCAAATGCATATGCCATTCCCGAAAATGAAAGACAATCAAAATACATGTGTTCTCTTTCTTTTTTTATAATGATAAAATAAAGCCGAATAAAACCAAAAAGAAACATAATAATTAAAATAGGATTTTTTGTGAATACTAACAACATTGTTTGAAAACTTAAAGACTTTGTTCCTCCATAAAAAGTATTACTGATTCTGTATGACAAGAAGTAATATAATGTAATATAAAGAATGCCATTCGTAATTAGTGTATAATAAAATATCTTTTCGCGAATAGATTCTTTCTTATATCGAAATATATGATTGATAACCGCAATAACAATAAAAACACCAAATACCGGTTCCTTGCAATATGTGCAATAAACAGCGGCAAGAAGCGCTATTACATAATATTTTACTTTATCCGTTTCAATTGCCTTGTAATATACATACATAAAAATTGAAAATAGCATTATAATTACTGCTTCAGCGGAAGAAATAATCAAAAAAACATCATTAAATGAAGTCCCCAATGCAAAAAATGTACAGGCAAAGAATAAATTAATAATAGGATTTTTAGTATTGTAGATAGAATCTGTTTTCTTAAATAGAAAGTAGAGAGATAAAAAAGAAATAATATAAAAAAATGCAAGAACTAATAAATGAGCTTTCATTGGTAATCCTATATTGATTCCCAGACATCTGAATATAAAGAGCAGTATATTAAAATGGTATAGTCCTAAAGGAAAGAATCTACCACTGGAAAATCCATAAAAAGGAGAAAAAGGTCCATATTTATTTATTGCGGATGTAGTTACAAACATATAATCATCGCCAATAGTCCAGCTCGCATTGTACATGATAATAATAACAAAAATCAAACAGTAAACACTTATAAAAAACACAGTTAGTATTCGCAAAGAAATCTTACCGTTCTTCGTATTTTTATATAACAAATAAATACAAAGAGAACAAATATATTGGAATATCCCCCATATACCACATAGTTTAAATCGTTCATGCCATATCTGATGATTAAGCGGACGTTGGAGAAAGAATTCTCCAACCATAATAATACAATAACGGACACCCGGGATTAATAAGCCAAAACACCAGACAAGCCAGATCGCCGAAGCCAACAAAAAGATTTTGGCTTTTTGTGACTTAAATATACTTCTAAATATACTTCTTTTTATATATAAAACGTAAACACAGAAAAAACAAATACAGAAAATTATAGCAATCGTATCGTATACTATCAATCGTTCATGCCATATCGGATGATTAAGCGGACGCTTGAGAAAGAATTCTCCAACCAGGATAATACAATAACGGACGCCCGGGATTAACATGACGATACAGCCGGTAAGCCAGATCGCCGAAATCAGCAAAATAATTTTAGCCTCTTGTGACTTGAATATAATTTTAGCCTTCTCAATAAAATTCATTAGTTCTTTTTCCATGTTTGCTTTTTTTGTCCGATTGTAAGTTATCAATACTTTGTTAAGATATTGTTATGTGAATCTCTAAAAACTCCTAAATTTACTACATTAAACTTTGATTTTAAGAAACCTCTAAAAACCCCAAAGTTTACTAAATTATCCTTTAATTTTACCCTTTTGTCAACAGAAAAAATCAAAAAATTGCTTTGTCCTCTATATTATCATTACAAAAATGAGTTTTTAGAGGTTTCCTATAGAGAGTTCCGATCTTACTGGATTTCAGATAATGGATAATTATTCAATATTTCCGAAATTAAAATATCTCAGAAAGCCGCGTCGAAAGCATAGAGGCGGGTCATCTCCAGCATGTTAAGAGTACCGACGGCATTGACGCCAAAATCGGTTGAAGGTTCCCTGGCGGCCCAATCATGGGACGGCTGGGCGGCTGTATGTATTACTCCGGCGATTTCACCGGAATATTCCTTGAATATTTTTACCAGCAGGGCTATATCGCGTATATCTGTCTGAAAATGATGATAATTTTTCAGGTTTTTTCTGTGTTCGTCAACATTTTTTCCGGTAGAAGCTTCTTTTCCAAAAAAATATGCCCGCATATCATTGTCTATACCGACAATATTGTATCCTTTATCATGCCAGAATTTCGCGGCTTCGCCGCCTATAAGGCCGCCGGCTCCGCTAATTATTATTGTTTTCATACAACTCTCCTTCATCCAATTCCGCGGGATAGGCAAATAAACATATTTCACTCGTATTATCAACACAAACATGAAAACGTTTTATCATCATTTTGTAATTTTTATCTTTTACTATTTCTTCAAGAAACGGTTTCATTTCAAAAAATTCATCAGTATTGTGATAAATTGCTAGCGATAATACAGGTCTGTATGTCCTTATAGTATTAATCATTCCTTTTAAAGCTTTTAAGCCATGACCTTCAAGATCTGCTTTTATGAAGCCAACATTTAGTCTATTCTCCTTCACAAACGAATCCATGGTCGTAATAATTACATCTGTGCTACCTTTTCGTAAAATACTTGCACCTTGGCCACCTACATCATCAATAAGAATCTTTTCATTTTTATCTCCTAACCCCATTGGAACAAGGCAATACTTATCTTTTGAAATATTATTACTGTCCATTGTGAATTGAAACAATTCACAATTTTTTAATGATAGTTCAAAAGAAAATATTTTCCCTGGACTATAGTATTTGTTTAAGACAAGAGCACTATCTCCAATCCATGCTCCACCATCTATAAAATCTTTGTCTTTTATATACTTTTTCACTTTTTCTGAAACAAATCTTAAACCATGATGAAATAGAAATGTGTCGGGACTGTACTCATCTGTTCCCAAATAAAAATCAGTCTTATACTGAGGTAATTCACCCCAATATTTTATATCAAAAATTCTTTCCTTGTCCGTATACAAAGAATCTAAATAAGACTTAGATAATTTATAAAACTTTTTTAAATCTCCATCGGGCAGATAAAGCATTCTATCCAGGAATAAGTCTATAGTATTTTTGGATTCCTCATCTAACCCATTCTTAAGCAAAGCTATTTTTTCCGGCATATTATTCGAGAGGGTAAATTTCTTAAATTTACTTCCCCAATTAACAACCCCAATAGAAACATGAACAAATCCATCTTGGGGGGAGGAGGGGGGTATCAAGTTATTTATTTTTATTAAAACATCATTATACCAAGACAGAGGCGGCAATTGCAGGCTCTCTATCTTTGTTAAGACATCATTATGCCATCTGGAACGAATTTTTTTTAAAAACGATTTTATTTTACTTTTCATTTCATTATCCTTCTTATTGTTTATTTTCTGTAAACAGGAATGATTATTGACAAAGTACTGTTCCTTTCTTCATTCATGTTCTTTCCCCTGATTTATTTGAGTAACAACACCAAGCCTTTTATAAATTTGCTCCAAATTTGTATTTATTTTCGATAATTCACCGGCAATTAAATCCTGTCTTTGTAACCTGGTATAAAAATAAAATTTTCGGCGTTTTATTTTTATTGTTTTATTTGTTTTAGGTATGCGATATTGTATCCAAAAGTTGTCTATCGTTAACAAACGGCTAAATTTTAAATATAAATAAGCTGTAATATACCTGCTTTTCTTCAGACATTTTAAATATATTTTATAATATCTCCCAAAATCAAATGTTGCCGCGATTTCATAATCAGATTGATCCAAATAATCATGTAATATCGTCATAAATTTTTTATAATTCTTAAACCCATGCAAATTTTTACTGTGGAAATTAATTCCATGAAATTGATGCTTTAAAAAATCTCTCTGAAAATGCCCATATAAATTCTTTGATGTCAAGAATTCTTTGCATTTTCTGAAATTTTCCAGGAATTCAAATTTATGGGCGTCCTCTCTGGCTTCTCTGTCTACAATTGAATTACCGGAAAATTTACGGTAAAAATATAATGGCTCATGTACAATTGATATTTTTTCCGCTAACGCAGAAACCTTAATTGTAAAGAGCACATCATCATAAAACCGTACTTCATCCATAAATATAGAATGTTTATTCAGGAATTCACGCCTGCATATTCTATCCCAGGTACCAATATATTGCATTAATACCGGATGCTCAGCGGCGGTAAAGGAACCTTCATTGGAAAAAGCCTCATATATTTTAGCGTCACGAAACAGCCAATATTCACCGGTATTTGTATTATATAAGTATATACCTGTCATAACAACATCACAGTTATAAAGCTTTGCTTTTTTATAAAGTTTTTCAAACATTGTTAAATCAATAAAATCATCACTGTCTACAAATCCAATATACTCGCCTTTAGCCTGCCTTAACCCAACATTTCTTGTCGCTCCGTTTCCGCGATTTTCATGTGAAATAACAGAAATACGTTTGTCACGGGCGGCGTATTCTTCCAATATTTCCAATGAGTTATCTGTACTGCCGTCATTTACACATATTATCTCTATGTCTTTTAATGTCTGATTGATTATAGATTCAATGCATTTTCGTAAATATTTACCTGTATTGTAGACCGGTACAATGATTGATACTTTTATTGAACTTGTCATTCTAATATTTCAACTTCTCTTTACATAACGTCTCAAAAATATCAAATGCCCGCAGAACCGCCGCGTCCATATTATAGTATTTATAATCGGCAAGCCTTCCGCATAAAAACAGGTTAGGAATTTCATTCAATTCGGCGCGGTATTTGTTGTATAATGAAACATTATCATCGTTTATTACAGGATAATACGGCTCGTTGTTTTTGGCCTTGTCTGCGGGAAGCGGGTATTCATACGCCACGGTGGTCAGCCCGGGCGCGTTTTGCGCCGGCATCTTTTTATATTCCGTTATCCTTGTGTATCCTTCCGCCT
>Ga0268262_10006929_pt1 | contig 10722 bp, 9 predicted proteins | sample TergutNc150P3_FD_190354 | JGI IMG/M metagenome (GOLD analysis project Ga0268262, IMG submission 190354) | Nasutitermes corniger P3 segment gut microbial community from laboratory colony in Florida, USA - Nc150 P3 (SPAdes) (version 2) | ecosystem: Host-associated > Arthropoda: Insects > Digestive...
TACACGAAAATGTCAAACTTTTTTTTATTTTTTTACAAAGATACCCCAAAAACCTACCGAACAGCCTCGCAGTGCCTTCCGCCGGAACAGCTAAATACGCCGGGTTTTGCGTGGAGAATCAACTGACTTTACTAAAGATAATATATTTTCAGCAAAAAGTCAATAGTTTTTTTATTTTTTTTAATTTCCACCCAAAACCCCGGCAAAACTACCTTGTGATCTCCTGCATCTCCATCCTTGACGTCACCTTGCCCTTTTCATCGTAAACCTCATTCTTAACCGGGCCTATGCCGAAGACGTTCCATGAGACGACGGTCGTTGTCTGCTTCATTTGGACCATCGTATTGGTTGTGGTCACGGTCTGCGTCATTTTGTAGGCTTCGAACGTTCCGGCGGGGACGGTTACTTTTTCCACCGCCAAACACTTATAATTGGAGATGGAAATATCAACTTTCATCTTCATCCCGCCCATATCCAGGGTCATGGTCATGTTTGCGTCTTTGAGCTTATCGCCGGGCTTAATCTTGGACGGGATGCGCAACGTATCCCCGGAAAAGACGACCGCCCCGGCGGCGGACGGGGGCAACCCCAACATACTGTTTATATCGACCACAACCGCGCCGTCAACGATCCGCATCGTGTACTCAAGCGGGACGACGTTCTTATTCGACTGACGATTCTTGTCAAGAACTTCGGTTTGACACACTATCGTCAGGTTATTTCCGCTACCCTTGACGTCCAAAACCTTCGTGCGCCCGTAACCAATGAGCTTTGGGACGCCGGTGCCCTGAGCGTCCATGGTGGCCATGAGCAGCACGGTGCCTTTTTGGGTCGGGAAGAATATATCGTCCGCAAACGCGCCGACCGCCGAAACGAGTACAAATAATGCCGTAAAAACGATCTTTTTAATCAAAATACCCTCCTGCTTGTTGATTATTTTTATATTGCGTTGTTTTGTCCCCACCACCAATCTCAAAACGCAAACCGAACTTAAATTGGCTAGCAAATGTGAATTCTTTCTCACTACCTGAAACAAATGTCGAATTAAAAGGATTATATCTTCCATCTTGCTTATATCCCATTAACCCCCTATAGTCAAACTCGCAGACTTTCCAACACCGCAGGTTAATGAAAGGGCCGCCAAACACGTGGATTGTTTGCAATGGCGGGTTGTAATTGTCCAGTTCGAAACAGCCGTACCAGTAACCCATTGACACCCCCAATATCCACCGCTTACTCATATGGCTGATATTAAAGCCGCCGCCTATTGATTCACGATACCCCAGCATAATAGTAGTCGGTGAGCGATGCGACTCGCCGAAAAAGCCGCCGCCGAATTCTAATCCGTATGCCATCCCGTTGTCTTCAATCCACCCAAACCCTATGGCGGCCCACTCGCCGGTAAACGGTGGCGACGCGAGCACCGGCGCGGCCACATTGAAATAGTATCTTTTTTTCATCCCCGCGCCTTGTCGCTCAGCGGTCGGTTGTACATAAGGTTCCGGTTCCCACCCCGGCGGCGGCGGAGGCGGCGGAAGAGGAGGCGGCGGAAGAGGAGGCGGCGGAAGAGGAGGCGGCGGAAGAGGAGGAGGCGGCGGCACCGTTCTAGGAACCCCCAGCATTGTCCCTACAACCTCATTCGCGGCTGTTTTCAGAGGATTCCTCGGATTCAGCATCCTATCCACAAGCACGCTCGCGGCGGCGTTCACATCGGCGGAACTCCTCAGCGGACTGTCGGTTACGCCGATTTTGGTTACCCTCGCCGTTTCTACATTAATGAGCCGCGACGACACCTGATAAACGCCGAAGACCGGGGTGGCCGCTATAACGCACACGAAGTCTACGCCCGCCTGTTTTCCCAGGCGTTTGATCTGCGAGTCGTCAACGTCGCCGCTGCGCTGCGCAATGTGTTCGTTCGTCAGCTGCTGGAGTATGTTTTTGGAGCGCTCTATGGTCACATATTTTTCGCTGTTTACGAATGCTTCAAGAATAAGGGTGCTGAGCATTTTAAGCTCGTCGGTTTCTTGGTCGGCTATGTATACGGCGACTTTCGGGACGTCCGCGTCCGGCGGCTCGGCAAACGCCGCGGAGGCCGCGCAAAGCAACGTCAGGCAGAGTATCAGCCTGTTCATCGCGTGGCGCTTAATGCCGCCAAGGCCGCAACGAAAGAGGCGGCTGTTTCCGAAACTGCGTTCCATAAGCCAAATATTCCTAAAAGCGAGTGATTTAATACAATTATTTTAATATAGTATATGGCGGGCCATAAAGTCAATATGCCGCAAAAAAATGTTTGGGGGCCGGAAAGCGTAAAAAGTGTCTTGACAGCGGCTGTGGCGATAATGTATTTTATTGCTATAATATTGGCATCATTGAAAACAGAGGAGTATGGCATGGGAAAGTTCAGGGCGGTGATTCCGGCGGTGGTCGTTTTGGCGGCGGGGGGCGCGTACGCGCAAAACGGGGCGGCGGACTCATTGTTTAAGCGCGGCGACGAGTTGTTAAAAGAGGGCAGTTACGACAAAGCGATCGCGGATTACAACCGGCTGATTCAGCTGTCGCCGAACTCGGCCACGGCGTACGCCAATAGGGGGTTCGCGTATCTTAAACAAAAAAATTACGGCAAGGCCATCAGCGATCTCGATCAGGCTATCCTATTGGACCCGCGCCTCGCGGACGCGTATCACGACCGCGGCCAGGCGTACATTTTGAATAAGCCCCACGACTACGCTAAAGCGGTCGCGGACTTTGAGGTGGTTCAGAGGCTTGCCCCTAATTATCCTAAGATAAAGCAGATACTTGAGAACGCGCGGCACGTTCTGAGCCGGAACGCCCAGCCGGCTAGCGCTAGCGACAGCGCGGCGGTGGCCGCGACGCTTGAGCGGCAGGTCGCCAAAAGCACCATGGCATTCATCCAAAAGGGCGATTTCGACAAGGCTATAGCGGATTTAGACCAAACCATAAAGCAAAATCCCAACTCCTCGGCGGCGTACTTCAACCGCAGCCTCGCGTATACCGGCAAGGATGACCTTTCCAAGGCCATCGCCGACTTGGACAAGTCTATACAGCTTAATCCCAACAACGCCGACGCGTACCTTCTCCGCGGCTCTGCTTTAGCTATAAACGGAGACGGTTCCGACAAGGTAATCAAGGAATTAAACGAGGCGATAAGGCTGAATCCCAACTCCGCCGAGGCGTATTTCCTGCGCGGCGCGGCGTACAGCAGCAAGGAAAATTACGTGAAAGCCATAGCCGACTTTGAAGCGGCTCTGCGCATTAACCCGCGCCATACCGACGCGCGGCATGGCTTGGTGGAAGCCCAATTTCTAAAGGGCAACTAGGGATAAGACTCAGTCTATCCCCTTAGTAGTTCCAATGCCGACGCTCCCGACAACGCTTTTAGCGGCGACGCCTTTGGTGTTCATAGCTTCTTGACCCGACACGCCGATTGCTCCGACCTCCGCCGGGACGCCGACTTTATCCTGCACCGGCTCATCCTTCGCGCCCCTTATCACCAAGCGCCTTCCCACGCTCAAAACCGTCCTCGGGGTGATGCCGTTCAACTTGCATATACTGTTGACCGTAGTTCTGTAGCGCTTCGCTATAGAGCCCAAACCCTCGCCGCGGCGCACGGTGTGGTAGACCGTTTTCCGCTGTTCGGTCAGATACTCGAAATCATCCTTCGTCAACACCAAAGTATCGCTCTTCAGCGTGTGGGTATCGTAGTCTATGACGATTCTCGGGTCGATAGGCTCGCCGTAGTACCTTATCTCAAAGTGGAGGTGCGCGCCCGTAGAACGCCCGGTGTTGCCGCCCAAGCCGACCGTCTCCGAGGCCTTAACGTACTGATTGGGCTTGACCAACACCTTGCAGAGGTGCCCGTAGACCGTTTCGAGGCCGTTATGGTGACGCACCACCACCACGTTGCCGAAACCCCGGCGGTCGTATTGGATGACCCGGACCACACCGTCGAAGGCGCTCCTGACCGTGTCGCCCGTGGCGAGTTTTATGTCCATGCCGTAGTGCCACATGAAGCGGCGCTTTCCGAAAGGCGAGGTTATGTAGTTGGCGAACGGGGAGGCGAAGAACTTGTTTTGCGCCGAGTCTACGAGCGGTATCCTTATGGTATCGCTCTCGCCCAGGGCTTTGTAGTCGAAGCGTCCGGAGTTTATCTTGCTGTTGTTCCACGCGAACGAGGTGTCTATCTCCATAATACCGTCGTCGTCGCTCAGGTCGTCGAAGAGGGAGTTGAAGTCTTGCCCCTCCTCTTCCTGCAGCTGCGCCTCCATCTGCGCCGTGGAGAGGCTGTCGGCGACCGCCTCATTAGCCCGGCCCCCCGCAACGGCGGTCGCCGTAACGGTCTCGCGCCCCATCGCAAACGAGCGGACGTCGGTACCGGCATCGCGGCCGCCCATACCCAGCTTGGCCGCGGTAACGCAACTCATAAACAATAACGCCTGCGCCAAAACAATCACCGCCATCGGCTTGCAACAACGGCCGCCCAAAACACTCTTAACTGATTTCATACCGATAATTCCAATCCATTACGTTTAATTTTATTAACAGTTACCTTATTTACGAAACGATCTATTAATATAATTAATATCGGCACGTCATTGTCAAAATATTATATTATTTTTATTTCGGCTTTAAATTTTCACAAAAAAGGACAAAAAAGATGAACGACTGCCTCTTCTGCAAAATCGCCGCTGGGCAAATCCCCGCCGACAAGGTTTACGAGGACGACCGCGCGCTGGTCTTCAGGGACATATCCCCGCAGGCGCCCACGCATCTTTTGGCCGTTCCAAAGGAGCACTACGCGTCCGTGCACGAGATACCGCCGCAAAAGGTCGGGGCGCTCTTTGAGGGATTGATGGACGCGCTCCGCAAGGCGCTGCGCTCGACCGGGCTGGACAAGGACGGGTATAGGTTGGCGGTTAATTCCGGCGAGATCGCCGGGCAAACCGTGCCGCACCTGCACATCCACGTTTTGGGCGGACGGGAGCTTGCTTGGCCGCCGGGGTGATTTAAACGCGGGGGCGGCAGACCGCCGCTCCCGCGAAAACCGCAGTAATCGTTCTAATCCTTATGCCTATGCTTCAGGTACGGCGGGACGCTGGCGTCGTCCCCCCATCCCTGCTGGTAACCGCTCAGCACCGACACCGGCGAACGTTCTTGCCTCCACCCGTCTTCCGCGCCGCCGTGTTCCGCCGTTTTCACTCCAATCGCGTGGGCATGGTGGTCGGACGGCACGCCCATTGCGATCGCGGCCGCCATGGGGCGTATTGGGATGGATTGCGACGCGCCGGTCAGGTCGAGGGTCGTTTGCTGCACCGCGGGCTCGCGTTTCGGCGGCGCTATGACCGCCACGCCCTTGCCGGTGCTGTGCGAATCCTTGTGCTGCTGCGCGATGGTGTCTTGGTTGAAGCCCGTGGCTATGACCGTGACCTTTATTTGGCCTTTCATCTCCGGGTCCGTCACGACGCCCCAAATGATATTTGTGTCCGCGTTTTCGCCTACCGTATTGTGGGCGGCTTCGGCGGCCTCGCATACTTCGTACATGGTTATGTCGTCGCCGCCGGTGATGTTTATGAGCATACCGCGCGCGCCGGCGATGGAGATGTCGTCGAGCAGCGGGCTGTGGATGGCGCTATCCAAGGCGGCGACGGCGCGGTTGGAGTCGTCGCCGTTTACGTAACCTGTGCCCATAAGCGCGTCGCCCATTCCGGTCATGATCGTTCTGACGTCGGCGAAGTCGAGGTTTACGAGGCCCGGTTTCGTGATCACGTCGGAGATGCCCTTTACGCCCTGGTGGAGGACTTCGTCGGCGCTCTTGAACGCGTTTATCAAAGTGGTCTTCTGATCCACTATCGAGAGCAGTTTTTGGTTGGGGATGACGATTATGGTGTCGACGTGTTTCCTCAGTTCGCTTATGCCGTGCGTGGCGTTTCTCTCGCGCACTTTGCCCTCAAATATGAAGGGGCGCGTTACTATGGCGACCGTGAGTATGCCGAGCTCTCTCGCGATCTCGGCGACCACCGGCGCGCCGCCCGTGCCAGTTCCGCCGCCCATACCCGCGGTGATGAACAGCATATCGGCGCCCTCAAGCAGGCTCTTTATGGTATCCCTGTCCTCTTCCATCGCCTGTCGCCCTATGTCGGGGCACGCGCCGGCGCCTAGGCCGTTCGTCAGTTTCTTACCGATCGCCAAGCGTTTTTTAGCCAAATTCTTATCAAGCGCCGCCGCGTCCGTGTTCACCGCTATGAATTCAACATCACTGAGTCCGGCGTCGACCATACGATTCACAGCGTTACCGCCGCCGCCGCCAACCCCGATGACTTTCAACTTCGCGACGGCTTTGAAAGTCTCATCCATTGTAATACGCATACGCACCTCTCTCTTTAATAGGGTTTATGTTAGTTAAAAATATTTCGAAAACCACGAAGACACCTTTTTAATGATATTACCGTACCCGCCGTCGCCGCCGGAGCTCTTTTTCTTGCCGCTCTTGTGGTGACCGCCGCCCGCCTGCGCCGTTTCAGCCCCGAACATACACAAGCCAACGCCGGTGGCGAACATAGGCGCCTTGGCAATATCGACCAACCCGCCGAATTTCTGCGGGGCGCCGATCCTGACGGGCATATGGAAAACGCTCTCCGCTTTCTCACGCATCCCCGGCATCTGCGAACCGCCGCCTGTGAGCACCACCCCCGCGCCTATCTGGCTCAAAAGGCCGGACTTCTCTATATCCTGCCGCACAAGCCCAAGAACCTCGTCCATCCTGGCCTCTATGACCTCCACAAGCAGGCTCCTCTTTATCTCCCTGTCGTCGCGGCCTCCGGTCATCTGCACCGTCAGAGACTCGTCGTCTCCCCTTAACAGCGGCAAATAGGCGCACCCGTGCGACTTCTTAATCTTCTCCGCCTCCGCCGGCGGGGTTTTGAGGACTATCGAGATGTCCCGCGTTACGTCCTCGCCGCCCTCTTTCACAATAGACGTGTGGCGGATATTGTCGTCGTGATATATGGCGATATTGCTTGTACCGCCGCCTATGTCTATGAGCGCCACGCCGAGTTCTTTCTCGTCTTTGTCAAGCACCGCGTAGCTTGACGCTAAATGATCAAGCACCAATTTATTTAACCGCAATCCCGCGTCCTTCACGCATTTCGTGATGTTTTGGATGCTGGTGGTTTGGGCGGTTATGATGTGCACCTGCGTTTCTAAGCGCACGCCTATCATTCCGAGCGGCTGCTTGATCCCGTTCAGGTTGTCCACGCTGAACTCCTGAGGGATAACGTGCAGCTGCTCGTAGGCCTCCTGTATTTGCACGGTCTTGGCGATATCGATCGCCCTGTCTATATCCTCCTGCCTAATCTCGCGGTCTTCATGGGTCATGGCCACGGATCCGGTGCTGTTGAGCGCCCTTATGGTGTCTCCGGCGATTCCGACCCACACGTCGTCCACGTCCACGCCGGCCATAAGCTCCGCCTCCTTTACGGCGGTCTGTATGGACTCGACGATATTCAGCATATTTCTCATAACGCCTTTGCGCAGCCCGATCGAATCGCACTTGCCTACGCCGACGACCTCAAGTCCGCCGCTCTCCCCGCGCCTGGCAATAATACAAGCGACCTTCGTCGTCCCGATGTCAAGCCCAACATACATATCATTATCCATTACCTTACCCCTTTGTTTTTATTACTCGTTACATATTTATAGTCTTATATACAAATCATTATTTTCAGCGCGCCGATAAAAACCGTTTACCTCGCCGTCGCGAAGGCGAGGTTGCGATACCTCAAGTCTATGCGCATCGGTTTGGCGTTCTCCTGCGTCAACCTCTCTTTGAGCGCCTTTACGTGAACAAGCCTGCTCTCCACGTCACGCGAGGCGATCTTATACTCCGTGTCGTTCGACCTGAACGTCAAATTGACTTCCGACGTTCCGCTCAGGTCAATCTCCGAAATATCCCTAAAGAACGCGCCGCCAAGCCCGCGCGCCGCAGTTTTGATTCTGTTAAAAAGCTCCAAGTCAACCGTATCTCCAGGCGCCACACGGCCAAAAGCTATAAGCGGCAAATCGTAAAACTTTCCCGGAATCGGAGAGAAACATACTCCATTCTTGTCAACAAGAAAAATCCCGCCGTTGTGAACCATTGCCACCGGTTTACGCTCCTTAACCGTAATTAACGTCGTTTTGCCGTCGGACGCTCCCCCGATTCTCTTGACGCTGACATTCTCTATCTCCGAAATCGCCGACGCCGCCCTCAAAATCCCGGCGCGGCAAAAGGAGGACGAGTCGGCCCGCGTCATAGAATCAATCGATTTCATAAGCAACGCCTGAACCGGTAAGGAACAACCTACTACCTTAACGTCGGACGGCAGTTTGCTACTCGACTTGACCACGTCGGAAATCTTGCCTGACACTCCCGGGCCGTAAGTCAATACCCCATAAACGACACCGCCGACAATAGCCAAACAAGCGGCTATCTTGGCAAACCTTAGCGCCGCGTTCTTCACCATAGACGGCATCTTAGCGCGCTTCTCCGCAATTTGCATTTGACGGTTCGCGCCTATACGCACCGGTTTTGATTTCGCGGCTTTTACCGGTTTTGAATTCGGCTTTCTCATATTATTCCTCTGTATTGATAATTATCAATACCAATAATCAACAGTGTTATTTATCATTACTTTTGGCTACAAAATCTCTTGCGACTTCCCAAATATCCCCAGCCCCCATGAATATCGCTATATCGCCGCTATTGACTTTGCCGTATAATACGTTTATCACATCGTTCTTATCGTCAACATAATACGCGTCGACCTTTTTTATTTTACCTACAATATCTTTCGCGCTTACACCGGGAATCGGCTGTTCTCTCGCTTTGTAAATATCCGTGACTATAACCGTATCCGCGGCGCCGAGCGACTGCGCGAATTGATCCATAAAATCGCGGGTACGAGTATATAGGTGCGGTTGGAAAACAACCGCAACCCTCTTGTAACCGCGGCTGCGCGCCGCCGATATCGTGGCCGCTATCTCTCCGGGGTGGTGCGCGTAGTCGTCCACCACGGTAACGCCGTTCACAGCGCCCACAATCTCAAAGCGCCTCTTAACTCCCAAGAATTTTGAAACGCTGTCGGCGGCTACGGAAAACCTTATATCCGTCTCGGTCGCCACCGCAAGCGCCGCCAGCGTGTTCATAACGTTGTGCATTCCGGGAATGCCTATAGACACGTGTCCTATTTCCAGCCCCCTTTTGTACACTACGCTAAATTCCGTACGCCCGTCGTTGAACTTTATGTCGACGGCCCTAAAATCCGCTTTGCTGTCGGTTCCGTAGGTAAACACGCTCCTGCGGATACGCGGCAACACGCTGCGCACGCCGTCGTCGTCAATACAAGCGATAACGGCTCCGTCAAAGGGCACTCTATCGGTAAACTCCACAAAAGTGTCCTTTATATCGTCCAAGTCCTTATAACAGTCCAAATGGTCGGCCTCAATATTTGTAATCACCGCCATTGTCGGGTACATAGCCAAAAATGATCTGTCGTACTCGTCGGCCTCGGCCACCACTATGCCGCCGCCGCCAACTATCGCGTGAGATCCCACGCTCCGCAACATACCTCCCACAAGAACGGTGGGCGACATTTTCGCGTCTGTCAATATCGTTCCTATAAGCGACGTGGTGGTGGTCTTTCCGTGCGTCCCCGCCACGCATACGGTAAAATGCGACCGCATGATATCGCCAAGCACCTCCGCCCTTCTTATCTCCGGAATACCGTTATCCACGGCGTACCTTCTCTCCGGATTACCCTCCTTTACCGCGCTTGAGTATACGAGCAGTTCCGCGCCCTTAATCAAATTCGGCTCGTGGTCGTACTGCACTTTTATACCAAGCGTCTCCAAGCGGCGCGACGCGTCGGAGACCGCTTTGTCGCTTCCCGTCACCGTGTGCCCGCGCGACAGAAGCACCTCCGCCAAGGGGCTCATTCCCGCCCCGCCTATTCCGACCATGTGTATCTTTTTCGTAAACGGTCTCATGCCCTAAGCGCCTTTCGCTTCGGCCCGGCGGGCGCCGTTATCGAAATAGTATCGGTTTTTATATGGCTCGATATGTTTAGCAATATTCCCATACTCGACATTGTGAATATCAGACTCATCCCGCCGTAGCTCAAAAACGGCATCGGAACGCCGGTGGGCGGAAGCAAACCCGTGACTACCGAAGCGTGTATCAACATATACAACGCTATCGCCATAGTGAACCCGAAAGCCATAATCTGCCCGGTGCGATCCGGGGCGTTTAGGGAAATGCTGAATCCCCTGTAAACTATGAAGGCGAAGACCACAAACACCAGCATCACGCCGACGAATCCGAACTCCTCCCCTAGCACCGAGAGAACAAAATCCGTATGCGGCTCCGGCAGATAGAAGTATTTTTGCTCTCCCTTGCCGAGCCCCGCCCCCAAGAACCCGCCGCGCCCGAGGCCAACCAAGGACTGCGCGACTTGATAACCGGCGCCCTGTCCCTGTTCCTGCATATTGAGAAAACCCGCCAAGCGTTTCATCCTATACGGCGCGCTCTTTATGAGAATCACGATGACCGGCAACGCGGCAAGCGCCGTTCCCAATAGGTAACGCGGCCTTACCCCGGCCACGAAAAGCATAGCGAGGGCGATGCCGGCTATTATCACGCTCGTTGAGAAATCCGGCTCCAACACAACG
>Ga0268262_10006930_pt1 | contig 10721 bp, 10 predicted proteins | sample TergutNc150P3_FD_190354 | JGI IMG/M metagenome (GOLD analysis project Ga0268262, IMG submission 190354) | Nasutitermes corniger P3 segment gut microbial community from laboratory colony in Florida, USA - Nc150 P3 (SPAdes) (version 2) | ecosystem: Host-associated > Arthropoda: Insects >...
CTTTTTTAGCCGGTTTTATAATGTAATCAACCGATCCCATTTCACGCGCTTTTGCCTGATCCTGCGGATTTTCAGATGTTGTGTAAATCGCTATCGGCACGCTGTGTAATTTGGATAAATCCCGTATTCTGATGTAGGTATCCCATCCGCCCATCTCAGGCATATTCAAATCCAACAACACCATATTGGGAGTATAACCTTGGAAGAACAGGTCCAAAGCCGCTTTACCGGAACTGACCGTGGTAACGTCATAATTTTTCTCCAACATGGCTTTTGTCAGGGTAAGAACGGTTTCCTCGTCATCAATTACAATGACTTTTTTCTTTTCATCACCTGATTCAACCTTGAATTTTTCCGATTCAACTTTAAGATCCTCAAAGTTCCTGTTATTCTCTCTGCTCATTTCATCTACAAGGCCTACCGCAACTTTTATTTCCTGCATGGCTCCGCTCACTATGTCGTTCATGCCATTTACAACACTATTGCTTATATTAATAAAATCATCCGTTTGTGTAGTTAAGTGATCGCCTGATGCAAGCATTTCTTCCGAGCCTTTTCTAACCGATACGCTTATTTCTTTAAGATGAAACATGGAGTCCAGTATTTGCTTCCCTCCAATTCCCTGTTCTTCCATCGCGTTGCGGATATTTTGCTCATGCTGCGAAACCGTCTTCACCTCGTCATCAATAACTGCAAAACGGGAAAGAACCTCGTTACTTGATGCGGTTATGCTGTCTATGGAAGCTTTTATCTTTTTCAGCATCGCCGCGGTCGTCTTTGACTGCTGCGCCGATGATTCGGCAAGTTTACGAATCTCACCTGCGACTACGGCAAACCCTTTCCCAGCTTCCCCGGCATGGGCGGCTTCAATTGCCGCGTTCATCGAAAGCAGATTTGTCTGGGCGGCGATATTATCCATAACAGAGTTTATTTGCAAAAGCCCCTCAGAATCATGCGCTATATCTATTATCTTCTCCGCTACCGTTTGAAGTCCGCTTTTGCCGTTCGCCGACGCTTCCGTCAAATTGACGACATTTTTACTGTTTTCAACCAGGGTTTTGGTTACTGAATTAATGTTAGCTGTCATTTCTTCAACTGCGGAAGATGAGTTATTAATATTCTTGGCAAGGCTTTCTATCAAGGTATTTAAACTTACAATGTTATTTTGTATATCTTTCGCCGCTCCACGCGCTTCAGAAGCGCTTTTGTCCTGCTTAACCGTCATGCCCTTCATACCTTCAAAATTCGTTGAAATATTGTCAACAGCCCTGGAAGTTTTTGACATATTTGCGGAAAGCTCATGACCCGTATTGGTAAGCGCGTTGATTTTATATTTAATTACCCCTACAAGAGTTTTGATTCTATCCATCATAAAGTCAAAGTCATGCGCAAGAACTCCTATTTCGTCCATGTGTTTAAATTCAACCCGCCGTGTCAAATCCCCCTCTTCCGCTATTTGATCCAGCGTCAGTACCATGTTATGAAGAGGTTTTAGCGTACTGCTAAGGAATATAAATGAAATAATTAAAATAGCCATTATGACAGCCATCATCAACAGGAAGAGGATTGTCATGTTGCCTTTAAGGGCATCTTTTATTTCAAGGGGATGAATAGCGGCAATATACCAGTTAAGGGTAGGCACGCTAACCAAAGTCGCCACGCCTTCAGCTACATTGAAAAATTGAGATTCTTTTGAACTTGTTCTTTTAAGAATTTCCGAGCCGGTATTGCCAAGAGCTTTATCCAGCGTTACTTTATTGGTAACCTGATTAACGTCGCGGCTGCCGGTTATTTCCCCTAATTCGTTAAAGAGGTATAAAGCCGCAGTGCCTTTATAATTCTGATAAATATTATTAACAAATTCCGTAAGGTCAATACCTGTTCCCACAAGTCCGATAGGCTTATGTTGCGCGTTAAAAACCGGCGCATTGATAAACAGCAATGTCTGTTTTATTTCCGCATTATAGTTGATGTTGAAATTATATTTTTCAGTTTCGTACAAGGTCATTTTGTACCAATAGTTATCGGGACTTTCGGTATCAAGGGGATAATGATTATCTACGGAAAAGTAAAATTCTTTGTCAACATCACTGCACCAAAAAACCGATTGGCTCTTGAATGCCCGGCGGTATCCGTCTATTTCTTCAAAGGCAATTCTTTTCAGTTCGCCGTCCGCAGGGTTAAGGAAGTGACGCTGTATCAAGGGAGAAGTTGTCATTTTAATGGCAATGGCGATTTCGCTGTTAACCGATGTTTCCAGTTTGGCCTTTTGAAGTTCCATAGCATCCCTCAGTTCGTACCCCGCCGTGTGATGGAGAGTTTGCCACATTGAAAAGATAAAAGCCACGCTGCCTGCAATAAAAATAACCAAAAATAAAACTACGGAAAAAACAATAAAACGGATTCTTATCGAGGTTCGGCGTTCCTCATTTTTTTTCTCTTTCATTTCTTACCCCTTTGTTTGTAAGTATATCACGATTTTATGAAAAAAATCAACTATAAACCATTATTTTTCCCGCTTTAAACCCGTCTTTTATATAATCAAATTCGTTTTACGGAATATAATTACCTTATATTTTACCGCATACTACCGCCCAATTTTTAAAAAAAAATTTTAACCCATAATTTTAAAGAAAACTTCATATTATTATGCTTTCACGTATTATTGCACATAACATAAGTCAAGCTATATTTGGACATAAAAATTTGTGAAATTTTATGAAAAAGTATTGCCTAATACCATAATAAATAATATAATATGAAAAAATAAATGCCGTCCAGGAGGATATATGAAAGGGAAAATTCTATTTTGTTTTATTGCAATTATATTATTTTGCGTCAACTGTTTAAGCGCACAAATGACAAAACCTCAATTACAGGCTATGTATACCCGTTATCTCACTGAGGAAGGTTATAAACCCAATGTTGATTCAGACGGCGATGTAGTATTTAAAGTGGAAGGAAGGACTTTTTGGATAGATATTGACGATACAGATTTGGAATCATTCAGACTCGTATATTCAAATTTTTGGGAAATTGAATCATTAGCGGAAAAATTAAAAGTCTATGAAGTACTTAATTATATAAACAGGACAACAAAAGTCGCTAAAGTTTTTTTAAATTCAAAAGAGAATGATGTTTCAATGGACGCAAATATATTTGTCGGAAAACCTGAAGATTTCAAATTACACTTTCGTCGTATGTTGGATTTGCTATTATATGAAATAGCGGAATTCAGAGACATGATGAATGAATAATAAATCATTCTGATTTTTTGTTATATTGCTATCGGATAAATTTTATGCATAGCCGTTACGGGATTAAACAATATTATTAACTTTTTCATGTATTATATTTTATTTCCACTTTATTTTCTTCAATTATGCCTATAATTTCATCTATATTTCCGTTCTTTAAAAATGAATTCACTACCTTTACATTTTTATTGCCGAATTGTATCATTAATATATTGTCAATTAAAATATATCCTTTATAATCATTCCATGAATAGCTTATAGTCCTATTGAACGGATTTACTCCCTTGACTCCTTCCTTATTAAAAAGAATATATGAATGATTATAAATATTCACCAATAATAATTTTAACAAATGATAGCCAAAAAACAATACAACCAGGTTTATCCAAATTATAATAAAAATTGAATTCTTTATTAAAAATAAAAGAACAGGCTGACATAATAATATAAAAATCGCAACAATAAATTCACTCATTGGATATTTTATATAAAATATTTTATCGCCTTCCATATTAGTAATTTATATCTTTTATTTTACTTTATCAATATATTATTTCAATTAATGTCAATAGCAATTGCACATACTAAATCGGAAAATATATTACATAAAATATAATAATGGTATAAGATATTGTAAAGTAAGAAGAACAAAACAATAGGCTTTAAGATCATCTTGCAGGGATTAGGAGGTATTACATGATAACAGGAAAAAAAATTATAATAGCCGGTATTGCCGGACGCATCGGTTCAGGTCTGGGTGAGTATTTTCTGGAAAACGGCAATGAAGTGTGGGGTTATGACTTGTTCTACCGCCCCGGCTCAAGGGAGTATTGGGAATCTCTGGGCGCGCGCACTGTAATGGGTGACTTCACCAAGGGCGAGTTTGACGGGCTTCCCACCGACGCGGATTACTGCGTAAATCTTGCCGCAAACACTATGCCGGGTAATTTCTCTGTCGGGCTGAGAGACAACGCGCTCGGACCCGCCCTGCTGATGCAGCGCTGTAAAAATGTAAAGGCGTTTATGCACTTCTCGTCCTGCGCTCTGTATACGCCCACAAACGACCCAATGACAATTTATGCCGAGGAAGATGCCGTTGGCTCCAAGGCGGAAGGCTACTATTCCGGCGCGAAAATTGCCGGCGAGGGAGCAGTAAAAGCTATGGCTCATATTTTACAATTACCGACGATTCAGCTGCGCCCTTCAGTTTATTACGGAACTCGCGGCGACGGCGGACTGTTCGCCCTTGTTTACTTGAGTAATCTTGTAAACCATCTGCCGATTGAGATCATTAAACGAAAACCGTCATACTTCAGCTGCATTTACGACAAAGACATCAATCTTTTTATGGAGCCGCTTTTAAACGCCGCAGCTACAGAAGCGCCTATTGTAAACTTTATCGGCGATGATTACCTGAGCGTGGAAGAATTAGTCTCCTATATGCATGAGCTTACAGGAATTAAACCTATTTATAAGTATGTTAACGAGCTTTCCTGGCCGGCGATGATTATCAGTCCGGAGAAACGCAAATCCATCACAGGCCCCAGTTCTTATCCGTGGAAGAAAGGAGTAAAAGAATTTGTAGAATACTGGCTGCCCAAATTACAGGCAGAACAGGCAATTGCGGCAAAAACGGCAGCGGCCTCCAAAGTGAAATATACCCGTGAAACACGTCTCAGAGAAATCAGTAATCTTCCCGGTATAATTGACTTTATATCAAAACACTCCGGACAGAAAATAGAACCCTATGCCCTTATACTGGGCGGCGGCATAACTCTGCAAAAAGCGGGAGGTTATCTGAAATGGACTGATGAGCAGATACAAAAGGTCGTTGATGAACTAAACGAAAAATACAAATAACCATGTAATTTTTTTCATTTTATTTATCTTCCAAATTCCAAGAATTATTTTTTGCGTCTCTATTGCGGTTATTTTAAACTTAATCCATTTATCCATGTTACAATTGCCGAACGTGACGTATTATTCGCAAAGCGAGAACCGGGAAACCATGTTGTATTATTAGAACAAAGTTTATGAAGATTAGACGCGCTTGAACCTATCGAACTGCTTCCGGATGTACAAAATGGCACAATTGTCTTGCCGGAAAAATCATATTTTTCAAGGAATGTGCATATAATTTTAGGCGCCTGCCCAAACCATATTGGATAGCCCAAAAATACGATATTATATTGCTCAAAATTAGCCACATTACCTGAAATGGCAGGACGAGATGAGGAGTCGTTTTGTTCTCTGGTTGAACGGCTGGAACTTTTCCTCCAATTAAGGTCTTCTGAAGAATAAGGTATTTGCGGTTTTATCTCATATAGATCAGCTTTTAATATATCTGCAATTTGTTCCGCTAAAGAGCGGGTATTGCCTGTACAGGAAAAATACGCAACAAGAATATTTTTCATATTTTCTCCTTGTATTTGATTTTCCGTTTTTGTTCTATCAGGCGTTCCTTTATTTTGCGCATATACGGATAATGTACACAGGACAATTAACGCAATAATGAAAATATACTTCTTCATTTTACCTCCTAATAATGACATTTAATATTTCATGCCATTTATAAATATAATATTATACATTATATATTTGTTAGTTTCGTAAGAAAAGAAATACCCAATATCCGGGCTTATATTCCTAATCAAAGACTTCTATTGTTGATTTAAATACTGAAGAATTAAAGTGTATACAAAACCACACACCTGCTCTTAGGTTTAAATGAGGGTATAATTGCGTATATTTATGCTAAACCAGTATATTAATTACTTGAACCTGATTTACCAGGGGCAAGAGCTCCTACTCTATCTTGTTCTTCCAACAATTCATTTTCCATTTCATTTATCTTGGCATTATATTTTTCTTCTTCTTGTTTAATAGTTTCCTCAACTCCATTTATCTCTTTTTCATGTTTAGCTTCTTCAGCTCTTTCCATCTCAATTAATCCATTCATCTCTTTTACTCTTTCTTTCTCTTTCATAATAACCCTTCCTTCCAGTTTGCTTATTTAATAGGGAAACTCCCTTTATATACTTTATGTAGTATGTATTAAAAAATTTTGCTTGTCAATAGATTTTAGGAAATATCTTATACCTAGTGAAATAGTAGGTTTAGGCGGTTTACACATATAGACTAATTAAGCGCAATTTGCCTCTTTTAATTTAAATGAATTAATTGTTCCTGAAACTAAAAAATATATTGAAACGATAAACCAATCTGGAAAAATTTATCCTCCCAATAAGGTTTTGGCGGATTTACTCTTTCTTTTGGAGGCAAAAGAATAGAATAAAGACCTTGATGGTTGTTTGCAAAAGGCGACATTTGAATTCCAATCATCAAATGCCTATCTATTATGTAATTAGGAGAGATATAAAGTGAGCCGGTACCAAAGTCATAACCTATGTGAAGAATAAAATTATTATATCCTATGATTCCATAAGGAGCTAATGTACCGCCTGTTACAGGATGGGTATGGTTAAGATTAGTTTCTTCATTCGTAAAAAATAATCCAAATAATGATATAGTAAAATTTCCACCAAATCCAAAACAAAATTTATTCTCTGGCGAAAACAAAAACATAAAATTAAATGATGGACTAAACCAATTGAAAAAAAATGAGGGACCGCCGTAATTAAAAATATAATTATTATCTGACCACTTATATGCTTCTGTTTCAGCTGAAATAAAACTAATAACTCCACCAAGAGAAAATTTTACTGAAGGAATAAGGGAGCTACCTTCTTCAGCACTAATAGGTGATATTGGCATAGTAATAAAAGCAATTAAAAAAAATAAAAAAACAATTACTTTCTTCATTAATAAACCTCCATTCCTATAAAAACTCCATAATATATAAAATTATATTTAAAATAGGGAATATCTACAAATACCCGTACTAATTTATATATTATTTTACAAAATATGTCAACATAATATTTCAAATATTTTACATTTATTTTCACCTAACGTTCAGTAGGTAACTGACGTTTTTTTGCGCCCGATAAAGAAAAACGCGCAGCGTTTTTATGGGCGCAAAAAAATGTGGGGGAGCAAAAACGCACAAAGGGGCGAATCCCCGACTGCGTTTTTGCGTGGCCTAGCCGCCGTAAGGCGGCGTACAGTTACCGACCTGTTATATGTCGTTTTTTCTGCTTTTTATTCAAATGTGTTATTACCACAATGGGGACAACTACCATAATCTTCATCAACTTCCCTATGACATCTTTTACATTTCTTTTGGCGTTTATTTCCAACAAATGATCTGTTTCCAGAATCGGAAATATTTCCTTGTGATACTTGAGAAATATTATCTATCTTAGAAATATTACTAGCAATTATTTCTAAATTTTCATCCATATTCAATAATATCGCCACAAGTCCACCTCCAGTAACTACAATAATAAGTCCAATTAAAGTACCTATTATTATACCTATGATCGCACCACCAACCCCCCAAACTGTACCACCAAAAATAGCAGCACCAATAACACAACCGATTAAACATACCCAAAGAGTAAAAACAAAAAAACCACGAAAAGCACCTTTAACAAAATCAATCATATAAACCTCCATTTATTATTGAGAACGATGTCTCAATATTTATTTTATACTATAATATTAATAAATTATCAATCCATATTTTGAAAATATTTCAGAAAAAATGGCATATAACGTGAACAGGTAACGACGTTTTTTGTGCGCAATAAAGGAATTACGAAGCAATTCCAGCGCACAAAAAAATGTGGCGGAGCAAAAATGCACAAAGGGCGCAAGACCCGACTGTGGTTTTGCGTAGCCTAGCCGCTGTCAGGCGGCGTACACTTACCGACCTGTTATGCGTAGTATTTTTGCCCCATTTACCAACCATTTTATATTTTTCATTATATTTTCAAAAAATATTTTGTATTTTTATAAACCTTATATGCTATAATAGTTACAACAACCGTACAGACTAATGTTATAATACAAGTAAATACAGGGTGATAATTAGTCGCTACATAATCATTTGTATAAAAGATTACAAACATACCAACTAGGCACGGAATACAAGCAAATGATGCGGATTTTTCATCACTAAAAGGAAATGTAAAAATCATTACTACACATAAAGCAATCCAAAAATAAAACGGCGTATTTATTGCCAAAAAAATTGTTTCTATGACGTTAATACCATTTATTAGTAAATAAACATCAAAAATAAAAAATGGCACTATACCTAATATACTCATAGCGGAAAGTTTAGCCAACATAATATTTTTAATATTTCCTGAAACGAAATATCGTTCAAACGTCTGATTATTTTTATCAGATAAAATTGATTCCATTAAAAAATTGCTCGGCGCAAAAGAACTAAAGAAAATTAAAATAAAATACCCTGCATTATTCCAATTAATAGGAACTATAGGGTTAATTATAGTTATGGAATTAATTAATGAGTTAAAAGCATATAAACCAATTCCATAAAAACAAGCATACAAAATTAATTGTTTATACGAGTACCGTATTTCGATAAATTCTTTTTTAACCAGTCCCAAAAAATAATCCATATTATTTCCCCGCATATTGGAAGTAAATTTCTTCAATATTGTTTATATCCTCATTTTCAGCGGAAATATAAACAACCTTTCCGTTTTGTATTATTACAAAACTGTCGCAAATATTTTTTACCAGATTAAGATCATGAGTTGTGATAATAGCGGTAGAATTATTTTTCTTATATTCATGTATCAAATCGAGCATTATTTTTTGACTTACAGGGTCAATTCCTAGAAAAGGCTCGTCCATTAACAATAATTCAGGCGTTGTTACCAATGTACAAGCCAAAGAAAGCCTCCGTTTCATTCCCGTTGAATAATAACCAGTTAATTTTTTTGTATGTTCTCCAAGATCAATTTTATTTAGAATTGATAATATCATTTCTTTATCAGGATTTTTATTTACGCTTAAAAATTGCAATTTCATATTCTCATAACCAGATAATTTGGGATAAAGCCCTAACCCTTCCGGCATATATCCAATTTTTTCATTTGGCAATAAATTCCATTTTATAATGCCTTTATTTGGCGTAATAAGTTTACCAAAAAGCCGAAGTAAAGTTGTTTTTCCTGCTCCATTATGCCCAAGTATGGCAATTATACCCCCACGCTTAATATTTAGAGAAAAATCCATTAAAACTATATTCTTTTTATCATATGAATATTGAATATTATCAATTTCTATAATATTTCCTTCCATCTTATATTTAATATATTATTTTGTTTCTTTTGTCAATATATATAATTTTCTACATTTTACGACAAATTTGGATAATAATATTACGCATAACGTTCCGGAGGTAACTGACGTTTTTTTGCGCCCGATGAGGAAAAACGCGCAGCGTTTTTACGGGCGCAAAAAAATGTGGCGGAGCAAAACCTACAAAGGGCGCAAGCCCGACTGGGTTTTGCGTAGCCTAGCCACCGTTAGGCGGCGTACAGTTACCGACCTGTTAAGCGAAGTTTCTGTGCCACTTTTTATCTACAACTCAAAATTCCAATTATTTTCCATTCTCCTTTCTCAATTTTTTCTATATATATTTGAAAATAAACTTTTTTTTCATCCCAATGATAATCAAAATTTATTATATTTTTATTATCAGTTAATTTCATTCTCCTTTTAAAATTTTTATTAATTTTTGCTATTAATATTTTTTTAATGATGCTTTTTGCGCATTCTGTTGTATCTAAATCCATTAATTCTTCAAATGATAATTCGCTGTTTCGATAAATTGATTTTAACAGTTTATATCTTTCAAATTCATATATTTCCTTATCACTCAATTCCGGTTTATCAAAATTTTCTCTTGACATATTAAACTCTTTGTCCAAAGCATCTTCAGGAAAACGTGAAATATATTCATCAAATGGGACAAAAGACCTGTCACAAATAGGCTTAAAATAATCTACATTATTATTTATTGCATTTTGATAAATTTCATTAATTAGTATACTTATATTCTTTCGATCTTCATAATTTATATAATTATTACAACCCAATAATATTAGTGAAACAACAGCTAAAAAAATCGTAAATTTTTTAAATAACATAGATATATTATTTTATATAAATTATAAAATGTCAAGATATTTTAAAATAATATTTTAGTATTTTCACATTATTTTGCATAGAGATTACGCATAACGTTCCGGAGATAAATGTCGTTTTTTTGCGCCCGATAAGGAAAAACGCGCAGCGTTTTTACGGGCGCAAAAAAATGTGGCGGAGAAGAACGGCACAAAGGGCGCAAGCCCGACTGGGTTTTGCGTAGCCTAGCCGCCGTAAGGCGGCGTACACTTACCGACCTATTAGGCGCTGGTTTTTTGCTTTTATATATTCTTATTTATTTTTTATGAGCTGTAATTATTGTATAGCTGTAAGAATTTATTGTTATAATATAATCTTCAAATGAAATATACCAAT
>Ga0268262_10006931_pt1 | contig 10720 bp, 7 predicted proteins | sample TergutNc150P3_FD_190354 | JGI IMG/M metagenome (GOLD analysis project Ga0268262, IMG submission 190354) | Nasutitermes corniger P3 segment gut microbial community from laboratory colony in Florida, USA - Nc150 P3 (SPAdes) (version 2) | ecosystem: Host-associated > Arthropoda: Insects > Digestive...
TAACTTTTTCAAAAGTACGGGCTTTCAGCCCTCCCGGATAGCCTGTATGATGATAATATATCTTCTGTTGGGCTTTTCTGCCGCTCACCGCGATTTTTTCGGCGTTTACCACGACTACATAATCCCCCACTTCCTGATGAGGCGCATAATTTGCCTTGGTTTTGCCCCGGACTATGGATGCAACCCGCGCCGCAACCCGCCCCAGGATTTTTCCCTCAGCGTCAATCAAAAACCATTTCCGCTCTATAGATGCGGGGTTCGCAAATACTGTCTTCATTGTTTCATTGTGCGGTAAAAACAAAAAAAAAGTCAAGTATATCAGGTGTTTTTTTATATCATCTCCGATATGATAGGCCAATGGACATTATTGAAGAAAGGCTGGGAAAACTAGGCATTGAGATACCGGACATTCTCCTGCCTCAGCGGGCAGATTTACGGCAATGGGCGGTTATTGCCTGCGACCAGTTTACCCAGGACAGGGTCTATTGGGAAAAGGTAAAGGAAACCGCCGCCGGTTCGCCTTCGGCGCTCAATCTGATTTTTCCCGAAGTATTTCTGGCTGACAGCGATCACGCTCAGCGGATTGGGGATATTCACCGGTCTATGCGCCATTATTTAGACAGCGGTGTTTTTGCCGCCCCTCGCCGGGGGTTTGTGTATCTGGAGCGGGACACCCCTTTTAACCGCGGGCGGAAAGGGCTGGTTGCCGCCGTAGACCTTGAGCAATACTCCTGGTCGCCCGGCGCCCGGCCCCTGATTCGTCCTACCGAGGGCACGGTTCCCGAACGCCTGCCTCCCCGCATGGACATTCGCCGCAGCGCCCCCCTCGAAACGCCGCATATACTTTTGTTGATAGATGACGACGCCGATTCCCTTTTACGGGAGTTGGGAGAGCGGGCAAAAAAGAACGCCCCGGCATATCAGGGCGAATTAATGCTGAATTCCGGCAGTGTAACCGGCTGGTTTCTTGATAAAGAGGATGACTGGTCTTTCCTTGCCGGGGGGGTTGAAGAACTGTCCCGCAGAGCTTTAACCCGTTACTCCGCTGATGAACAGCCCGGGTCTGTTACGCAGCCCGGGTCTGCTGCGCAGCCCTTTCTGTTTGCTGTTGGCGACGGCAATCATTCGCTGGCAAGCGCCAAGGGGATATGGGAAGAATACCGCGGCGGCGGAAACCCGTCCGCGTCCCGCTGCCGTTATGCGCTGGTTGAAATTGAAAATATCTACGATCCGGCGATTCAGTTTGAACCGATACACCGCGTTGTGTTTGGCCTGGATTTTGACGGAGCGCTGAATCTGCTGTCGGCGCTTCCCGCTTTTTCCAGCCGGATGATTTTCGGCCGTGAGGAACTGGTTCGCCTGACCGCCGAACCTGTTAAAGGTAATCGTTTCGGCATTGTCTGCGGCGGCCGTTACGCGATCATTGAAACAAGTGCCGGCGGCATCGCTACGGCAAGCCTTCAACCACTGCTTGACGGGGCAGTCACCGGCGATGGCTTATCCATAGACTACATTCACGGCGAGGAAGAATTGTTCCGCCTTGCTTCCGGTTCCGGCAAACCGGCAGCCGGCATATTGCTGCCGCCGGTGCAAAAAGCCGGTTTTTTTGAAACCATCGCCCACAGCGGCCCTCTGCCCCGTAAAAGTTTTTCCATGGGAGAAGCCGCGGAGAAGCGTTTTTATATTGAATGCAGGGAATTATTTGTATGAAACAGAAACATTTATTGGTAACGGCAATACTGAGCATGGCGCTGGTATTCATATTAATGTTGACAGCTTGTTCCTCTGATAACGGTGACGGTGACGATGATGACACCTGGGTTCTGCCTTCCTCAAGCGGAACCAATGAGGTCGGCGGAAAAACATGGTTTATTGATGATATCAAGATTGACTATACCGGCCGCGGAACCTACACAAGGTACACAGCAAAGCGGAACTGGGGTGAGGGGAATGATTATGTTCTTGACGGTAATGGGCATTTTACCTATTCTCCCATTGAGACCGGTTCATATTCATGGAATGAAACGGAAAAAATGATAACTCATAAGAAAAAAACAACGGTTCTGAGGGGAGATATAACAAATACGGTATTATTGAATAAAAAAGAGTATAAAAAGGCTCTTATAGAATCTTTTGATAAACAGTGGAGTGGATGGCATAATTGGTTTAATGGGGACAAGACCGCGGAAGACGCGTTTATAAACAGTTTTGTAGATGGTGATTTTTCAGCATGGATGGCCGATTATTGTTTCAGCGGCGATGGCGCGTCTTTACTGATGCAGAAAGCCTTGCCTGACAATGTACCCCCGGACGATTTTTCGAATCGAACATATATGCCGGCGAACTATATGGATTCCAGATATGCCTTTGCGCCGAATGGCACCTATACCTTTTGGGCAATATACAGCCAACAAGATACGGTTAGTGAAACCGGTACATTTGCCTATAATGGTGGTGTAAGTGGTGTAAATAGAAATGTATTTTTTAGGCCTTTAACAATCAAAGGGAAAACATTGATAGAATACTACGATTCTCTTGAATCAATCGACCCGGAACATAAATTTGAGAACGATGCCGCGTATAAAGCGGCGGACGCAAACAATAAATTCCAGATGAGGCAATACGGATATAATCCGGCTAACAGAACAATTGACTATTGAAGAACGGTTTACCTTTTATTGCCGAGGTGGTCGCAAATTGCGACCACCTCCAAAGCCTTAAATACAGACCTACTCTGCCTTATGCGTTTACAGAACAAAGCGTAGCGATGTTAGCGACGGTATTGAACAGCCAGAAAGCAATAGATGTTAATATTCAACCTTATTGCCCAGCCGCCAAAAACCAAAAGGATTGGCTTTAATGCGGGGAATTGACACCTAACAGTACCAGGCAAAAGCGGTGATGAAAAATTAAAGGTCACAAATTGTGACCTTTAGCAAACACCGCTTACTGTGAGCATTAACTGCTTTTGGGGAAGATTCACACAAAGATCACAAAGTAAAGAGAAGGGCACAAAGAACCTTTGTGCCCTTTTTGTGAAATTCTTTAGTCCTCCAAAAAATGGCGGCTGATACCCGGCATACCTCTCGGCGGCTACTGATACCTAATCTGGAATGAGCCGGTGGTGCTAAAGGCATATGCCTGTATATAGTAGTCCTGCCCGACCGTTAGACTCTGGACACTGACACTGCTGGATGATGTTATTTTTGTTTGGTCTAAAACCTTATTGCCGCTTGAGTCATACACAGAAACATACAAATCGTTACCCAGCGAGACGTCAGTGACTTGTATAGAATGTGTGCTTGCAGTTGCGGTAAACCTGTACCACTTAATCTGGGTCACTGTGTTAATATTGCCGTAGCTATAGGCATTTCGGGTAAGCGTTGTGAAATTGCCGGGAGCTAAAAATACGCTATTGAACAGAATAGAATATGTGCCGCTGGAAGAAGAGCGAGGCTGTACCCTTATATAGTACTCCTGCCCTACCGTTACTGTTATGGGCTTGGATGCGTAATAACTACCGCCGTCAGAAGATAAAGCGCCCTTGCCTCCAACAACATTAGCGCCGCTTGAGTCATACACCTGATAATCCGCACCCCATGAAGCAGCACTCAACGTGTTGAAACTGGCGTGTAGGTACTGCTTGCTTGCGGTTGCGGTAAACTTGAGCCACTGCCAATCGCTTGATGCGGGAGGGTTGCCGTCAGCCCAGTTATTCTCGGTAAGCTGGATTGCGGCGGAGGGCAGCGTTACCGCTCCGGGAGGCGATGTTGTTGACGACGCATTGAACCCAATCTGGTATGTGCCGATAGGTCTTACCCTTATATAGTACTCCTGCCCTACTACAGTCTGGGAAACATAACTGTCACCGCTAGATAAATATTTCTCGCTTCCAACCGCAGCGCCGCTTGAGTCATACACCTGAACATATATGCTATTCAGCGTGCCGGAATTGAAATGTATGTACTGCGTACTTGCGGTGGCGGTAAATTTAAACCATTGCTCACCGTTTGATGTGGGTAAATTGCTGTCAGCCCAGATATTCTCGGTAAGCGGAATTGCGCTGGAGGGCAGCGTTATTATGGTAGGAGGCGTTGTAGACGCAGTAAAACCAATCCGGTATGTGCCGCTGCCGCTAGGTCTTACCCTTATATAGTACTCCTGCCCTACGGTTACACTCCGGGAAACGTATTTTGTACTGACGTTTAAATCGGTCTCGCTTCCAACCGTAGAGCCGCTTGAGTCATACATTTGAACATACAGATAAGTCAGCGTGCCGAAACTGACGTGTATGTATTGCGTACCTGCGGTGGCGGTAAACTTGAACCATTGTACGTCGCTTGATGTGGGAAGATTGCCGTCAGCCCAGGTATTGGCGGTAAGCTGGATTGCGCCGGGCGGGACAACTGTTGCATTGAACGCAATCTGGTACGTGCCGCTGCTATAAGACCTTACCTTTATATAGTACTCCTGCCCCACCGTTACACTCTGGGAAACATAACTGTTACTGCTATATAAATATGTCTCGCTTCCAATCGTAGCGCCGCTTGAGTCATACACCTGAACATACAAATTAGTCAGCGTACCGAAACTGGCATGTATAAACTGCGTGCTTGCGGTTGCGGTAAACTTGAACCATTGCACGTCGCTTGATGTGGGTAGATTGCCGTCAGCCCAGATATTGGCGGTAAGCTGGATTGCGTTGGAGGGCAGCACCACATTGGACTTATTAAACGCAATCCGGTACGTGCCGCTATTGGAACCGTAAGGTCGTACCTTTATATAGTACTCCTGCCCCACAGTTACAGTCTGTGAAACGTATGTTGTACTGCCGTATAAATTGGTCTCGCTTCCAACCGTAGCGCCGCTTGAGTCATACACTTGAACATACAGATAAGTCAGCGTGCCGAAACTGGCGTGTATATACTGCGTGCTTGCGGTGGCGGTAAACTTGAACCACTGCACGTCGCTTGATGTGGGAAGATTACCGTCAGCCCAGGTATTCTCGGTAAGCGGAATTGCGCTGGCTGCGTTGGGGGGTAGAGGCGCATTAGTGGACGCATTGAACGCAATCCAGTACGTGCCGGTGTATTCAGAGCCCATAGGCCGTGTCTTTATATAGTACTCCTGCCCGATTATTACAGTCTGGGAAACATAACTGTTACTGCTATATAAATATGTCTCGCTTCCAATCGTAGCGCCGCTTGAGTCATACACCTGAACATACAGATAAGTCAGTGTGCCGAAACTGGCGTGTATGTACTGCGTGTTTGCGGTGGCGGTGAACTTGTACCACTGCACGTCGCTTGATGTGGGAAGATTACCGTCAGCCCAGGTATTCTCGGTAAGCGGAATTGCGCTGGCTGCGTTGGGGGGTAGAGGCGCATTAGTGGACGCATTGAACACAATCCAGTACGTGCCGGTGTATTCAGAGCCTATAGGCCATGTCTTTATATAGTACTCCTGCCCTACGGTTACACTCCAAGAATTACTTTTGTTACTGCTATAAAAATGTTTCTCGTTTTCAACCATAGAGCCGCTCGAGTCATACACATAAGCTCGCAGATAATTCATCGTACCGAAATTGACATGTATATACTGCGTGTTTGCGGTGGCGGTAAACTTGAACCACTGCACATCGTTCTCTGTGGGAAGATTGCCGTCAGCCCACACATTCTCGGTAAGCGTGGTTACGGTTGTACCGGGCGGAATAAAGGAAGGAGGACCGGAAGAAATGGTGTATGCCGCCGTCAGTATGCTTGAGTCGTTCATGCCCTCTTTAACGGCAAAGGCTTTCAGGGTACTAGTCGCGCTGATACTGATTGCGCTTGAATACAGCGTACTGGCGGTTGTGGGGGTTGAGCCGTCAAGGGTGTAGTGGATTGCCGCGCCGCTTGTCGTGGTACTCAAAGTGACGGTTTGCGCTGTGGTGTAAGTTCCCGCTGACAGTGACGCCGTGGGCGTTGCGACAGTTGCAAGAGCCGGGTTAATAACATTAACGGTAAAGGTCGCTGTCTTGCCGTTGTAGGTTACGGTGACAGTTTGATCGCCCGTCCTGGTTTTGTCATAGCCGCCGGTGGTGTAGTCGGTAACCACTTGGGTTGAATTGTCGTTGTACGTTGCCGTTACCACCAGGCCGGTTAGGTTCAATTCCTCGTTGAGGTTGTAGGTGGTTTTCGCGGGCTGGGTGGTTATCGCTATGCCGGTGAGGGTTTTAGCGGCAATCACCAGCGTTCCCGCGTTTAAGCTGTTTGCCGCGTTCCAGCCTACCGCCGCCGTTATGTTAAAGGTTACCGGGTAAGAACCAACCGCCGTGGGGAGATTAGTTGAGCCGTTATAATAAATGGTTATCAAGCCGCCTGATTTGCCGGCCTTGGGCGTTATAGTTACGGCGGTAACGCTGCCTGCCGTCTGCGACAAGTTGCCAATATCAAAATCGGCGGCTGTGGGGTTTTGAGAGTTGGCGGTTTGTTCGCCAATTACCAGCGTTCCCGCGCTCAAGCCGGTTTTCGCGTTCCAGCCTGTTGCCGCCGCCACATCAAAGGTTACAGGGTAGGAGCCAATAGCCGAGGGCGCGGTTGTTTTCCCATCATAATAAATGGTTATAGCGCCTGTTGATTTACCATGATTCGACGTAATGGTTACCGTTTTGGGATTGCCGTCAAAAATCTGCGATAAACCGTTGATGGCAAAATCCGCGGCGGCGGGGGTTTGAGTTCCGTCGCTTACGGTAACCGTAAAGTCCGCCGTTTTGCCTTCGTAAGTGATGGTGATTTTTTTACTTCCCGTTGAGGAAGAATCAAAACCTCTTACATTTGCCGCGCTGATACTGACTGCCACGGTTGAACCGTCGCTGTAGGTGGCGGTTACCACCAGACCGCTGAGGTCAAGGGTGTCGCCAATGGTGTACACGATTTTTGTCGGCGGTGTCGTTACGGCAATACTCACGAGGGTTTTACCGCCCGATGTTGTGCCGTTGTCGCAGCCGGTCAGCAACGCTGTCATTGAGACGACGATTACCAGCGCGACAGCGGCAACCCGGAAAATAGGCGCGATTCGCGCTTTGATTGTGTTTTTCATAAAAAACTCCTTTTTTTGGTGTCTTGCACTCATCATTTACCCGTTATGTAAATTTACATAGTTCCATTATATTATTCTTATAAGAATATCTAAATTCTTACCATTAAATAAGAATATCGTCAAGTAATTATTATTCTTTTTTGGGTAATCATGAATTCTTATGGGATTCAAGGAAAATTTTAAATCTGAGTTGATCTACTCGGATATGCTGGTAAAAGAGCTTTCAGCCAAAACGGGTATTAGTAAACATACTTTGGACAATTATCTCAATACTCACAATTCCCTTCCCAATGCCGAAGCCGCGGTAAAAATCGCTCATGCTCTGGGGGTATCGGTAGAGTATCTTGTTACCGGAAAAGAGGGGAAAACCAGGAAGATTCAGCCTCCCTTACCGCCGGATATGCGTCTTTTGGTCAGTGTAGCCGATAAACTCAGTCCCCAAAACCGCCGCCTTGCCATCAAACTGGTTAAAGTTTTGAAAGAACAGGAAGATGAGGGGAAGAAGTAAATTAAGATTCCATCAACGCGTCCAGAAAAAAGAGGTATCTTGACAAGTTGTCAAGTCATAGTATACTTATAACTGATGAAAACAATGGCTGTTGGAGAATTAAAAACTCATTTCTCGGAAGTTCTTAATGATGTAAGACTGGGACAAAAAATAAGCATACTGTATGGCAGGGCAAAAGAACCGGTGGCAATGATTGTTCCCTATCAGGAAGAAAAGAAAGGCGAACGGAACATTGGCATTTTAGACGGAAAGGCAATTATTTCATTCAGCGATGATTTCGAGATGACAACTGCGGAGTTATGTAACCTTTGAAATTGCTATTGGACACCCATATAGTATTATGGGCAATCGGGAAAACCAGCGAGTTATCGAAAAAGCTTATACATGAAATAAAGAATCCCAACAATACAATAAATAAACAATCACAAAGATCCGTTTGACAGGATGTTGATATATCAGTGTATTAAAAACGGGTATACTCTGGCAAGCAGGGATAAAAAATTTGAAATATACAAAAAAGACGGGCTGCAGTTGATTTGTTAAGCTCGCCGAACCCGCCTATTCCATCAACGCGTCCAAGTCAATCTCTCCCGCGGTGCAGGGGACGGTAATGCCCCAGTTTTCCAGCACTTCGGGGTGAAGTTCGCCGAATACGCCGATTTTATTACCCTTGTACAGTACGGCGGCGGCGCGTCCCGGAATGAAACGGGGGTCGCCGGATTCTTCAACATCGTATTCGCGGGAAAGATAATAAAATAAAGTTTGTAACTGACCGGCGGCGGTGTTAAAATTGGCGTCTTTGTCGGCGTGGAGGAAACCCGCGTACTGGCGGGTTGATGTCAGGTAATTTTCCTCGTTGTTGCGGTAGGCGACTTTGCCGACTTCAAAAATTTGATGCGGGTACACCGAATGGCCCGAAACGGCTTCGCTTGCCGCCAGCGAGGCTATAACCGAGTCGCGGACATATTCGTAATTTTCGGTCATGGGGTTGGAAATGCGGATGATTCGCTCGCCCGCGCCGCGCATGTTTTCAACCAGATCCTTGCGGGAACCCAGGTAATTGTAAATCATTTCCTGATAGCCCATGCCGATAAAGATTTCCTTTACCTGGCGGCTGAATAGGGTGATGGGACTGAGGCGGCCAACGGTGGAATCGCCGGGGCGTTCCGGTTTGAATGAACCGAGGCCGCGGCCTATCATTACGTCTTCGGCAATGTCGGCGGCATGGAGAAAATCATTGCGGTATTCCGGCGGCCAGGCGAGTATGCCTTCGGTGTCGCCTAACGCTTCCCGCCCCTGTTCCGTGGATGTGGTTTTTTCGGTCTTTACGCCCATGCGCGTAAGCGCCCGCGCGCATTCATGGGAGCTGAGTCTTTCGCCAAGGAATTTTTCGATTCTTGCCAGAGAACAAAAAACCGGCTCCTGAAAATAATAGGGATACACGACATTTCTGCCAAAGGGCGTGTCAAATTCGTACTCAACTTCCACCGGCTCAATCTTGAAACCATTGTCAGCCAAATCGCAGGCGACGATGGAAGCGGCCAATGTCACCAGGCTGATGTCCGTTCCGGTAAGCTCAACAAAAATGTCGGTATCGCCGACCTGTACCGCGCCCAAATCGGCGGAGTTGATAATCGGCGGGTATGAAAGAACGCCGCCCTTTGAATCGGTAAGCAGCGGGTGAATAGGCTCGTGTTCCTGAATAAAAGCGTACTCTTTGCCTTTGGGGTGCTGTTTAAGAATTTCACGCAGGGTTAGCGGAGTTTCCCACTGCAAGGGCACAAAAGAAACGCTGTCGGGGTCAACGCCTTTGTAGATAATCGGCCAGTTGATTTTGGTAATGCGGTACAGGCCCATGGAGATGGTACGCCGCTTGCGTCCGAAATTCCAGGCAAGTTTTTCCTGGGTCTGAATCATGTCGCGTAACGCCGGATCGGAAATGGCTTTGCCGCTGGCGATAAAGCCCGCCAAATAAGGCCGCACTTTTTGAACGCTTTGTTCTACTTTTACTTTGTGCGCCGCTTTTTGAATATTATCAGGCCGTGAGAAAAACGGGTATTCCGGTATTTTTCCGTCATTGTACACCCGTAACTGACGGGCGCATCCGGCGGTTCCCCACAGATCGGGGCGGTTGGTGTCATTCAGCTCGATTTTTAAGACACGTTCCGACGCCGGCAGGCTTTTGTCGCTGTCCTCGTCAAGTTCCGCTTTGGCGCAGGTCAGGGCTTCTTCAAACGCGTCCTTGTCAGCCCAGGGCTTTCCATCGGGACTCGCCAGTGTGTAAAAAACTTTTTCGTTCACTTCTATTTTAGGCATATTAGTTTTCCTTACTGCGGCGTAACCGCACATTTTCAATATCGTGGCTGAACAGTTCCCGCAGATCGTTAAGGCCCAGGGCCATCAGCGCCATGCGGTCAATGCCAATGCCCCACGCGGCAACGGGCACATTCACCCCCAGGCTTTCCGTTACTTCGGGCCGGAAAATGCCGGAGCCGCCCAGTTCAAACCAGCCCAGTACCGGGTGCTTGATGTGCACTTCCACCGAAGGCTCGGTAAAGGGGAAATAGCCGGGAACGTATTTAACCTCTTTCGCCCCGGCAACCTCGCGGGCAAACATTTCCAGCATTCCCAGCAGGGTGCGGAGGTTTACATTTTCACCTAACACAATGCCCTCGGTCTGGTAAAAATCCGGCAGGTGGGTAGCGTCAACGCGGTCGTAACGGAAACAGCGGACAATGCCGAAGTACTTGCCGGGGATTTTTGCTTTTGGCAGGGTTTTTGCGGAAAGTACCGTCCCCTGACTGCGGAGTATCAGCCGCCGGGTAAATTCGCGGTCAAAGGCATAACTCCAGCCCCGGCTGCCGGTTTTTCCGCCGTTTTCGTGGGCGGCGGCAATGTTGGAAAGCCAGGGTTCTTCGATTGCTTTTGCCTTATCCGGTTCCGCAATGCGGTACACATCGTGAATATCGCGGGCCGAATGAAACTGCGGCATGAACAGGGCGTCCGAATTCCAGAATTCGGTTTCAACTAACGGGCCGTCAAATTCCTCAAAGCCCAGGGAAGCGAGTTTATCTTTTACATTTTCAAGAAATTTCGCGTAGGGGTTGCTGCGGCCCGGCGTCAGGCGCACCG
>Ga0268262_10006932_pt1 | contig 10719 bp, 10 predicted proteins | sample TergutNc150P3_FD_190354 | JGI IMG/M metagenome (GOLD analysis project Ga0268262, IMG submission 190354) | Nasutitermes corniger P3 segment gut microbial community from laboratory colony in Florida, USA - Nc150 P3 (SPAdes) (version 2) | ecosystem: Host-associated > Arthropoda: Insects >...
TTGCAAAGAATTTCAAAAAGATGGACAATGCCGATTAGGAATTGGGGCGAGGCGTTACACCAATTTTCACTCATTTACGGGGATAGAGTCCCGTTATGATATTTTGCGTTTTACACAAAAAATGTTATGGGTTCGACAACAAGCCTACTACTAATAACATCATTTTACGATTACCTATTTTTCTAAAAAATTTCATTTCCCTTTCCTTATGTATTTTTTAAAATGTCTTGGATTATCCAATAATTTTGTGATAAATTCTTTTGTAAATTTATACAAATCAAGATCGTACCAAGATAAAAATTCACCATTAATATCGTAATAAGCTGTACGAAACCATTTATCTCCGACACGCATATATATTTTTACAACTCTTAATTTGTTTTCTTCGTATGTTGTCATGGAAAAGTTTACATTGTGAGAATTCATTAAACACTTAACATTTTTTGATAACTTGGAACTTGGTTCCCATTTCGCATCTTCTATATATATTTTTTTACCGATTTTATCAAAAATTGCTGTTTTAATATCATCAAGGCTGTTGGAAAATACATATTTATATACTTCATTTGTTTCATCAAGAATTACCATTTCCTCAATACAGCCATCTTGCCATGTTGGTATTGCTAGTGAATTATCAAACATTTTGTTCCTCCTTTGTTTAGTTTTTGACATACTTTATATAGTCTTTTGTAACAACTTTGTTGTAGGCTGAGTCATAAACACTGCCCCAGATGTCTCTCATGAAATAAGATTTATGGTTATTTATCTTACCTTGAGGCTCAATAGCCCTCCATGTCCCGTTGAAATTAACTACGTTGAATAAATGGTTTAAACCTGTGTATGTATTGTAGTTAAGCTCTATCGTAACTTCATTCTTATTCGGATAGTATTGATAGAACAGCACAGCTGCATCTATACAGTTTACTAATCCGTCTCCATTCACGTCCTTGTAGTTAGCAGCAACCTTACTCAGTGCCCGGTCAACTTTGTTCTCAACTGTATCAGTATTGAACACTGTCTGTGCAGGCTTCGGCTTAATCTGCTTACCTTTATAGGCATCTCTTACGCCCATAATGCAGGCAAATAATACAAAGGCTACTACAAGTAATGCAAGTACAAAGACAAAGTTCACTGCATGAAGATACTTTTCAGCCTTTTGATTGGCTCGCCTTAGACTCCATGCCTGGTCTTCAGCCGAAGACATGAACAGTTCAGCCTTCCTAGGGTCAGCATCAATATACCTAAGTATATTGTACTTACAGTCCTTACTACAAGCCTTGCTATTAAAGGCACAACTACACTTATTGTCTATGCGACAAAGGGCGCAGCTAATAGCCAGTTTATATAATGCTTGCTGCTCACTCGGTAAGTTATAATCCATACTGACCTCCTTTACTTACCATTGGATTTTTCATTTATCCACTGCCTTACAATTTGTTTGGCTCTCGTAACTGAAAACCCAAGCAAACGCAAGGTAAAAATAGCCGCATCGGGGCTTATTTCCTCTGACAGGAAGTATTCCCGAATTTTTATCCGCTCTTTTTCCTCTTTCTCAAACTGATACTGGGTCATAATCGAACCCTTGTTTTTTCCTCTCATAATTTACTCCTGATATTTCGTTTTTTCACTGAATCCACATTGAATGCGCCATAATCCCTCAAATTATGAATATCTATAAAACCTCCTTTACTTTCCGTAACCATAAGGACAAAAAAAAGACCAATAGCAAATAGCCATAAGTCTCCTACGAACGAAACACTTCTAGTGCGTTCACTACATGAGCAAAAAAAAAGAACAATAGCATAAGCTATTGATCTACTGTTAGAGAATGACTACATATTCGCTGTACCTATATTAGCGTACAGTTTAATTAGTATACATTATTTCTAATGTACCACTATTAACAACGCCCAAAAAATTGAAAACTTAAGGTTTTTAAGAAAAAATTATTTATTTTTTCTTTCTTTTAGGTGGGCTTTAATATCATTGAGAAATATATGAAGATTTGCTGAGGCTTGAGCTTCTGCACTCTTTTTGGTAATTTTTGGGTGATATTTTAGATAAATTTCGTACTGTTTCCGCTTTTTCCCCTTTTCATGGAAGGAATCTAAAATTTTCTGATCCAGAATAGGATACAAATCCCTTAAATCTTTTTTAATGCAATATATTGTAAATAAGGCTTTACAGCAATCTCTGGCTCTTTTTTGTTTTTTTGCCAATACATATTTTACAGCTTCCTTTAATTCTGCAATTTTATTTTTTGATAAATAATCATCGTGAAGCTCAATTTTACTGGCGGCTTTTGAGCGTTGAATATCTCTCATATTATCAACGTTTATTAAATTTATATATGCCTGTTTAGTAAAAAGTTTTGTTTTTATTGCACATAGTACTTTTTGTTCTTCCGTTAATTTTCTTCCAAGTCTATTTTCTTCCAATGCTATAAATTTAGCTAATTTTTTAAGTCTAGACTTTACACCTTTTGGTATATATGAAGATTTTCTTCCATCAAATTTACGAATCGTATTTCTTTTCTCGTTTCTCAATGCTACAGAAAAATATTTTATAAATCCTTTTTCGTCTTTTGGTATATTTAATTTTCTATCTTTACTGGTAATCTTATCAATAACGATTTTTAATTCTCTTCCATACATATTATATGCATTTTTGTAATATGTTTTATACCAATCATCTACTTGTTTACGAAATTGATCGCAATATTTTTGGGTTTCTGAAGAGTCTGTCGAATTTTTCCATTTTGAGAAAATTTCAAAGATTAAACCTTCTTGTTGTAGTTGTTTTATGGTTTTTTCTTGCCTTTTCATGGAAAAACCTTCTTAAAAAAATTAATACAATGTTCTGGCGGTAAACGAAGTTTTTTATTCATATCTTTCTACGGATTGTTTAACAATTTTTTCAAGTTCTATAATTTCATTATCATTTAATATCGGACTATCAATTTCATCCGAGAGCCACATCCCAAATTCTTTTACTTTATTCAATTCTCCATATTTTTCTGGAATATATTTCCCTAACCAATTATCTGAAGATAAGCATTCACTACAAATAGCAATTGTTGCAATTATTTTTGACTCCCAAAATTGCGTTCCTTTTTCATCTTTACTTGTTCCATTTACATTAAAAGCAACAAATGTTGTATTTTTTATAATATGTTGCGTTACATCATTACGTATTGCTTTTAGTTTCTTTTTTTCAATTTTATTATATTTTTTATTATACCATAATTCTATATCTAAATCATTTGGATCATTTTTATTTAATATTGCACAACCAATTTTTCTACGAAAAACACTACTACCGCTATTTCGTCTATGTTGATTTAGTCTTTTTTTTAGATTATGTAATTTCCTGTGAGTTCCTACTCTTACAATTCTTTTCATCTCATGTCCAGCTTCTCCTTCCTCAAATATAATATAAACACCATTATCAAAACCGAGATTATTAATTTCCTCCTTTGTAAAATGATGAGGTTTCATTTCATTAAACAACAAATGAAGACGACGACATTTTTCATTTATATCTTTGTCACCAAATTTCAAATTTTCACTCATAATATATCTCCTTATATTTTTCCTTTTTTATTAATATTGATCTTGGTTTCTTTGTATTTGTTTTTTTATCGTTTTCTTCATCGTACAATCTGAAAGTATGTCTATCTATTTTACATAAAAAATCATCTCTCTCAGATGGATTATAAATCTCTCTATTCGGATCATTTACTGACAATCTTGTTAAAGACCTTTCTATACCACTTTCTTTAAATCTAGGATATTTTTCTTTAAATTTTTTAATAAAATCATTCGTTGTAAAAGAGTCTCCTTTTTGAAGTTTCATATCAAACTGAATAAATTTCTTCATCAAGTCATATTTTGGTTCGTCATAATATTGCTTTCCCATTTTATTCTCCAAAAAACAAAATATTTTCAACAAAAAGGCAATAATTTTTCCTTAGAAATTATTGCTTCCATAAGGTTTTGCCCTTTAATGACACAATCCTTCACTGTCGCTTTATAAAACACCATTTTACAATAAAAACTACAAGTTTGTAAATACCAAACTAATAGCAAATACCATTTTATAACCAACTTACCCTATTAATTATTTCAAAAGCTATTGAAGAAATTAAAACAGACATATGAAAAAATATTGACGTTTTTTATACATATTTATTAAAATGTATTAAAGGTGTTCATGGTGAATATTGAGTGGTGACAAAAGTAGATATTATTATGGCGATAGTCAAACATACCCTTAAAACTCTGCCCAAAGTCAGTAAAAAAGACCTTGCTCGGATAGACGCTATCAAAGATGAAGAAATTGACTGCTCTGATATTCCCGAAGCGACTGCTTCCTCAAACTTCCGCCCTTGGGAACAACGCCAAATGTTCAAACCAGTTAAGTCGCTGTTACATGCAAATTAGATGCGGATATTGTTGCTTGGCTTAAACAGGATGGCAAAGGCTATCAAACTAGACTTAATACTATTCTGCGGAAAGCGATGGCACATGCTTAATAAAATGGTATTTTGTTGTAATATCATTAATCAGACTGTATGTTTTGTAGTTTTATCCGCCGTAGGTAGTGAAATGTTTATGGTCATGCTAAACACTTTTCTTTTCCATAATTTTTCTTCAATAATATAACCAACCCATGTATATGATACTATAATAAAACTTAATGATATAAGCAATTCTCTAGTCGAAGAATGTTGTAGGAGTAAATTTATTGTTGAAGCAATTGCAACATATAAATTAAGTTTCGTTTTTATTAATTGTTCATCTAGTAATTTATATATTATTAAATATGAAAACCAAAAGATTGAAATAATAGAAAATAAAATAAATAATATCATTATAGTAATATTTATATTTGTCATAAAATAATATAAACAGTTTTTATTAAATATTATATTACCCATAAATATTATTACGCTCATAAAAATAAATGAAGTTTTTGAACAATAAAATAAATAATTTGTATTACTAAAAAATTTCATTTTATTTATTTTTTTGTTCTTTATATCCTTTCTTGTAAAGAGTAGTATTAATTGATTATATGGTAAAAAAAGAAGTGTAAAACAAAATAGAAAAATTATATATATGTGATTATATATTTTTCTTATAGAATTAATAATATTTAATTCATTTACTATAGCAAAAAGTATCAATAAAATAAAAAATATTAATCCAATATTTGATAATCCAAAATATGTTTTTTTAGAAATTGATTTATGAAATATAAAACAACAATTAAATAATTTTCTAAATAAATTTATCATGTATGGTTACCCTTTTTGTTTTAATAAATCAAATAAATTATTAACTAATAACGGCATATCATAATTATCAGTGTTTTTTGTAGACTTCTCAAATTTATTTCTTTCTGGAGATGATACAATAACTTTTGAAGCATTTTGCAAGAATTCATCTTTAACTTTCTGATCGTTTATTAATTCACCATAAGTTTTTAAGATTGTAGCTATTGTTTCTTTATGAGCATAATTTTCTTCAACCGTTCTTTCTCGTGAATATTGCGTATATAAAAACCCACAAATCATATAAAGCGGAAGCAGTGCAAATATACGTAAAATAGTATACGCCATTGATAATTTATCAATATTTTCAAAAGTAAATTGTGTAATTATTTGTAGAACCGTATTTATTGTATACCACCCTCCAAAAATAAAACTAGAAATAGTAAGAACCAAAAAGATAATTCGCATTATAAATATAAATTTTTTCCTATTTCCAAATGATTTAGATAAAGAACCAGCTACAGCTGGTGATATTAAACCTACAATTTCTGTTTCTAACGCCTTAATACGATTTACTGTATCTGTTTCAAATGCTTGAATACGTCCTTGAGCAGCAGTAATAGTAGACAATTGATTTTGAATAGAATTTTGCATTTCTGGAATATTTGGGGACAATTTAACATAAACATATATTCCGTTATTTCTAAGAAACGAACGAAAAAGATCAGCATGATTTAACAAGTTATTAAAAACATTCTGTAAATGACCTGGTTGTCCTTGAAAACTTATTAATTGTGAAAAATAAGTATGTAAATTAGTCAAATTAATATTAATTTGACTAATAGTATTAAATGGTAGATCATCCAATAAATTTTTATCTAAAAGAAACGTAATTAACTCTGTTATTTCATCATAACCTATCTTTAAATCTTGATAATCTAAACTATTCCATGGTTGCAAGGTTTTACTAATATCGGAAATTTTATTTTGATCAATTACGGCTAAATTCTCAAGTGTTTTCTTTATTGTTTCCTTCATTACGCTATTATTCATATTTTCTCCATTAAATATTATTATATAATAATTATTTAATATATGTCAATTAAATAAATCGTTCTCTCTTTTTGTTCGTGATGTTCGTGTGGTTCGTGGTTTAAATCTTTACCCAATTATCCTCCGCCTATACCCCTCGCCAATCCGCTCAAGGCTTTTCTTTACGCTTTCCCCTTGTTTCGCCTGCTGTTTTAAGTCAATGGTAAATTGGTTCATGGAAAAATGGCGGTAAAAAAATAATCGGTTGTACATTTCTTTGTTGTTTGCGTATAAACTTTTCAGTTTTTCCGTGTAGCTGTCGAAAATGCCGCCTTTGCGCATTTCGCTGTAGCCTATTATCCAAACAGGGCAGTCTAACGCGGAGTGAAACTCAAAAAGAAGGTCAGCCATGTTTTTCTGGGATTGTTCGATAGCGTCGGCAATGGAATGTTTGCCGCTTGCGGTTTCCATTTTGACAAGTTCACGCAACTCAACGGTTCTTGGAGAGTGAATGGGGGTTTTGTTTAATATGATTACGTTTTTTGTAAAATCTATTCCGAGAGACGGATTGTCAATAAAAAACTTTTTCGCTATTTTTCCCGAAGGACCTACAAGATAGCGTTTGTTTTCCGCCGCTTGTTCTCTGCGTCCCGGGTTATCCGCTACAATGATAAGTTTTATTTCATCGTCAATTTTTATTTCGTCAAGGGCGGTGTTGTAGACAACGGGGGTTTCAACAGTGTACAATGCGTTTTTTCCGTTTGCCCTTGCGTCAGCGAGTTTCTGCTGTAATTTTTTTAAGTTTGGCAGAGAATGGGACAATTCTTCTGTTGTTGAACGAAATCGTTCCCGCGCTTTTTCAAAATTTTTCCATGAGGCGCTGTTCAAGTATTATGCGCCTCTGGAAGCTACTTCCAGTATTAACTCTATTTCGCTTCTGGAACGTTTTGCGGCTTGCGCTATTTCTTCGGTTGACCAGCCCTGACCTTTCAATCTTAAGATGTCTTCACGCTCTTGCGGAGTAATAGAACCTTCGTTCCTTGACGGTTTGCCTTTTTCCTTCTCAACTATTCCTTTGGTCACTTTAAGCAGGGATTTTGCGTTGTTACCAAGGGCTTGAATTTCCGTTTCCGTGCGGGCAAGCCATTCTCTGGCGGTATTCATTTCGTTAATGCGTTTTTCAATTTGCGCCAATGCTTCGTCAAGAGAGGCGATTTTATCGACGGCATCGGACGCTTTTTCGTTTTGAGACGCCAACAGTTCTATTGATGTCCGCAATGCGTCAAATTGATTGGAAATAGAGGTGATAATCTTGTCGGCGTTCTTAATCGCTGTTTCCGTCTTTTGCAGATCTTTAAAGTTACGGTCAATACCTTCGTTGGTCTGTTCAAGTGTTTCGTTCTTTTTTTCGATACGCTTAAATTTCTCGTCCGCTTCTTTAAGAGCGTCTTCCAATTTGCGTATCTTTACAAGTTCGGCGGTTAAAATATCATCAGAGGATTGAACCAACGCAAGTTTTTCTTTAACCGATTGCTCTGTTTTAATTAAATTGTTAAAATCTTTTTCCATTTGATCAATGCGGTGCTGTTCGTTTAGGAACCTTGTCATTTTATTGTTAATTTCGTCCTCGGTACGCCTTAGTCCGGCAAGTTTGTTTTCAAGCTGTGTAATTTCGTTCTTGCGCTGTTCCAGCTTGTCAATGTCGTCGTTCATTTCTTCTATCTTCTTGTCAAGGTCTTTTTTAAGAGCGCCGGTTTGATCAAATATTTTCTTTTGAACGGAAAGCTCTTTGCTGATATCTTCAACGCTTTGGCGGAACGCCGCAATTCGCTCCTCATTCTCCTTCTCGGTTTCTCTGCTGTGACGGCGCAGATCCTCAAAAGATGCGTCCATTTCTCGTATTCTGTTGTTGTTCTGGCTCTGCCATTCGTCCATCACCTGTTTCGCCTCACGTGCTGTTTCTTCAAGGCTGGTATATGCTGTCTTGGAATGTTCTGAAATTTCTTCAATTTCTTTTTCCAGTTCTTTTTGTTTTTGCTTAATAGCTTCCTGCATTGAAATCTGATACTGGGTAACCTGCACTTTAACCTCGTTCTCCGAAGCTGTGCGGACTTCCTCAAGGTCTTTTTTAACTTTCTCATTAAACGACAAATAGTTTTCGTCGATATTGTTCATGTTCTTTCTTATGCTTTCCTCAAATGCGGTTTCTTCCTGTTTTAGTTTTTCAATATTTGAGGTTAGGCGGTCGTCCAACGCTGAGATATTCTTCTTGTATTCGGCGGTAATGTGTTCTTCCGATTTTTTCCAATCATTTGTAATTTTTTCAGTCATGCCTTCAACTCGTTTTTCAAGACCCGATTGCCATTCAGAGATTTGCTTGCCGATCTCCGCGTTTCGTTTGACGAGTTCCGTGGCGAATCCCTTTTCAAACGCTGTAAGTTTTTCGGACACATTGTCGTGAGCTTGTTTTCTTAAGCCTTCAAGCTGTTTGTCCATTTCTTCAAGCTCTTTACGCAGAGCCTTGCTTTGAGCGTTAAATTCGGCGGCGGTAGCGTTCCTCTTAGCGGCGGATTCTTTTTCAAACTCCGCAAGTTCGTTTTTAACTTTTGTTACGGAATCCTGCATGAAAATACGCACTTCTTTTTCCAGTTTGGCGGCATCGTCTGCAAGATTGGTAAGCTGTTTAAACGCTTCGTTGTGGCTTCTGCTGTAATCGTCAAGGCGTTTTTCGTTGGCGGCAATGATGTCCCTTTCGGTATCAGCGCAAAGATGCTTCCATTCTTCCATTTGCTTGTGAAGCGCGGCGTTAAGGTTCTCTTGCTGGCTTGAAATAGCATGATCCGATTTCTCTTTGCATTCTTTGATGACTGCCGTCAATTCATGCTGATGAAGATTAACCGCAGAACTGTTTTTCTCTTTGAGGTCTTTAAGTAACGCCGCCAGCTCATTCTGATGTAAATTGACCGAAGAAATATTTTTCTCTTTAAGGTCTTTAAGCATAGCCGCCAATTCAGCTTGATGATGACCGATGGCGGAATCCGCCTTTTCTTTAACGTCTTTCAATATGGAAGCAAGCTCTTCATTTTGATGATGCTGAAGATTTTTTGCCTGTGTCTGTAACTCTGCAAGAGAAGTGTTAAGCTTAGATACAATTTCGTTTGTTTCCTGCTGCTGTGTTTTAAGCGCAGCGCCGGATTTCTCTTTTAACTCCGTAAGACTTGCGCTTATTTCTTTTTGGTTTTGCCTGATTGCCGTGTCTAGCTCGTCGCTTTGTTCTTTTAACGCTAACTGTGATTTTGTTTTTAAATCGGTAATGGCGGCATTAAGTTCCTGTTTGGATGTTAATAAAACTACGTCCAATTCTTTATGCTGTTTATCCGCCGCTTTTTTTAATTCAAGGAAATTTTGCTTCCAATCGTTTTGCTGCTGCGCAAGAGCCGCGTTAATTGTATCCCTTTCTTTTATAAGCGCATTTGTAACTTCTTCCTGCTGACGAGAGAGAGAAGCCGTTATATCTTCCCTTTGTTTTTTTGTTACGCTGTCAAGTTCCGCCGCTCCCTTTACCCATTCCTGATGGTAATTTTTCTGCTTTGTGCTTAGATCAAGTATTTCGGCGTTTAATTTATCATGAATGACTTTAAGTTTTTCGTTAATCGATCCCTGTTCCGTTTTAAGGGTATCCTGCGATAATTTTAATTTTTCCTCAAAGAAAGATTTAATTACGTTGACTCTTTCCATTGCCTGTTCGCGTAATTTTAATAAAGCGGTTTCCTCAATCTTGTCCGCACGTTTTCCTGCGTTTTCAAGAGCGTCCTTAAATATTTTTTTTATCTGTTCAATATCGTGGTTTAATACGGCTTCTCGTTCACGTTCAACTTTATTTACCGCCTCGCGGTGTTCTTCAACCTTCCGTTCCAATACGCGAGCAGTGGCTTCAAAATCGGAAACAATCGACTTTACTCCGGCTAACGTTTCCTTTGTGGCTTGTTCCATCGCTTCGGCGTTTTTCTTTTCAAGCCGGTCCTCGGTTTCTTCTAAACTTCTTCCCGCCGCTTCCAGCGCTTTTTCTATTTGTTCGAATTTTTCCTTCGCCTCGCTTACGCGCCTTCCGGTATTTTCAACAAAGACAGATTCATCTTTTATGCGGTTTAAGTTTTCCTGCACCCTGTCCGTCATTCCGAACAATTCGTTTAGAGAGGTTTCAAAAGCGTTTATATGTTCTTCTATTTTGGATATGGCTTGTGATTTTTTTGCGAGTTCTTCCTCGGTAAGTTTTTGAATATTCTTCATTAACTGGGCGGCGGCTTTTTTTTCCACTTCCAGATCGATACCGAAATTTTTTACCGCCATGCTTTTTTCGTCGGCAAAAGAAGCTATTTCTTCTTTGCATTTTTCGGTGTATTTTTTTACTT
>Ga0268262_10006933_pt1 | contig 10719 bp, 12 predicted proteins | sample TergutNc150P3_FD_190354 | JGI IMG/M metagenome (GOLD analysis project Ga0268262, IMG submission 190354) | Nasutitermes corniger P3 segment gut microbial community from laboratory colony in Florida, USA - Nc150 P3 (SPAdes) (version 2) | ecosystem: Host-associated > Arthropoda: Insects >...
GGTGTATATGAATGTTATGGCGCAGAAAATGCTGGCCGGGCCCAACACCGTCTGCAGCGGCGACTGCTACTGCGGCCGCACGGAGGGCTTCCCGACCTGCGTCTGCTGGGATCCGGACGCGCAGAAGGTGTGGCTGGAGCTCAACGCTGGCGCCGCCGACAGCATCATCACTGACGGCGAAGCGGCGGGCTTTGGGCATTATCAGGCTATTTGCGAGGACTGGGGCGTTCGCCGCTGCGCCTCGCGGGAAGACTACGAGCGGATCCTCAGCGAGCTTGGCGCGCAGTCCTATGATGAATTCCTGGCGGCGGCGCAGGACCAAAGCATGGGCGGAATGGGAGGGCTTTCCTGATGATGGACAAAAATCTATTCTGGCAGATCATCGGCGCCGTGAACAGCCAAGTGGCGGGCGATGATTATGCCGGCATTCTCCGCGTCACGCAGGAGGAACTGCGCAAGCATTCGCCGGAGGACATTGCCCATTGGGGCGGTATCCAGCGTTGCTATAGGGATTTGGCCGACACAAGCGGCGTCTTTGCGGCAAGCTGTGTCCTCAACGAATATATGTCGGACGACAGCTTCATGGACTTCCGCATGTGGCTGGTTTCGCAGGGCAGGGAGGTCTATATGGCCGCCCTGAAAAACCCCGATTCACTGGCTGACCTGGAGCTGCCGGAGGATATTCAAAGTACGATGGGCACCCGGTTCGAGCGGTACGGCTACGTTGCCAATTACGCTTACGAGGACACCGGCCGTGAGATCGATTTCTACAAGGAGATGGATGAGATCCACCCGATGTCCGCGGAAGAAAAGGAGGACCTGCTTGCCGGCGTCGAATACTTCCCGCACAATATCCCGGACCAGGATGCGGCGAAAGATTTTTTGCCCAACATGTACGCGAAATATATCACGCCGGAAATTGACTTCTGCTTCAACTACCACGGGGGGCACGACCTGACACCCGGATCCATCCATGTGATCCACACCAGCCAGGACTTTCAGTGCGACGCCACGGACGGCTTCCCCACGGTGCTGTGCTACGATCTGATGAATAATCAGGCGTGGCTGTCACCCTCGCCGGCATTCGACGACGAGGACGATCCCTTGTGCCGTGAGTGCATGGAAGCCTGCCAAGCCTGGGGCCAACGGCCCTGTGAGTCGTGGGAGGATTACAACGAGCTGCTCAAACGCATCGGAGAAGAAGCCTTTGAGAATGCGGCCGTGGAGATTGAGGACCAAGACATGGGCGGGATGGGGGGCATGGCCTAATAGTTTTCAATAAAACCAAATAACAATGAATGGCCGTTTTGCGTGTTCCGGGCACGTAAAGCGGCCTTGTTTTTTTATGCCCGAAACACGCAGGCGGCTCCGAAAGGGGCTGATCTTTTGGGCAAAAGCCCATTGAACTACACCGGCAACAAAGCCTGCATCTCGCCTTACCTGCTGGACATCATGCCAACCCACGCGGGGTATATCGAGGCGTTCTGCGGCAGCGCGGAGCTGCTGCTCTGGAAAGAGCCGTGCCCCCGCGAGATCCTGAACGACTATAACAGCGACCTGATGAACTTCTGGCGCGTGGTGCGCAGCGACCGCCTCGCCCTGCTGATCGGCAAGATATTCCTTTCCGTCAACGGCGAGGAGCTCTTCCGGGAGAACCGGGAGCTGCTGCGGGGCAGGCCGAACATCCTGGACGACTGCCGGGAGCTCGCGGAGCACGCCAGGGGCGCCACGGACGAGGAAGTCCGGGCGGCGGCCGCGTTCTTCGAAACGCAGTTCTACAGTTTTTCCTCCACCGGCACCAGCTACGGCATCCGCGGGAAGAACGTCCTGCCGAAGCTGCGGCTGATGGCCGCGGCGAGCCAGCGGCTCCAGCAGGCCGCGCTGCTCAACCGCGACTACCGCGACGCCATCGCGCCGTTCATCGCGCCGGGCTACCTGATCTTCATGGATCCGCCCTACGTCACGACCGAAAACTTCTACGAAAAGAGCAACTTCGGGCGGGAAAGCCATGAGGAACTGTTCCGTTTCGTGTACGAGGAAATCCACGCGAAATACGGCGGGCAGTGCAAGGTGATCCTCACGTATAACGACTGCCCCCTGGTGCGCGAGCAGGCCGGGAAGTATGGCTTTTTCCTGTACACGCAGGACCGCCTGCACAGCATGGCCCAGCACACGGATCCAGGCAGCCTGTTCACCGAGGTGATCATTACCAACTACGACGCCCTGGAGGTTATGAACCGAAAGGCGTTCCTGCGCTCGCGGGAGATGGACCAGCTGAGCCTGTTCCCCGAAAGGGGGTTCCGCTGATGCGCTACGTAGTGGGCGGGCAGCTGATGCACTATATATCGGGCGTACCGCCCTAGTTGCGTCGGGCGGCCTCACAAAAAATCAAGAGAAAGGAGTACAAACCGCATGTTTACCAACGAAACCCTGGCGGCGCTTTTGAAAGAGCTTCCGGGCATTTTGGACATCATCGTCCGCTACTGGCATGAGCTTGCCACGCACGGCCTGAGCATCCTCAGCAAGATGCTGTAATTATCAGGCGGCCTATAAAAATGGAAAGGAGGAGCCGCACATGTTCACAAGCGAATTTTTCACGGTCTTCGTGAAGGAACTCCCCGGCGTTCTGGAAATCGCTATCCGCTACTGGTACGAGCTTGCCACGCACGGCCTGAGCATCCTCAGCAAGATGCTGTGATCCATAAAAAAATCTAATGAAAGGCGTCACACCGATGAACGAATACAAACCCCTGCCCGTTCCCGCCGACATCTACGGCGAGATGGGCATTGACGAGAGTTCGCCGCTGCAGTACGACTACGACGCGGAAACGCAGACCCTGCGCGTCCACGTGCTGACGGAGGACGAGCTGGAAACCCTGGCAGGCCACTGCGCTGACCGCTGCGAGGACTGCCTGTGGGCGGAATCCTGCGACGACGCCCACGGCAACCCCGGCTGCGAGAACTTTGTGGAACGGGAGGACAACTGGTGATGAACGGTATTCCCGTCATTTTCGGCAAGAAGGGCCGCACGACCATCCCGCTGCCCCTGCGGCGCAGGCTGGGCTGGCAGGCCGGCGACACCATCCGCTTCCGCCTGGACGGCGACAGGGTGGTGATCAGCCGCGACAGGCCCCAGGCGCAGCCCGCGCAAAGGCCGCCCGAGCCGGCCAGGTCCGTTCTGCCGCTGATCCTCGCGCTGCTGCTGGGAGGTGCCGACGATGGCTGAGCATAAGCCCCTTTATCGTTGGTCTTTCGCCGAGGCCGTCCGCCTGGGCGAAACGGATCAGTGGCGCGCCTCATGGCACGAAAACATTGCCTGCCGGGATTATATATCCCAATCCATCGCCCTGAACTACGACGGCATGTACCTGGGCGGCGACGTGGCCGAGCACGCAATCGCGAAGTACGGCTATGACCGCGTGAATTGGCTGCTGGCCAATACCATCCGCCTGAAGGACAATGATGGCCGGTTCAGCGCCGCGAATAAGGAGTGGGCTAATGGCTTCTTCTTTGAGCCTGACGATATCCATCGCCATGACTTCCTCATTGACGACGCCCATCCCGGCCTGGTGGACATCGTAGCCAATCAGGCCCGGCAATCATACGAGCAGCTGCGCCTGTTCGACGCAAAGCAGTGCGATTCCGTCTTCGATTACGATACCGTCGCCGGGCAGGTGCTGGTGCTGAAGCCCGAGATGCTGCCGGACGAGGGCAAGATGCCCGAATGCCAGTTGTTCCTCGCTGAGAACGGCAACGGCTGCAGGCCCAACGCCATTGGCCGCAGCATCTTCGGCACGTTCCTGAACGACGGCGAAAAGGCCAGATACTGGCGCCAGGACTTCCTCGGCGTGCTTAAATCCGAGCATATGCCGCAGTGGGCCATGGAAAAAATGGCCGCGCCGGAACAGGAACCGGAGCAGGCGCCGGATGCCGGCAGCTTCGATGATGCGCCGGAGGAAAGCGAGTTCGACGACGGGCAGGAGGAAGCCCAGGTGGATACGGGGATGCAGTTTTATGGCTGACTCCCTGACCTTCCTGGACTTCTTCTCCGGCGCGGGCGGCTTCCGCGCGGCCCTGGAGCAGGCCGGCATGCGCTGCGTTGGCCACTGCGAGATCGACAAGTTCGCCGACAGGAGCTACCGGGCCATATTCGATGTAAAGGAGGACGAATGGTTTGCAGATGACATTCTGGCGGTTGTGCCCGCTGATCTCCCCCGAGCAAATCTATGGTGCGCCGGGTTCCCCTGCACCGACGTTTCCCGTGCCGCCCCTGCCCGCCTTGGAATTGACGGCGCCCGCAGCGGATTGTTTTTTGAGGTCATACGGCTGCTTGACGGGCTCCCCGCCAAAGCTCGACCCGAATGGGTGGTCCTGGAAAACGTTAGCGCGCTGCGGGAAATCGGCGGGGGCTGGCAACTGTTCCGGATTCTCGATTCGCTGGCCCGACGCGGCTATGCTTGGGAATACGGAATCGTCAATTCAAGCTGGTTCGTCCCGCAGAACCGTGAGCGGATCTTCATCGTCGCTCGGAGACATTTTGGAGAGGGATGTACCGGAAAAGTATTTCCTGTCCCCTGCGGCGCTGGCAAAGCTCTGCGGCAGCTCAACGGGCGGAGCCGGCAGGGAAACCGGATCTACGACGCCGATGGCGTGAGCGCCACGCTCATGGCGGGCGGCGGCGGCTTCGCCGGCAAGACCGGGCTGTATGCCGTGGGCTTTAATAGGCGCGAAGGCATCACCGGCCCCCTCGACAACGCCTGTACCCTCCAAGCCGGCGACTACCGCGGGCTCAACCGGAACCAGACACAGACCGCCGTGTTCGTGGATCTCAGCGCCGGCACGCAAACAGGAATCAGGGATCAGGAAGCAGGAAACAGTGGGATTCACGAAGCCGCCCCGTCTCCCCTAACCCCTGATTCCTGCCTCCTGCCTCCTGACCGGGGTGGGCGCGTCCGCAGGCTCACGCCCCGCGAGGCATGGCGGCTCCAGGGCTGGGCGGACGCCCAATTCGACAGGGCCGCCGCCGTCAACAGCGACGCGCAGCTCTATCGGCAGGCCGGGAACGGGATCACATTGCCGGTTGTCGCGGCCATCGGGCGGCAGATCATGCGTGCCCAGGGGGAATACGAGAATAACCCGGAAGGAGGCGAGGCCACCTGAAAAACCGCAAACTCAAGCGCACGGCCATTTTTATCGGCATTTTCCTCACGGCGATCCTGCTCACGTTCGTATTCGTGCGGCTGTTCCGCCCCCCGCTGCCCACGGAGGAACCCACAACCATCGAAGTGACTACCACCGCGGAGGGAACCACCATGACGGAGATAACTTCAGAGGAAGAAAGCACAACGGAGCCGCCCGAAGGGACCACCGAACCCACCACCGCGATCATGCCCGGTACGACCACGTACACTGCAACGGCCGCTAAAACCACAACAAGGGCCAGCACGGCAGCTGTGCGCACGACCACCGCGGCGCCCCGGCCGGCAACAACGCGGCCACCGACGACAACGACCCGCGCACCGGCACCGGCAAGGCCCCCGTCTACCACCGCGCGCCCGGCCACGACCAGGGCGCCGGCCAGAACCACCGGGGCGCCGACAACCACACGGCCGCCGGCAACCACGGCAAGGCCACCTACAACGACTGCCACCGCCGCGGATTCGCTCATCGCATATGCCGTTGACTACGGCAAAAGCATCGGCCTGACCTACCGGCCGCAGCTGATCCAGGGCGGTGAGGCGGTCACGGGCGCGACACAGCAGGCCATCCGTGCAAAGCTCGGCCAGGCGAAGGCGGCCGGCGCGAAGGAGTTTAATGCCTACTCCGCGCGCCAGGGCAGCGGCTACACCGTCTATATCGTCACCCAATGACATACCCCCGCGGGGCCCCTGATCACATCGGGGGCCTTACTTTTTCCCAAAAAAACAAACCCCAAATTACGAAAGGAAACAAAATGAAGCGTTACAAGCAACTTCTCAGCATCCTCCTCACGGCCATGCTGGCCCTGGGGCTGTTCGCGCCCCTTGCCCATGCCGCGCCGGCCGGGGACATCACCATCGTCAACGTCGGCAGGGAGGTAGGCATCATAGAGACATACTACAGCGGCGTGTGGCAACCGATGTTCGTGTCCTTCTGGGTCGAATCGAGCGGCGGCAATCCCTCCTACTGCCTGGAAAGCAACAAGGGTTCGCCCACCGGCGGCAGCTACAACATGGTCCAGGCGATCTACGACGAAACCGTATCCAGGGGCATCCGGGCCATCCTGCTCCACGGCTATCCCAGCGACGGTGGCGGGCTGGATATGACCGACGCGTGGTACGCCACGCAGGCCGCGATCTGGGCCTGGATGTTTGAAGCCGGAAACGTGGGCCGCTATTACTACGCGCAAGAATACACGCGCCCCGCCGAGGGGAAACAGGCCGTGTACGACTACTACGCCTCCCTGCTGGAATACGCCCGCGCCGGCGATGACCGCATCAACGGCAGCGTCAACACGCCCGTGGCCACCCTGGTGGACGACGGCTCCGGCCGGCTGGCCGGCACGACCACGGTTACCATCAGCGCCTACCAGGGCTACCGCATCGACGAAAGCAAGCTGCCCACCGGCGTGACCGCCGCGGGCAGCACCTACCGCGACGGCGACACCATCACCGTTACCGCTCCCATGAGCTATATCGGGCAGACCGTCACGATGGAGGACGCCATCGTCCTGCTCGACACGCGCTCCACGGCCAACGTATTCTGGTACGATCCCGGCTACAGCAACAGGCAGCGCATGGTGGTCTTCAACTACGAGTTTCAGGACGTGCTCACGGGCGGCCTGACTTTCACCTCGGCGGTACCCAAGGGCACGCTGCGCATTTGCAAGGAAAACGCGGCCCCCGAACGGGGCGAATATTGCCTGGACGGCGCGGTATTCGAAATCCGTGACAGCCAAGGCGTTTTGGCCGATACCGTCACCACGGACGAAAACGGCGAGGCGGTCTCGAGGCCCCTGGTGTATGGGGAGTACACTATTACGGAAACCCTCGCGCCATATGGCTTTGTGAGGAACCCCGAGGTGTTCCGCGTAACCGTTCCGGGGGGCGGCGGCCGGTATATGGACGACAGCATTTCCGTTACCGTGCCGGAACAGCCCCAGGCGGGGACGATCACCGTGACAAAGAAGGACGCCGAAACCGGCGACACGCCCCAGGGCGACGCGGAGCTGACCGGGGCCGTGTTCGAGATTTACGCGAAAAGCAAAAAGAACGGCGAAAAGCTTATCGACACGCTTTATTGCGGCGCGGGCAGCAGCGCGGCGTCGAAGGAGCTACCCCTTGGGGTCTACTATGTCCGCGAGAAGAACCCGCCGCCCGTGGGCTATACCCTGGACGAAGAATACCACAAGGTGGAACTGGAATATGCCGGGCAGGAGGTCACCGTGACCGGCGCCGGCTACGGCCTGAAGAACAGGGTGATACAAGGCCAGGTCGCCATCGTCAAGCATCTTGACGCGGTAATGGACGAGTACGGCGACCCGCAGATTGAGCAGCCCCTCGAGGGCGCGGTGTTCCGGGTTTACCTGAAATCCGCGGGCTCTTACGGGCAGGCAAAAGAAAACGAACGCGATGAAATCACCACGGACGGGGACGGCTTCGCCATCACGAAGCAGCTGCCCTACGGCCTGTACGTCGTTTCCGAGGTGTCCGCGCCGGGCGACGTGAAATTCGTCGAGCCCTTCGAGGTGTTCGTCTCGCAGGACGGCAAAGTCTATCGCTTCATCCTCAACAACGTCACCTTCCGCGCGCAGGTGAAAATCGTGAAGGCGGACGCCGAAACCGGCAAGCCCATCTTGCTCGCCGGCACGACCTTCCGGATTCGCGACCTGTCCACCGGCGAATGGGTCAGCCAGCATGTGGACTACCCCACGCCCGCGGACATCAGCGAGTTCGAAACCGCCCCGGACGGCACGCTGGTGCTCCCGGAGCCGCTGCGCAGCGGGGAATACGAACTGGTAGAAGTCGTTGCCCCCAGGGGCTATTTGCTCTCTGCCGATCCCGTCAGGTTCACCGTGCATTCCTCCAACGGGCAGGAAACAGTGACCGTCACGATGGAGAACAGGCCGGTCATGGGCAGGATCACGGTCGAAAAGACCGGCGACATACTCACGGAGGCCAGGGAGATCGAAACCATCTTCGGCAAGCAGTACCTGCCCATCTTCGAGATGGGCTATCTCGCCGGCGCGGAATTTGACGTGATTGCCGCGGTTGACGTCGTCACCCCGGACGGCACGGTGCGGGCCAGGAAGGGCGATGTGGTTGACCATATCGTCACCGGCGAGGGCGGCGCGGCGCTGTCGAAGGAGCTGTATCTCGGCGAGTACGAACTGGTGGAAACCAAGGCCCCGGCCAATTTCGTCCTCGACCCCACGCCCCACCCGGTGACGTTGGCTTACGAGAACCAAACTACCGCAGTAGTGACCAGCCAAGTCGGCGTCACCAACGCCCGCCAGCTGGTCGAGATCGAGCTGCTCAAAAAGATGGAGGGCTTCGACACCTTCGATCACTTCGAGGACGTGATCTTTGGCCTGTTCACTGCGGAGGATATTTACGCAGAGGACGGCACGCTGCTCATCGCCAGGGACAGCCTGATCCTCACGCGGGATTCCCTCATGGCGCTGTCCTCGCTGGACAAGGACGGCCGCGGCCGCTTCGAGGGAGAGCTGCCCTTCGCGAAATACTATGCGCTGGAGCTCCAGACCGCCGAAGGCTTCATCCTCGACCGCACGAAATACCCTGTGGACGCGAGCTACGCCAGCGAGGGCAATGCCGTCACCCGGATCAAAGTCAACGGCGGCGAGGCCATCGTCAACAGGCGGTCCCAGGGCGAGCTGCGGATTTTGAAACTGGACGCCCAAACCCATGCGCCTTTGCAGGGAGCCAAGTTCGGTTTATACCAAGGCGATGAGAAGCTCGGCGAGGCCGTGACGGACGAGAAGGGCTACGCGCAGTTCAGCGATTTGGCCTGCGGGGAATACCGGGTCCGCGAGCTCGAAGCCCCGGAGGGGTATATCCTTGTGGCGGAAATCTATACGATTTTCATCCGGGAGAGCGGCCAGAAGGTGCTGCTGGAGGTGCTCAACCAGGCGCAGCCGGACGAGCCCGATGAACCGGATGAGCCAGACGAGCCCGATGAACCGGAGAAGCCGACCGAGCCTGAGAAGCCCACGGAGCCAGAGAAGCCCGTGCAACCGAACGAGCTGCCGCCCAAGACCGGCGACGACAGCAACATTACCCTGTGGATCGGCCTGATGTGTATCGCCGCGGGCGGCGCAATCGCGACGCTGCTGATCGGCAGGAAAAAGAAGGCCGAGACGGACGGAACGAACGAAACGGAGGAACAAACCGATGAAAAGGAATAAGCTACGCTTTATCCTCGCGGTGGCTGCGGTATTGGCCCTGTTGGCCGGCGCCTTCTGCGTGACCGCCTTCGCCGCCCCCGACAGCCTGGCCAGTGCCATCGAGGGCACATGGTCGGCCGCCAAGGATCAGATCAAGCGAGTCGTGAACAACGTGGTGTTCCCCGCGCTGGATCTCATTTTGGCGGTTTTGTTCTTCGTAAAGGTCGGAATGACGTATTCCGACTATAGGAAACACGGCCAGCTGGAGCTGACCGCGCCGATTATTATATTCGTTTGCCTCATTTTTACCTTGACATGCCCCCTCTATTTGTGGCAAATTATCGGTGCGTAACCCAAGCCAGCCAAGCGGGAGGGCTCCAAAAGCCCTCCCGCCGAAAGGAGGCGTTCCCTCATGTTTGACTGGCTGGGCGAAGTCATTTCGGGCGCGTTCGACGGCCTGAGCCAGAGCGTTTCCAGCGTGATCTTCGACATGATGCTGCGCTGGCTTTATTCCATCATCTACGACGCCGTCGCGGAGTTTTTCGGCAGCATGAGCGCCATGGCGGCGGACATTTTCAGCCTGCCCTGGGTAGGGGCTGTGATCAAGCTGTTTTACCGCTTCGGCTGGGCGCTGTTCGTGGTGGGGATGGTAGTCGCCATCTTCGACGTGGCCATCGAATCGCAGTCCGGCCGCGCCAGCCCCAAGACCGCCGCGCTGAATATCATGAAGGGCCTGCTGGCCACCGCAATGTTCAGTATCGTCCCCGTGGAGCTGTACAAATTCTGCGTCACCCTGCAGAACACCTTCCTCAGCGGCCTCGGCCACCTGGCGGCCGGCTACCAGGGCCTCGACCTCGGGAAGCAGAGCGTCAGCGTGCTGGAGGGCAGCTTCAGGGTGAGCCTGGACGTTAATATGTCGCTGTTCAGCACCCTGTCGATGATCGCTTTCGCCTACTCCGTGATAAAGATTTTCTTTGCCAACTTGAAACGGGGCGGCATCCTGATCATCCAGATCGCCGTGGGCTCGCTCTACCTGTTCAGCGTGCCGCGGGGGTATTCGGACGGCTTCTGGCAGTGGTGCAAGCAAGTGGCGGCCCTGTGCCTGACGGCCTTCCTCCAGACCACCCTGCTGTTCCTCGGCCTGCTGACCTTCCCGGACCATATGATCCTGGGGATGGGCATCATGCTGGCGGCCAGCGAGGTACCGCGCATCGCCCAGCAATTTGGCCTGGACACGTCCGCGAAGTTCAACCTGAGCTCGGTCGTGCACATGAGCTCCACCGCCGTAAATCTGATCAAGCACATAAAATAGGCAGGTTTCGCTTGCTTTTCATAAT
>Ga0268262_10006934_pt1 | contig 10717 bp, 10 predicted proteins | sample TergutNc150P3_FD_190354 | JGI IMG/M metagenome (GOLD analysis project Ga0268262, IMG submission 190354) | Nasutitermes corniger P3 segment gut microbial community from laboratory colony in Florida, USA - Nc150 P3 (SPAdes) (version 2) | ecosystem: Host-associated > Arthropoda: Insects >...
TTGAAGGCATCTCCGAACGGCATGGTCCGCACCATGTCGCCCAAAAATTAAGAAAAACCACTTTGCCTTTAAACTGAGAAAGAGATATTCTTGTTCCGTCAAGCAGAGGTAAATTAAAATCCATTGGCTCAATACCTTCAGACATAACTTGAATTTTAGTTCCTTCAAAAGCCTTTATTACCGCGTCGGGAACTTTTTTATTTTGACCGAATATGCTTACAGTCATAATGCAAGCCATTATCAAAATAAATATACTCTTTTTCATAAATTCTCCTGTAAATATTATATCAAATAAAATATTAATTTTCATTATTATTTATCGGTTTTTCTGTTTCTTCTTCAGGCTGAATAAACTCGCTGTTATCCGTATCGTAAACAGTTGATTCCGCATAAGGAGTTCTGCCGGAAATTTTTGACTGCCATTTTGACGCTATTATATTAAATGTTTTATAATCTCCTTTTGCAATCAAAATACCAATGACAATGAGCAATACTCCGCTGATACGCTGTATTAACGGAAGATGGGTTCTGAGTTTTGCTGAAACTCTAACAAATGAATTAAAAAAGAATGAGGCTAATAAAAACGGAAGCCCCAAACCGGCGGAATAAAAAACAAGATAAACAACAGCAAGAGGTATACTCCCTTTATTTGTAGCTAACAGCAAAATGCCTGTCAGCACAGGTCCAACACAAGGAGTCCATCCCGCTCCAAACGCTCCGCCCGCCAAGAAAGCGCCGATAATCCCTTTTGGCTTGTTTTTCAGGTGAAATCTTTTTTCATAATTTAATAAAGAAAGAAAATCGAAAATAATATTTAGTCCAAGTATAATAACAACAATACCGGAAATCAGATTAATATAATTAAAGACTCCGCCAATCAATATTATTGTTGAAGAAAAAATAACGCTTAAGATAACAAAAACAACTGTGAAGCCTAAAATAAAACTTATTGTTCTTGCGATAGGTCTGGGTCTGTTATCGTCATTACCGGTCATTGGAGAACCGCCGATAATACAAAGATATGACGGTATTAGCGGCAAAACGCATGGGGACAAGAATGACAGTACCCCTGCGCCAAAAGCTATAAATATTGATATGTTTTCAGAAACCATAATTTTATTTTAAAATAGTAATTATTTTTAAACCCCTTGACAATTCCCTTTTAAATCTTTATAATTGTAGTAAACCTACAAAAAGGAAGGTGTAATGATACTTGAAATACGTTTAGAGAACTTTTTCTCCATAAAAGACGAAATTCTTCTTGATTTTCGAGCGGCAAATATAAATACAGAGGGCGCAAAGAACCTTTCTGCAAATGTTATTGATTATCATGGGGAAAAAATACTTAAAAGTATCGGACTCTTTGGGAGTAATGCCTCCGGTAAGTCGAACATTCTCAAGGCTATTAATTTTTGTCAAAAGATGATCGTGGAATCCGCTCAATACAATGAAGGTAAGGTTTTTGATTTTATGCCATTCAAATTTGAAGGTTATCAAAACAAGTCCAGCGTATTTTCGATTGATTTTATTCATGATGATATTGAATATGAATACTCTTTTACCCTCAATAAAACAGAAATACAAAAAGAAAGTTTGTACTACTATCCTAATGGTCGGCGAGCTAAAGTATATACCAGAAACGAAACAAATGAGTTAGCAAAGAAGGAAATTTATAGTTTTACCGATGGTATTATTCCGCGTCCTTTTGATGTGGCTGTTAATACAAGCAAAAAAACTTTATTTTTAAGCAGAGCAAGCCAGATGGACAGGGAACTTTGCAAAAAACTCTATCGTTTTTTTATGCTTGATTTTTTGCTTGCGTTTGCCCCGCTGGATTATCGTGAATATGAATCTGAATTAGATATACCAAAAATATTTACTCAAAATAAAGATTTGTTTCTCTATATGCTTTCTATTTGTGATAGCGATATTTCGGAAATAAAATTAATATCAGAAAAAGTTATACATAATGGTAATTATAAACATGATGGAACCATTAATCATTCAGGCATTATCCTTAATTTTGAGACATTCCACAAGGCGTCGCCTTCAATAACATTTGATCTTCTTAACGAAGAATCTAACGGAACAAAACAGTTATTCGGAATGCTTTTTTTCCTTTTGCATGTGATTAAAAGCGGAAGAATATTTATGCTTGATGAATTTGATTTAAGTCTGCATACAAAACTTGCGGAATTTATTATAGATCTGTTCCATGCCGGTTCATCCGCTCAATTTTTGTTTACTTCTCATAATACCAACATGATAGATGTAAAACGGTTCCGGCGGGATCAAATATTGTTCACCAATAAAAAAGAAGATGGTTCTACAGAACTATATTCTCTGTTTGATCATAAAGACTTTCGTGAAAACATGGACGCGGAAAAAGGTTATTTGCAGGGGCGCTTTGACGCTATTCCGTATATTGATAATTCTCAGGCTGCTTTGAAGAAATTATTGGAAAATATGGAAACAGTATGAAGAAAAAACGAAATCAAAGACCTTCAAGAAAAATGAATCCCGTTTTTATTGTTTTCTGCGAGGGTGAAACCGAAGAAACTTATGTAAATTTCCTTAGGCAGCGATATAAATTACCTGTTAAAGTTCATGTAACCGGACTTGCTCTATCTCGAAAGAAAGTAGAAAAATACACTAAGGCTGAGAGAATTGGTTGTAACGATAAATTAACATCATTCCTTATGTATGATTTAGACAAAGATGAAATTGTAAAAAAAATAGAGGAATGTAAAGATTCTATCAGTATAGCCAGTAATCCCTCTGTGGAATTATGGTTTTTGCTTCATAATAGCGAACAAAATGCTTTTATCACAACTAAAGCTTGCATAGAAAAACTACGAAAGACAGTAAAAGAATGGGAATGTTATAAAAAAGGGATATTAACTGCTCAACAAAAAAGGATTCTTTTGGAGAATAGTAAAATTGCTTCTGAGCGAGCAAAGAAATTGCAGAAAGGTGTAAATCCATCTTCAGGGATATATTTATTACTTGATGAAATGGAAAAGGCAAAGGTGTGATATTTACAGTGTTCTAAAAATATTTAATACTATACCCAATCCCCGATTTTTTGTGTTGGAGATTTTCTTCTATAATTTATTTAAGCCTATTCGTTTTTTAGTTTTTCCTGATACTCTAAAGCCAAACTAATCTGTTTTAGAACATAGTCCTGTAAAAGTTCATCAAGTTTTTTAAAGTTGCTGATAACCTGTTCAAGCCTGAAATCCCGTCCCTTTTCAAACATTTCCCCTTTGCCTGTTTTCAGCCAGTTCTCGTTTACCCCGTAGGTAAAACAGATCATTTTGATAGTGCGATCTTGAATTGTGCGAGAACTACGTTCAAGCGCACTTGCATGAGTTTGGCTTATTTTTAAATCTTCAGCAAATTTTTTTTGAGATAACCCCAATGTCTTTCGGACTTCGCCTATTCTCCGGCTTATCTTTGCGTTGCTATCCAAAAATAACTTCCTATACGTTGAATTCTATACTATATATTATCAAATTACCGCTTTTCTGGACAGACTTTTATTTTTTTTATACTTGACATAATAGCACAAAAGGCTATAATAAATAATACAATGGGTTATAATAATGAACATTATTTTGATAAAGAACGAACAAACGGAGAGCCTAAAGGCGAACAAGAAAGGCTGGGCATTTTAACCAGAGATTTTGAAAAACTCGAAGAAAACTGGAAGGAGTATATACGGGAATTAACCCGGCAACTGGTTGATATTCATTGTGGGGGCGAATTAACGGGAATTAACGCTGTAATTGACAGCGTTTCCATATAAAAACCGCGAGAGTATTTTTGCGGAAAGTTATTAAGCAAGGAGTAAAAGATGAAGAAATTATTGAAAATTCCGGTACTTGTATTGATTGTGGGGTTGGTTTTAGGTTTTGTTGGGTGTTCTGGCGATGATACAAATAATGATCCCGATGATATTAAAAACAATACTAACCATGATACAACGAATCCCATTTATAATGGTTTTTATAACTACCCCACCGGCAGACAGGACAACGCCGCTTTATTAACGGTAACCAATAGTTATAATTCCCCCGTGTTGCTGTTTCATACGGATTTTACGGCAGATAGCGCGCCGGGTAATTATATAGGAACCGTCGGTAGTTTAGGGACAATCAAGGTAAGATTGCCTGATGAAAAATTTTATACCATTGTTGCGGTTGAGAAAAAAGACTTTGAAGAAAGGCGTTATCAGGCTTCACAATTTAGCAGTCTTACATATCATTCACGTACCCAGCCTTTTGATGTTAAGGTTGATTCCGGCATGACCAGCGGCAGTCGGCGATGGGTTTTGAATAACAACACAAGATATTGGTGTAAAATAGTAAGTGTCAGCAATCCCGCAACCGTCTATGCTGTTCTTTCTCCGGGTGCAATCCGTGTAACTCTGCCCCTGAATATTGGCGATTATTATGACTATGAACCTGTTTTCATGAAGGAAATTAAGTACAACGGCAAGATTATCACCATGTCAGAATTTTCTGACCGCGCTTCCGGCGGAACTACTAACGTAGATGATGATCCTACTTATACATCTAATTTTCCGGTTACCCTTACATTTACAAACCTGAATCCAAATGTTCTATTAATCAATAATAGCGGCCGTACTGTAAGAATCTATAAAACAAAAACCAGACAGTTAACCAACGGCGCGATTGGCACAGACTGGACTATCGGTTCCGGCAACAGGCAGCTTGTTACAGGTTTTGCTGTAGGCGACAATGTCGAGGATATTTATTTATGGGCGGTTGGCTGGACAGCTAACAATCAAGACGGCTTTAAAAAAATAACGGCAAGCGAAGTGATGCAAAAAGATAAGGTGTACCAGATAACCGTGTCTAACGACGGCAACACATTTACGCTTGAAGTGAAAGACGCTTCCGATGTATACGAATCATAAACTGTAAACGCTAAAAAACCTGTCTTGTCTTTATTGTCAGGACAGGTTTTTTAGATATTGAAGGAGATTATTATGCAAAAACACAAACGGTTCTTTGTCCCTGCTGTGATATTTTTTTTCTTTTTTTGTTTTTATCCGCTTGTTTCCTGTAAAGACCCGGTAGATGATAATGTCCCCACTCATGATTCTGATACGCCGTCAAAAAAAACCTTAATAGAATTTAATAATCTTGAAGAATTTCCGGTTACAATATACAGCGATTCTTTACGGAACAATGTATTTGCCGAGGTGGCGGCTAACAGTACAAAAACAGTCTCTTCAAATATATCATCAACAACAGTAACGCCTTTTTATCCCACTTTTAATCTTCTCTATCCCATTGGTGATCCTGTTATAAGAACCCTCAGCATACCATACAATGGACCATCCTTTGTCCATAATATTGAAGCGAATAAAACTACAACCGTACCCATTGAAAAACTGAAATCTATTTACATCAATTCTTCATATCTATTGATAATTAATAAAAGCAATCATTCATTGTCGTTAAGCGACGGCGGCGCAAATGAAAAAGCCCCTCTTAACGGCGATTCGCCTGTTATCAATTCCGGTCAAAATGCGGCATACAGCGTCTTACCAGGTTCTGTTTCAAATTATTTAATAATGATAAATACGATCACCCCGACAGCTTTTCCTTCGGTTTTAACAGAATTCAAACAAGGCATAATCCATGTTGTAACTTATAACGATACAGGCATTGTTTTGATAGATGAAAAATCATTATTGCAAAAGATTCCACCGGATACGCCTAAAAATGTCAGAATAGAAGACATAACGGCTAACAGTGTTCAGATCACATGGGATGCCGTTTACAGTGCGACATCGTATCGGGTTTACCGTGCGACTGATTCGGCAACATCTACATACAGCCAAATCGCAAACACCACTGCTCTTTCATGGACTGACACCGGTATTAGCACAGGTAAGACATATTACTACAAAGTAAGCGCGGTCAGCGGTATTAACATGGTTAGCGAACAATCGGCAACAGTTGCTGCTATCATGCCTCCAGCCAATGTAAGAGTATCTGATGAAACCACAATCAGCTTAATTCTCAGATGGAACGCTGTCAGCGGGGCAAGCGGTTATAATATTTACCGTTCCAATAATGAAGGTGAAACATATTCAAAGGTGAATTCCGCCGCGATAAACGGAATTTCATTTACCGATACCGGTCTTTCATCCGGTATGAGATATTATTACAAAGTCAGCGTAATCATCGACGGCGTTGAAGGGGTACAATCCGCTCCTGTTTCCACCGTTACATTGTCGTCTATTCCAACTAATTTGCGCATAACAGCGGCAACTAACACAAGTGTCAATATTGTGTGGAACTCTGTCAGAGAAGCAAGCGGTTATTATATTTATCGTTCTACCAATGAAAATGGGACATACACAAAGATAAATTCTTCCGCGACAAGCGGAACCGCATTTACCGATACTAGCGTTTCTGCTTACACAATATATTACTACAAAGTTAGCGCAATTGTTGGCGGTATTGAGAGCGGAATGTCAAGTTTTGTTTCCGCAAGTACCGGTATTATTGTTCCGGGCAATGGTCTTGCCGCAAAACTTGCATGGTTAAAAAGTAACGTTGTAAGTAATCAATTTTATTTAATTGAAATAACAACCGACGAAAATATAGTTCCTCAAACTTTGTACTACAGCAACAAAAGTGATATTACTATTACCCTGAGCGGCGGCGGATCAATGCGTACTGTCAATCTTTCCGCACAAGGCAGTCTTTTTACTATAAACTCCGGTGTTACCTTGATATTAAATAACAATATCACACTTAATGGCAGAAGCGGTAATAATGATTCTTTAGTATGTATAATAAGCGGAACATTGATAATGAACGCGGGAACAAAAATTATCGGTAATTCTTTCGCCGGTAACGATTACAGTTATGGTAGTGGCGGCGGGGTAAATGTATACAATGGAATCTTTACCATGAATGGCGGTGAAATCTCCGGTAATACTGCCCAATATGGCAGTGCTGTATTTGTTAAAAGTAGCGACTTTACCATGAACGACGGTGAAATCTCCGGTAATACTGCAAGTAATAGCGGAGGCGCAGTATATAACGATGATGGATACTTTACCATGAACGGCGGGAAAATTTCCGGTAATACTGCAAAATGGGGAGGCGGAATTTATATTAATGACGCTAGCTTTAACATGAACGGCGGAAAAATCACCAATAATACCGCAAGCGGTAATAGCAGCAGCAGAGGAGGAGGAGTCTGTATATCTGGCGGAGCTTTTCAAATGAAGGACGGAGAAATTTTTAAAAACAATACCACTGGTAACGGTGGCGGTGTATATATAGGTGACAATAGTTGGGCAGGAATTTTTAAAATAGCCGGAGGAGTTATTTACGGTAATAACACTACGGCAGACCTGAAAAACACAGCTGCAAACGGAACAGCGTTATACAAAAACTCTTCAACTGCACAATACGGTACATTCAACGGAAATAATTTTTACAGGTCAGGAGATTTAACCACCACTAACACAACCATACGTGTAGTGAACGGTGATTTATTGACTGAGTAGGAGTAAATTTGCGGATAACGGCTAATACGTTATTTATTAGCAAAATTATCCATTGTCATATATTTGGACGTTAATATGGCAAAAACCGCTTTGCGGATTAGCATATAAATTTGACGGCGGGAAAGACCGTAAGGAAATTACGACATGAAAAAGACAGTATTGATACTTGCGTTTCTTGTATGCTTTATAAGTTATCAAGGATTTGCAAAAGGTTTATTTGAAAAAAAACCACAGAAGCCTGATGAAAACATAGCGACAAAAGACGATGTAAAGAAGATGGGCGAACAAATAATAGCCACAATGAACGAAGAATTTAAAAAAAGAGCGGCGGTAACACCCGTACCCGGAACCCCCGTCGGCGGCACAACAGTTAGTCCGCAAAATCAAGGAACATCGGAGAGAATTCCTGTTACTCCAAGAATAGTACAGCAGTTTTTATTGAAGGATGATGAAAATTCAAGCGGTTTGAAATTTTATATATCGGAAGCAATTGTAGTAAAAATTTTTGAATCTAAAGAAACTGCGGAAATACAGAAAAATGATTATATGATTGTACTTAATAACCCACAATCACCCGATACTCCGAAAAAAACAATAGAATTTTCTAAAGACAGTGAAGGAGTAATTAACGGTTTTGGACCCGAGTCTGACAGAAGCAGGCAGATAAAAATACGTTTTCCGGATCAAGAAAATAGAACATTAATATTTACAAGAAATATGCAGCGAGAAAGTTATGAACTTACCGAAGTAGAAGTTTTAGATGATAAGATCCGCAGAGTTGATAATACTCCTTTTTCTATACAACTTATGATTGCAGGCAGAAATGACAGAAAAACAGAATTAAAAGTAATGCCGGCAGAATATGCATACATGAATAATCAACAGCTAGACAATGTAAGTAATAATGTTCAATCCGTTCAAAAAAGTAATATCGTTAACAATAATTATTCATATACTTCATATTACAACACGAGTACACCGCAACCTAACGTAAATACTAAAAAAACTGTAAACTCATCAAGAAGTGTTATTGGCACAGGTTCAACAAATCCGCAAAGAGTAATCGCTTACGCAGCAAGAAAAAGAAATTCCGCTTTGAGTAACACTGAAATTGTTATTATCAACGAATATTTTAATGAAGCGAGATATGAAGGGGTAAATGTTGATTTAGCCATTGCCCAAATGCTTCATGCGACAGATTATTTTAGAAATCGGGAAGTTATGGCAACCTGTAATTACGGCGGTTTAAGCGGAGCCAGTTTCCAAAATTGGACTATAGGAGTCCGGGCTCATATTCAGCACTTAAAAGCCTACGCACGCCAGAGACCCAACCGAGAACTTGTTGACCCGCGCTTTTCCTTTGCTTGGGAACGCAGTTCCCCCGGCATTACGTTTGATCAAGTTTACCCTATATGGTCGCAGAAACCAAATTACAGGCAAAACATAGAGGAAATACTTCGTAATCTTTAACTGGTTTTAAGGGAACGTTTGGGAACGGAGATGAAAACAAAGGAAGGGTAATTTTGAAGTTTCTTTTAATTACGCATTTGCGATTTCACGCCGTTCATATGATTTTCGGGAGATTTGATTACGCAGTTCACGAATACCCAAGTTTCTTGTAATAGCGTCATTTGCATAATACAGTCTTGCCTTCTCGGTTTCCAATGGTAAGATTTCGATAAAGTGAGACCAACTTAAATGTGTCGCCAGTGGCGACACAATCTTAGAATCCGGGAATAATTCGGCAAATTTTATCATTCTGGTTATTTTTGAATATTCAAAACCAGAGCCGTATTTTTTTACTAATTGTTGCGACAGTGTCGCAACAATTCTCTTTCCGTATTCGGCGCGTTCTCCGCCAAGTAAAACTGAACCTATATAACGACCTATTTCCCAATACATGAGTGTAACTTCACGATTGGCATACATTCCGGCTCGATTTTTTCGCTTTTCTATAATTTTTGAAATACGCGCAAAGAGCGAGTTTACATCAATTTTTTGAGTGTTAAGAACAAGACTTTTCTTTTTATTTTTCTTCTTCTTCTTCGCTGTCATTTATATCCTTTTGCTATACATATTTTATCATGACAACTTGTTATTGTCAAATAAATATTTAATACTGTTCCCAAAACGCGACGTCTCTTGGAAGCACCGTACCCCAGTATGGATTAAGATTGTGATCCGCGTTAGCGTAAACTTCGTAGCGTAAAAGTATTTTCCCAATTCCCGCTCTTTCGCGGCGAAGATTTTCTTCCGTTATCGCTTTCGACAATGCGTCATTCCATTCTTTTGGCACGCCTTTGTCTTTATCGCCCTGTTCAAGAAGTATAGGAGTGTTTGGCGCGATTTTATCAAGATATGTAAAATATGAAAAGTCTTTTGCCGGATATTCTCTTTTAAAACTTTCCGCCCACTCCGGGTTTCTTCCGTAATGAGCGGCGCTTTCGGGGAAACTTAAGCTGACGGGAGCCCATAGAACAGTTGTAACTGGTTTTTGAATAACCGTTAAAAAGTGCAGTGCTACCTGTCCGCCGTTGCTGTGCCCCCATGTTACAATCTTTTTAAAACTTGTGGGGAGAGAAGTCCTGTCCGTTTGAGGAACGGCGGAACTAAAAACAAATAAATTTTGTGCGCCGGCTTCAAGGCTTTTGTACAATTCAACCGCGTTTATCGTACAATAAAATTGATGTAAAGTTGAAGGCGGCGGAGTTTGCGAAGAAGAGCCGTACCCGAAAAAATCCGGCGCGATAACAGCCCAACCTCTTAACAAATATTCTTTGGCGGGATGTTCTGTCCCTTTTCCCGTGTAGTAGTTTCCCGGAAATTGATGACCGCGGAGCATAATCACTATTCCCTTGATATCTTCCTGCTTGATGTTGGGAACGCTCAACCGCGCGCTTACCGTCAAATTCATCGATGTATATGTAACATTATACGCGTATTGAAGAATGTCCTTAAACGCTAACTTTTGTATGGTAATAGAACTTGTTTTATATTTATACGTTTGAAGGCTTTTTAAAGAAAAATCCGTAATTTTATTTTGCGCGAAGATGTTCGAGGCGATTAATAAAAATAACATAAAAAGCGCTTTTTTCATTTAAACCTTGTAATATTGTAACTTTTTTTTATTTAACTATTCAAGGTAAAAAAATGATT
>Ga0268262_10006935_pt1 | contig 10717 bp, 7 predicted proteins | sample TergutNc150P3_FD_190354 | JGI IMG/M metagenome (GOLD analysis project Ga0268262, IMG submission 190354) | Nasutitermes corniger P3 segment gut microbial community from laboratory colony in Florida, USA - Nc150 P3 (SPAdes) (version 2) | ecosystem: Host-associated > Arthropoda: Insects > Digestive...
TACCAGGTCACAGCGTCCCTGTAGTTTTGTGCGACTCCGCGACCGTTATCATACATGGAGCCCAGATTGCACTGCGCTTGGGCGTTTCCCTGCTCTGCAGCCTTGCGGAACCACTTCACGGCTTCCCCGAAATTCTGCGCAACACCGTGGCCCGCATCGTACATGTAACCTAGACTGTTTTGGCCCCCAGCGTCTCCCTGATCTGCGGCCTCGCGGAACCACTTCAATGCCTCCCAGTAATCCTGCGCGACACCGTGACCGTCGTCGTACATGATGCCTAAATTGTTCTGCCCCCCGGCGTGTCCTTGGTCTGCGGCCTTGCGGAACCACTTCGTAGCCTCGCCGTAATCCTTCAGGACACCATGACCGTTGTCGTACATGATGCCCAAATTGTTCTGCCCCCCGGCGTGTCCTTGGTCTGCGGCCTTGCGGAACCACTTCATGGCCTCGCCGTAATCCTGCGCGACACCGTGACCTTTATCGTACATACGACCCAAATCGACTTGGGCCTCTGGGAGCTTCTTCTCCGCAGCTTTGCGGTACCAGAGCATCGCCTCCTTGTAATCCTGCGCGACGCCGCGACCATTGAAGTACATGTCACCCAGCCAGTCCTGCGCCTCGGTGTCACCTTGCTCCGCTGCTTTGCGGAACAAGGTCACGGCCTCGCTGTACCACTTCGATGCCTCCCGGTCATCCTGTGGTACGCCGCGACCCTTCGCATACATGAAGCCCAGATTGTGCATTGCCTTGGCATGGCCTTGCTCTGCGGCCTTGCGGTACCAAGCAACGGCTTCCTTGTAATTCTGTTCAACCCCGCGACCGCTTTCATACATGGCGCCCAATTTACGTTGCGCCTCGACGTCCCCCAGTTCAGAAGCCTTGCGATACCAAGTCACGGCTTCCCCGAAATCCAAAGTGACACCGCGCCCTTTTTCATACATTGCGGCCAGTTCTCGCTGCGCGGCGGCATCGCCATGGTCTGCTGCCTTGCGATAGCGACTAACAATCTCGCTGTCATTTAGCGGGATATACCGATTAATCGTCAAATGGACTCCCCACCAAGCGGCAACAGCAAAGACAAGGCATATCGTTGTCTTTATGCGGGCCCGCTTAGCCCCAGCGATCAGCGCGGCCGCTCTGGCTTTTTCTGTCCTAATCCTCTCGGTCTCTTCCGCCCTTCGAAGTCTCTCGTTCTCCGCCGCCCGCCTTGCCTCCTCGAGTCTCCTTGCCCGCTCGGCATCCGCCGTCCTTCTGGCCTCTTCCGCCCTCCAGGTTCTCTCGTTCTCTGCTGCCCGTCTAGCCTCGTCAGCCCTATCCAGTTCGCTGTCGTATTCCTGCCGACTTCCTTTGTCCAGCAGGACGCTTTTTGCTTCGTTTATTTCCTTCATCCTCGCTTCGGCGCCTTCGCGGTCGCGGGGGTTTGCGTCTGGATGGTGCTTTTTTGCCAGCTTCAGATAGGCCTTCTGGATTTCCCCTTCTGAGGCATGTCTCTTGACACCGAGGATGCCGTAATAGTCTTTGCTGTCGCCGTCAAAAGGCATGTCGAAACCCAACCTGCTGGATGCGCTATGCCAATCGTTGACTGATGTTGTTCAAGTCTTCGATGGACTTTTTGATCTTGTACCCGTCCAAGCCGCGCAGGGCGTCTTTCCCCATTTCCATGACCTGCTCTGCATTGTTTCTGTCGGACCGCGAGAGCCTGTCGCCATTTTGCTTTATCAGCTTTTCCAGTTGATAAATGGCCTGGTCTAGCACGTTTTTGTCTTTGGCTAGACCCGCGCGCTTCTCGTCCTCTGCTTTATACCTTTCGGCCTCACGGATCTTGGCATCTAGGTCAGCCTTGGATAGACCTGTTGAGCCTGTGATTGAGATGTGGGCCTCTTTGCCTGTTTCTTTGTCCACTGCCTTCGCGTTGAGTATGCCGTTGGTGTCAATATCAAAAGTAACCTCTATCTGCGGGACCTCGCGTTGTGCTGGGCGTATGCCGTTCAGTTCAAATTCGCCCAAGAGTTTGTTGTCTTCGGCCATGAGGCGTTCGCCTTGATAGACAGGGAATGCAATGGATGTCTGGTTGTCTTCCACTGTTGTATAGATGCTGCTCCTACGTGTTGGGATGGTGGTATTGCGTGGTATGATAAAGCTCATCTCGCCTGAGACCACCCTAGTGCCCAGAGAGAGCGGCGTCACGTCAAGGAGCAACACACCCATGACATCGCCAGTTAGCACACCACCCTGGACGGCGGCACCCAGTGCCACGACCTCATCGGGGTTGACACCCTTGTTTGGCTCTTTGCCAAAGAGTCCCCTGACCAATTCCTGTACCTTGGGGATACGCGTGGAGCCGCCAACCAGCAGCACCTCGTTGATCTGTGAAGCACGCAAGTTGGCATCGTTCAATGCTGTTTGGCATGGCTCCTTGAGTTTTTCGAGGATGGGCTGGATCATCATCTCAAACTTGGCCCTGCTCAGCGTTTCCTCTAGGTGCTTGGGGCCGCTACTGTCAACCGTAATGTATGGCAGACGTATTTCTGTCAGTGTGAGGTTCGACAACTCGCACTTGGCTTTCTCGGCTGCATCCCTCAGGCGCGACATGGCATCGGCCTGTGGGCGGAGATCTATGCCCTCCTTCTTTCGAAACTCCTCCAAAAGCCAGTCAATGATGGCTTGGTCAACGTTATCGCCGCCCAGGTGCGTGTCGCCGTTGGTTGACTTGACTTCCACTGCACCATCAGAGAGTTCGAGAATGGAAACATCGAAAGTTCCGCCGCCGAAGTCAAAGACGGCTATTGTGCCCTCCTTTTTCTTGTCAAAGCCATATGCCAGCGCGGCGGCGGTCGGCTCGTTGATGATCCTCTTCACTTCAAGTCCGGCAATCGCGCCAGCGTCCTTGGTGGCCTGGCGCTGTGCATCATTGAAGTAGGCAGGCACTGTGATTACTGCCTCCGTAACTCTTTCGCCCAAGAATGCCTCTGCCGTCTCCTTCATCTTGGTCAAGACCATCGCGCTTATCTCTTCAGGGCTAAGGTGCTTGTCCAGCACCTCGATTGAACAAGCCCCCGTTTTAGACCGCTTGACCTTGTATGGAACTAGGCGTTGCTCTTTCTCGGAATCCTCAAAGGGCAGGCCCATAAAGCGCTTGATCGAAAAAATGGTGTTCAGCGGCTGTTCCACAGCTTGGCGCTTAGCTGCGGCACCCACAAGGCGCTCAAGGGTCTTCCGGTTGTAGCCCACCACCGATGGCGTGGTGTTGGATCCCTCCGCATTGGGGATAACCCTAGCCTGCCCGCCCTCCATCACGGCAACGCACGAATTGGTGGTGCCTAAGTCTATACCGATTGTCTTGCCCATACAGTTTCCTTTCAGTAGTAATGGTTAGTGGCGAGCCTTTTGGCGCGCTCCTGCGCGTGGAAGTCGACAATGGCCGATTTGGTGCTTGAAGGATCGATCAAAAAGTCCTCTTTCAGTGAGTCCATCTCGATTGAGATCTTCCATTCAAAGGCAGATTTTATTGCAAACCCGGTCAATATTGGCGGCCAAAGCGGCCAGCTCGCGTCAATGTAGGCAGAGATAAGTGCCACCAAGGCAGAACAAATTGCACCGATATAAAGGTAGTTGAAACACTTGATTGCACACTCTGCCACGCGATCGGGGTTTTCAGCTTGAAGCAGCACATAATAATACTGCCGACACCAGAACCAGAACGAAGCGAGTGCAATGGGCACAGCGAATTCCCACAGACGCAGCAGATTGATTTTGTAGTAAAGCAGGTACGGTTTTATGACAAAGACGACAAATAACGCAGTCAAAGCGGCGAATAATCCCGTGGCCACCAGTTTCCCGAAGAATCCACCACCAAACACTTTTTGGATGGCACCGCTACAAATGTGCCCGAATGCTTTGGGTATAAGCCGGACGAATAGTATGTATAGACCTTTAAATGTGTTCTTGATGAGAAACACCAGTCCTGTCACCAGCCATATAATGAGCAAGATAACAAAACAGCCACCAGCTAGGATCACCCATTCCATACTTATGCCCTCAACGCGTTGAGGACACGCTGGTTAGCTTCAATATCGCGGATGTCCCTGTCGGCAGTGTCCATGTATCCTCGCAACTGCCTTTGCCCCCGCTCATTTTCTTCTATCATGGAATCAATGAGTTGGTGGTATTTGTCATAACAATCGTTTAACTGGTCAACGATGTGATTATAAAGGTTTTCATAATGCTGCTGGATTTCGTGATCAATAGAATTTGCAACTCGTTCGTAACATTGATCAATAATTGGAGCGATTTGCTGATGCCACACCTTTTCTTTGTGTTCACCAAGATCAGTGCCTGACAGTGCCCCCCAAATCCCCCCAATGACACCGCCGATTATCGTCCCAATACCGGGGACGATACTCCCAATTAAAGCACCAGCCGCCGCACCGCCTAAAGTAGTGCCTGCGATCTGAGAATCAATATCCGAGAAAGCTTTATTTAAGGCATTGTGATCGAATTGAATATTACCGATTTGATAATTATTGAAATTGAATTTAATATTAACAGATTTAAGACTCAGTCTTTCAAGCTCATGGTACTTTTTCGAGAATTTCACACCGAATTGTTCCATAATTGTGGTTGCCAAATTTACAAGTTGACGGAAGTTGGTTTGTGTTTCTTTTACTAGTTTTGTTGCATTGTCAGATAAAACACTTTGCAACTTTGATTTACAGAATGCTTCCAAGGAATTATGATCTGGCAAGGCTGAGAACTTATCTGCTATACTTTGGATCTGAGAATCAACTGTAGAGCCGAACACTTTCGAAAACTCTTCGACAAGTTTGCTATATCCTGTGTCAAACAATTCGAGAGATTCATCTGCTATGCCTTTAATAAAACCACCGAGCTCAGGCTTCCTGAGCTTTTCCAGTGCATTTCTCCGCTTTTCGAAGTCATCACGGTGTTCTTTGATTCTCGGCTTCAGGGATGACAGCATTTGTTGTAGTGCGTACGAAAGTTTCTGAACCTGGATGGCGATGCGCTTGGGGCCAAGGGTCTGGTAAATCGTACGCTCGGTGCGGTATGACTGTTCCAGAAGTCTGCCGCGGTCGTCCATATCGTATGGGTATTCTTCCCCGTACTCCTTGTCGGCCTCGCCAAGCACGAGCATCGGTGTGTGGGGCAACACAGTTGGATCTTTCAAACCCAAGAGACTGCTGACCCTGTTCGAAATGCCGGTGAGCAGTGCCTCGCGTTCGCTTTCATGCTTGTTGTCCATTTTCGTGACAACAAAAATGCAGTGACCCAGAACATCTGTCATTTGACTCTGTATAAAATCGCACAGTGTCCCTGGCATTGGCTGGTCGGCCGTTGTCAGAATCACGGAAACATCGGAGATTTCCTTTAGTGCCCTTTGCGTTTCCTCTGTGTCCCAAGCGTTGGCGTTCAGGCCGGGCGTGTCAATGATTGTTATGCCTGACTTCAGGACTTCGGCTGGATGCTCCACAATGACTTCCTTCACTTGGCTTGCCACGGTGCGGTTCGCTGTTAGGTTCCTAACATACTCTTTCAGCCCTGCCAAATTGGCTTCGCCCCGTGTATTTCTGAGTCCCTCTCTGAACGATTCAGTCTTACCATTCTTGAAATGCACAATGACATCGCGCTTTGAGCCATACCTGATGATTGTACTGGCCACCGTCGTGCCCAACAAATTGGCCGATTCCAAAACACTTTCGCGCAGCAGCGAGTTGATGAACGTGCTTTTGCCCGAGGACGCCTCACCTACCACCGAGAGGTTCAGATACTTGTCCTCCCTCTTCCGCCGCACAAACATCAACTCAGCTTTGATCCTGTTTCTCTCTTCACCAGAGAACTCGTATTCGTCCCTGGTCAGAAGCATCTCTATGAATGCCACGCACTTGTCAATCACCCCAAGTGCGCTTGAATCCATCCATTCGTTGCGGAAAGTGTTCTGGTTGCTCATGTCTTACTCCTAGCTAGGCAAATGTGGCGGCTATGTAGCCTCTAAACCAGTAATCCTCGTAGCGAATAGCCCATACGAACAGGTCATCATCGCCTCTATGCCAGAATCAGTCAGGCCGCGTGATCACGGCGATGATTTTCTCTTTGTGCACCTGCAACTGGGCGATGTACTCGTTAAGACCTGTTGCGCCGGTGCCATTTTTGGTTGTCTTGGTCGTCCTTGTCTGATCCTTGTGCATTGTGGTGTAGGCCAAATATGCCGGCACAGCCATTGCCGCAAGTGTGATAATGACAGGTGCAGACAAGGCGGATGCAATGACACCGCCAGCTATGGCTCCTGCAGCCGGGACAATGGACTTCATGTCCATAGCACCAGATGCGTCTGATGGGTTTGGTTCAACTGGTGCATTCCGTGCTTCAGGCGTGTTTGTTTGCGACCTCTGCGCCTGAGGTGGTTGGTTGGCTTCGTTCCCCAATTTCAGCTCGTGCCGTAGGATAGAGGTAACTGCCTCGGCGCGGTCAGGGCAGGCAGTCTTGTAGTCGCGGAGCCACTTGCCTTCGGCTCCGTAGCCAGAAAACCAGTCAGACGAAGCCTCTTTTAGAACCAGGTTTGCCATGCTCAGGCTAAGGGTCTGCTTTTTGGATTTTTCAAGCAGTTTGCCCTTGAAGCCTGTCTCAAAGCGCTTCCAGGCCTTTTCAAAGTCTTGCAGTGTCTGTTCCATAGCTTCTCCCATGCCCCTAACTCCCAAGGTTGTTGACCGAAATGAACTCATCGGCCTTGGCTATCAACTCGGTGATGTGCCCCTCCGTGGACGCAAGCAGGCCCTTTTGCCTGTCCACTTCCTGTTGACCCTGGGTCATCTCCTTGATGACTTGGTCAACATTTGCCTCGGTCTCCCGGACCTCAGCGGCCATTTTGTTCAGCATTGGCTCGAAGGCCGCCCATATCTGCGTCCTCAAGCCGTCCAGCGTGTCCTCGATGGATTCCACGGCCGAATTGCCAACTTGGTTCTTAAGTGCCTCCACCACCTTTGCCTTGATTTGTGCCGTTATCTTGTCGCCAGCGCCCCAGACGTTCTTGAAAAAGGCGTAGCCAATGACAGGAATGATTGTGAAGGGATTGAGCAGGCCGACCAGCGCAAGCCCCCCAAATATGGCAAACTGCTTTAGGAGACCGGTCATAAAGTCTTTGCTGAAGCCATGCACTCCGCCCACTATGGCGCCAGCGGGCCCAGTGGCGAACAGACCGAGACCTGCGGCAATCAACCTTTCGGTTCCTGAGACTTCCTTTTCGTCGGACGCAGCTGATGGACCCGCAATGGTCAACTTGATCTTGTCCAATTCGAAGAAAAAGCTCTCGAGGTTGGCCTCGTTTAAGTCAAAGATCATCTGCACTTTGTCTGCGATGAAAGGGCCAAGTGTGTTCTGCTGCCAATCCACCTGTTCTTCCTCTAGTCTGTCCTTTACGTAGTCCGTGATTTCTGCAACCAACGGCTCTGCGTTCTGTTTTGCTGACAACAGCCCAATCTGCGTTGCTGGTTCGTACTCGTTCACCCAGGCTTCTATGTATGTACTCAGGTCTGCAAAATACTTGTTGATTTGGAACCTAATCTCTGGTATCGCCGAATCAACCTGTTTGCTGATGTTTTGTCTTGTCCCGTCCAGCCTCTCCTTCAATTTGTGCAGTTGGGGCAGTGCGACGTCGCGCCTGGCTATCAGTTCGTGCAGCGATGTATCGAGCATGGCCCTGCGCAGGGCGATTTGCTCCATCCCCTCCTTTTCGAGTATCCGCTTTAGCTCCCTGACTGGCTGGGACATTTTGATTCTGCCCCTCTGGTTGACCAAAAAGTCGGACAATTCCCTTTCAAATTCTGGCATACCAGAGTTTTCGTATAGGTCAGGCTTGTTCTGGGTTTTCCCGTCCAAGGCGTTCCTAGCCGAGACGAAGAAGAGTCCTTCCTCACCAAACGATGTAAACTCACAGAGTTTGTTTTTCGCCCAATCCTTTACGCCCTGCTTTTCCTTAACACTCCTAATCGTGTCAAACCGATTCACTACAAAATAGATGTCTCCGTAGCCACGTTTCTTGAGATTCAGGTCAATGAATCTCATTTCGTCTTCGGAGCACAATTTGTCGGCCGTGAGGACAAAGAGAATGGCATCCGCCTTGTCAAGATAGCCCTCTGTTACCTGTGTCCTTGTTTTGTGTTCGTTCAGACCTGGGGAGTCTATGATTTCGACTCCGTTTTCCAGTAAATCCAAGGGCCATTGCAGCACTATTTTTTCATAAGGGCTTTCCATCAGCATCTCTTTGGGGTCTTTGTCCATTGGGATGGTGGTGTAGGCCTCTAGTTCGTCGCTGGGGATTTCGATGGAGGGTATCTCCCCGCCTTCATATCTCTTGATTTGCTCAAGTGCCCTGCGGGGAATGTTGTTTGGCAGTGGGCTAGGCAGATCCTCCCGGAAGTGGAGGAACGCCCGTTTTTCTTCACCATACACAACTTCGTTGATCACGGCCGTGCATGGCATTGCGTAGGCTGGAAGGACTTCGGAGCCCAAGAAAGAATTGATGAATGTGCTCTTGCCATTTTTGAACGTGCCGACCACCATGATTTTCAGGGAGTCGCTGCTTGCTTTTTCTGCGTACTCCATCAGGTGGGCTTTGGCCGCATCCATAGCTAGTGAGCCTATTGCTTCCGATGCATCCTCAAGCATATGGGCCAGTTCCCGCTGCTTTTCCTTGTATGCGGCGTATGTTTGGGTGTGTGATGACATGGCGTTCTCCTCTTTCACTTCTTGAAGTTGATGGTTATCCCGCCACTGTGGGGCGGTTTGTGGGCACTGCTGTGTGCTGCAGTGCTGCTGTCGGTCTTGAAATTGACAACAACGTCTGAATTGCCGCCGCCGCTGTCGGCATAACTGGTTTGGGCAACCGCCTTGTTGTTCAGGATTGCGCGGTACTTGCCGGATTCAATCCATCTGTCCAATTCCTTGGCCCGCATGATGGTCCACGGATGGGAGGAATCGAAAATTTTGAAGAACTTAACGAACTGGTTAAATGTGTCACCGTCCAGGTCTTCGAATGCCCTTGCCTGCGCCAGGATGTCCTTCGGGTTAATGCTACTGTAGTATCTCAACGGGTAGCCCGCCATCTTTGTTAAGCACGTGAATGCAGCTTCGGGGTTCTGGCAGCTCAGCAGACCAGCACGGTCGGCAGTAAGCTCGGACTTTCGGAACCAAGCCATAAGGGGACCTTCAATCGCCTTGGCGGCCAGGTTGCCCAAGCCCAATGTGAAGTGCCCAAGCAACTCGCCTCCCATGGCTAAAAAGCCTGCCATGGAATGATATTGGAAATGACCGCTCTTGATATGCCCCAGTTCGTGACCAATGACGAAGAGCAATTCGTCATGGCTCAAAAGGCTGAGGCAACCGGACATCAGGCAGAGGATTGGTGTCCTGGTCCCAACCGTGAAAGCGTTTATATCGCCTTGCGCGATATAAAGTGGGGGCTGTTTGTGGATGTCAAGGGTCTTGCAGGCTTCTTTGACGGCATTGAAAACGTGCGGGAGATTGCTCTCTGTCACCAGATAGTTCGACCCCGTTAGCTCGACCGTTCTTGTTTTTTCGACAGCAAACTCGTTGTAATTCTTGACGATAGTGGCAAAGCCCTGCATGGACTTCATCGCCTCTAGCCCCGACTTGTCCTCTTCGTGTTCGTATTCCTCGGACTTCAAGCCTTTGAGCTTTCTCTTCTCTTCTGGTATCTCCGTGGAGGCTACGTCATCTATCATCTTCAAGATGAAGCCGTCGGGCTCGGTGAATATCTCCGAGTGGTCCCGGTGCTTGTCCTTGAACAGTTTGTGGATGTAGTCAATGCGTGGCTGCGTGATTACTGCTTCCAGGTTGACGAAGGCGCCTTTGGGCACGGACAGTGCTTTTTGGGCATGGGCGAGGGCATCTGACCCTAGCTTTTGGAGACGTGAATACAGGTACAGGTAGGCAAACAGCGCGACGCGCTGGTTTTCGGTCAGCGCGGATGACTTGATGTGGCGCTGCGCGTCGTCTTTGTCCTTGAAGTGCAGCTCGGGGTTGTCCGCAAAGATTTTCTTGTGCTCGTGCGGCTCAACGATCAAGTAAAGCGCTGCCGCGATGGTTTGGGTATTTGTTGCATTTTCCATGTCTTGACCTCACTACCGAGAACGGGTTGAAGTGTTTCAATTCCACCGCTAAAACGTCGTGCGAACGCGCATGCCTGGGATACCTGGGACGGGATGGCTCTCGGATGTCATCCGGCCGTTGGTGATTGTCCTTCTGCCACCACCTGGGAGGCGTTGGGTATGGGTGACGGTGTGGGTAGCCCCCAACGCGCCTTCGATGCCCGAGCCGCTGTCCATTCCGAAGAAGGTCATCTGAAGCTCGTTTTGTTTGCGCTCCTCCAAGCGCCTGTCTATTTCCAGGATGTGCTGCAAGAAGTTCATGGTTGACCTCCGGATGATGTGGTTGATGGATACACCGCCGCTGGCGGCAGTTCGGACAGACACTGCGCAGTGCCTTTCTTTGGCAGACGTTTCCTGGGGGTAGGGATGCTGTTTCCCCGCTTCCAAATACCGACCCGCGCACTATCTGCGCTAGGCTCCGCTGACGCTTTCCAGACAGTGGTTTGGCCATAGTCCGCACCGCAGTCATGGAGCAGCGAAATGGCACTCTGGGTGCCCTGAATGGCTGAAAGCCAGTGTCTGTGCTGGTTTAGATG
>Ga0268262_10006936_pt1 | contig 10716 bp, 5 predicted proteins | sample TergutNc150P3_FD_190354 | JGI IMG/M metagenome (GOLD analysis project Ga0268262, IMG submission 190354) | Nasutitermes corniger P3 segment gut microbial community from laboratory colony in Florida, USA - Nc150 P3 (SPAdes) (version 2) | ecosystem: Host-associated > Arthropoda: Insects > Digestive...
AAACGAATGTCTGATATAAAAAGATCCTGAAGATTGACATTGCGGGTATCGGGCACTTCTCCCGAAAGGACAAGTACAGGTTGAGGCCTGATGTATGAGACTTCGGTGATTCCCTGCTTCTTTTCAACAAGCTCCCAGGAAGAGCCAGAGCCGAGGGTTATGGTCTTTTCGCCAATTCCGTAAACACTACCAGTTAAGAGAAAAGAAAGGTATAATAACGACAAGATAAAGGGCTTGCGTATCATCTTTTATAGGTTCCCTCTATCTTATCGGTATATTTACCCATGATTCATGAAAGATTTTCTGAAAATTATTCCCAACTAAGGGTTTTTGCCAGGTCTGCGCCTGTAGAACCAGGTGTTTACCTGTGGCGGGACGGCGAAAATCGCATTATTTACGTGGGAAAAGCCCTGAATCTTAAAAACAGGCTGAATTCTTATTTTTCAGGCTCTAAGGACGTTAAAACCGCGGCTCTGATCAGCCACAGTAAAACCATCGAAACCATAATTGTTTCCAATGAATACGAAGCCCTGCTTCTTGAAAACACCCTGATTAAACAGCACAGCCCAAGGTACAACATCAACCTAAAAGACGGCAAAACCTACCCGGTTGTCCGTATCACCTCCGGAGACTTTCCCAGGGTTTTCCGTACCAGGCACATCGTAGAAGACGGGAGCCAGTATTTTGGCCCCTTTCCGAATGTTCAGGTTCTGGATGAGACTCTCGCGGTGATTGAAAAACTCTTTCCCCTGCGAAAATGCAGAACAATGAAAAAGCGTGAAAACCCCTGCATGTACTACCACATAAACCGCTGTCTTGCGCCATGCTGCGGCAGGGTAGAAGAATCAGCGTACACTGCCCAGGTTGAAAGGGTACGGAAACTCCTGGCCGGAGAGACTTCCGCTCTAATTGTCGATTTAAGCGCCCAAATGCATGCGGCGGCGGCGGCCTTGAAATTTGAGGAGGCAGCCGGTTTCAGGAACGCGATCCGGGCGATTGAAAGCCTTTCGGAAAACAACTCTGTGGCCGACATGGATCCTGAAAACCGCGATTACATTGCTTGGGCGGAAGAGGGGGTCTTTACCACCTTTTCGGTTCTTTCCATGCGTGGCGGCCGCATGACTGGCCGGGAGCTCTTTAACTCCCGTTCCGCCGCAAACGAAGACGAATCCCTGGTTACTTTCCTGGCCGCTTACTATTCCCCCGACCGCCCTCCACCGCCCAAGATTTACCTGACAGGCTTGTCTGTCCAGGTTGACATCCTGGACAGATACTTCAGGGAACAGTTTGGCTACACCCCTGATCTTGTCTGGCAGGAAGGGCTTGAAAAAAGGCACATCGCCGCCCTAAGCATGGCCCGACAAAACGCCCAGGAAGAGCTTAAAAGGCGGCTAAGGGAACGGGGAGCTGGGCCTGCCTTAGACGAACTAAAGCGGGTCTTGGGCCTTAAAGCCAGGCCGGAGCGTATTGAAGGCTTTGACATTGCCCAACTGGAAGGCAAGCACCCTGTAGCTTCCCTGATTTCATTTAAAAACGGCGTTCCCGATAGAAAAAACTACCGCTATTTTAAACTTAGAACGGTAGTGGGTATTGTCGATGACTTTGCTTCCATTCGCGAAGCGGTTCAGCGCCGCTATGCCCGGCTCGTCCGTGAGGGCAAGGAACTGCCTGACCTGGCTTTAATCGACGGCGGCATAGGGCAGGTAAACGCCGCCCGCAGCGTTATGGACGAGCTGGGTATAGACTGCGATGTCGTTGGACTTGCAAAGCGGGAAGAAGAAATCTGGCTTCCACACGCCGTAGAGCCTGTAAGGCTTTCCCAAAGATCCGAAGCCCTGAAAGTTTTACAGCACGTCCGTGACGAAACCCACCGTTTTGCCACAGGACTTAACCAGCGCCTGCGGTCCGCCGATCTTTACTTCCCGGTACTGGAATCAATCGAGGGTATCGGCCCAAAACGCGCCGCCAGTATCATGAAAGCCTACGGAAGCCTGGAAAAAATCGCCGCCGCCGACCCGCAAGAAATCGCCGAAAAATGCGGCGTTTCAGCCACCGCGGCGAGGGCCGCCAGGTCTTCTGCCCGCCTTGCCATTGAAGAGCAGGAAGCAAAGAAAAAGAAGCTATTAATAGGCAAGTTCAGGACTTCCTACGGAGATTCCTCCGCCAGCGCCGCAGACTTGGCGGCGGAAGCGTTTGCGGCGGAAGAAACGCCGGAGTATAAGCCTTAATTTTATACTGAGTTTACCACTACAAATTACCCCAAAAAAACAGTTATGAATGTTTTTTTGGCCAATTATTTACAATGAGATTTATACCTTCAAGCCAGTCATTTTCATTTTGTGCAGTTGCGGATCTTTGCACCAATGATTTTAAAAAACAATGAATATCACTAGTATTAGGATAGCCCTCAAAGTTGTAACTATTTTCAATTAATTTCATAAATAGATCTAATTCAAGTGGGATAATATTAGATTTTCCTCCATAGTAAGCAATATCAGTTCTATTTATTGTGAAAAAATGCGCTAATGTAGCATTGTTAATTGTTGGGGCAATAAATAAACAATAGGTCTCTTTTCCTGTCCTTTTTTTTAACTGACCATAGTGGCGTGAAACAGGTTCGCCTTCAGATTCGTATTGTCTTTGCCCAGATTGCAAAGTAACCTCAACAGATAATACAAATTTACCATAATCACATTCAATATCCGGCATATTCCCTTGAGCAGTTGACATAGGGTATCCGTTGTCATCTAGATTAAAATTACCTTTTATTATTCCTCCATCAATCATAGTCATTGCACGCCATGTATTCCACTCCATCATCAGTGGTGCGTCAAACAGATCATTAGTTAATATTTCATTATATGTATCAATGATTTCAGAATATAAAGAAAATGATTTATCTTTTAATTTCACGATTTGGGAATTAACAATAACTTCCTTTTTTGAAATAATAATTTGCTCTCTCAAATTCTTTAATTCATCAATTGATTTATTTGTTAAGATTTTTTTTGTATAATCATCGCTAGATCTAAGAATTAAATCAATAATATTGTCTTTAATATCAGTATATAATAATGGTTTATCCCTATCAAATAAATTTTCTTTATATTTATCTATCCTATCACAAAAAATAGGATTCCTATCAACGTTATGTAATATATAGTCAACTTCAACTAACTTATTTAAAAAAAAAGAAATTTTACCTCTTTCTGTTATTGATAGTAAGCCTGTAAAACGCAAATAACGAAATGCGGCATCAGTATAATCTCTCATTGTACCACGTTTTGTCTTCATGAAGTTTTTAAGGCTTAAATCGCTTGATTCTCTTGTTTTAGTATTTCCTGTAATAATTTCTACATTAAATATTTTTTCAATCTCTTTGTTCCAAGTTTCATGTACAATTAGTTTGTATTTACCTCTGTTATTTTCAACTTTTGTTCGAAATTTGAGTATTTTATTTTTTACGATATCATATTTTTTATAGTCAGTTAATTGAAATAAAAAAATTTTTGCCTCGTCAAAAGTTAAATATTCTAAATCTCTAATTAAGCGCATTAATTCAAGATATGGTTTGATACAAAACTTACCTTTCAAAATTTCGATTTCTTTGTGATATGGCGAAGGAAGCTGAAATTTTAATATTTGCCGCAAAAATATTTCATGAGGATGTTTGCTTGTCAATAATTCATTTCCAGCTTGAGTAATTTGTATTTTTGGATCTAAATCAACAAAACCAAGTGCCTTTGGGGCTCTGGTAATTCTATCTCTAGCGCTAAACGCAGAATCATATTGTGAAGTTTTACCTTCAAAAAAATCAGCCTTTTCAAGCTTTAATGCATATTGTTTTTGAGTATCTTTATTCCATTTCTGATGCAAAAAAAATTCTGCTAAAAGAGCTATTTCCGGTATCATTTTTATTGGCGTTCTTGGAGAGGTAGTAAAGAATAACATTTCGTTTCTCAAAAAAGCCATTGGACTTCTCCAAATGTGGATTTAGTAATTTTTAACAATTATATGCATTTTATCATTATTAAATCTATTCTTAATATTTACGGCATAGTTTTTATAATATTCATCAGCAATATAGTTCTTATAAAGGCTCTCTGTAAGAGGCGTTTTTCCAATAACCATTAATACACGGCAATTAATATTCTTAAAATCAGCTGCTAATCGTTTATGCTGTTCTTCATCAAAACCATTCATCATATCAATATTTCCATAATCGTTAAAAATACAATCGTAAGGTGGATCTAAAAAGATAAAATCATCTTCTGAAGCCATATTAAATATATTTTCATAATCTACATTATATAATTCCGCATTTCCCAGTAAAGTACTATGTTGTTCTGTTATTAGTTGAGTATTGAAATTTGGATACCTTCCAAACGGTACATTATAATCCCCATTACTGTTATATCGTATCATACCTGAATAAGCAGTTTTATTAATAAAAAAATAAACAACACCTTCCAGATATGATTTGTCTGGTTTATTATATATTTCACGTAGCTTATAATATAAATTCTCATTAGCATTTGGTACAATTTCATCAGGTCTTTTTGTTTTTAGCTTTTTGAAGTTTATTTGATTTATTTCATATTCTTTTTGTAAAGCGTTTAATTGTTTACGCATTAACGTATATTTATTTCTAAGTTGCTCATAAAAGGTCATTAAGCGAGCGTTCACATCATTCAATATTGCTTTATCTGGTTCTAAATAGAAAAATACTGCACCGCCACCAAGAAAAGGTTCAATATACCGATTATAATCATTTGGGAAATAATTTATAAATTTGGAAATTTCTCGCGATTTTCCTCCTCTATATTTTAATACTGGATTCATAACAACCCCATCCCACTATAAATAGTATATTTTACACAAGAAGTTATTTCAAGTACCCGCGTTGCCTCATGAAACAGGCGGAGCTCAACGCATCATTTCAGCCTATACAATTCCAGATTAGCGTCAAGAAAATCCGTAAAAGCCAGCAGTCTGCCATCCGGAGAAACAGCCAAGCCAGTAGGCTGGTTTCTGCCCCAGATTCTTTCCTGAACCGATAAATCTTCCGCGCTGAGTATGTAAACCGCGCCAAAGTCGGGGCCGGGCTTTGTGTAGTCGTCGGGATTGTTGCGCCCGCGGGAAGAGGCAAAAACGCGCTGACCGTCCGGGGAAATAACAATGGTGTTAATATTGGGGCCTATTCGCTTAGATTGCAAAAGCGCGCCTGTTGTAGCGCTAAGAATGTTTACAGTGCCTCGGTACATGTCGGAAACGTAGAGTTTTCCGTTTTGGTAAATAACATGGCGCAGGGCCCCTTCGCCTTCGTAAAGTCGAAACCGAGACGTTACTTTGCTTTGTTCCATATTAACCACAGCGACAAGCGGCGCGTCGTAGATGGCGGTATAAAGCAGCGCGCCGTCAGGGGAAAACGCCATACCGCGAGGTGTTCCACCCACGGGAATACGGCGAAGTAATTTTTTTGTTTCCGAATCAAAGACGCTTATGTCCATACTTACCCAGTTGGACACCACAGTAATGTTTCCCGCCGGATTTTGAACTATCACTTTGGGAAGCACTCCGCCTGTTGACATGGATGTTTTGTATTCCAAAGTATCAAGATCATAAATGTGGACTTTGTTTTCGTTCATGTTGGAAACCCATAGTTCCCGGCGTTTCGCGTCGCACAGGGCTTCAACAAAACCAACGGCGTTAGAAGCAGGTACAGTCAGCCGCTTTTCAAAACCGAGCGCCGACCCTGTTACGCGAAACACATCAACGCCATGCTGATCCAGGAGTGGAACAATAAGCCGCTGACCGTCCGGCGAGAAATAGGCGCTTTTGGGCTGGCGTCCGGTTGGATATTCCCCCAGCAATTCAAGAGCGCCATTTTCATTTTCAAGTTTGATTTCAACAAGGCCGTTTCTGACAGGAAGCGCGTTGCTCGGATATTCAAGGCTGGTGTAACCGGCGGCGCTGAAACGCACAGTCCCATTTTCCTCAAGCCGGTAATTTCGCAGTCCCTGCGCGGCAGAAACGGAAACAGGATTTACCGCTTTGCCGTTCAAAAAGACGCTAACATCAGGCGGCGCGGATTTAAGCGCAAATTGCGACTGCGCCTGCAGCGGAAAAGCAACTACAAGAAAAATAACAATAAATACCTTTAATCCAAATGACTCTATTTTGGAATTTCTCCCCAGAAACCTCGCACAAAGAACACAAAGGCACAAAGAATAAAGCGTATTTTGAAAATTTTTCGTCTTCCCTTCGTGCCTTAGTGTCCTTTGTGAGATTAAATTCGAAAAAAGTGTCATACCTTCACGGTTATTCGTCTTTATTCTTCTACTGGAGTTTTTTCCATTGTCATAAGCTGTACAAACAAAGTTAATTTTTTATAAACCGCTCCCATTCTTTGGCCCATAGGTATCTTTGTTACCGAATTCAGCTCTTTCCAGTTCATGATTAACTCAAAAGGTTTCTTTTCGCAATCTTCTATCAGCATTTTTAAATGCTTGCCCACTACAATAAGGGCAGGCACAGCCTTGTTGATTATGGTCAGGGCTTCTTCGTTTATCATGCTGATGATACTATGTATAAATCGGCTTTGGGTCTTGTCCCTGTCAATTCTTAACAGGGCTCCCCTAAGCCTGGGGCCATTGCTGCCTTCCTCGGAAAGGCTTTCGTCCAGCTTAACTATTTCATTGGCGGTATCCAAAACCGTATGAAAAGCGTCCGACATAATCCTGGAATAAGAGTTATTTGTCCATTGGCCGCGGACTAAAAGAATGTCGCAAAGTTCCTGAATCTCCTTGCTAAGATATTCCTGAATGTAAGTAAGGAGATGGTTCAGCGCCATATCGTAGGTATAGCTTTCCAGCCCCTTATCCAGAAGTACTTTTCCTTTTTCGGGAGTGTAGTAATTAAGCCGCATAATTGCCAGGTTGCCAAAAACCGCCTCTTCCAGGTTGTTTATTTGGTTTTGCCTCTGGTTATCGTTGATGCTGTTTATCATATCCCTTATTTCGCTGGTTTTATTTTCCAGCCACAGAGCGGAAAGCGCCTCATTCGGAATAACCGGTTTAATCTCCAAAATCGGGTTGCCTGTAGCAAGCCTGCCAATAAGTTCAAAAATTCTGGACTGTTTAATGTCGGCAAGATTTACCAGGATGTTGTTCCACTGAGCCAGAGGAATAACGTCGGTTCCGCCTTTACAGTATTTAAGAATTTCAAAAACTGTTTTCCAGTCGTCTTCCTTTTCCATTGACGGCAGGACAGACAGAAAAACAGCCAGATCGGAAGCCAGGATGCTGATATCCACCGGGACAAATCTTTGCTGAGTAAGAAAATCCCCCTCTTTAAATTCAGGATCGAACTTTCTGATAAACGAACAAAAATCAAAAAACACAAACTGTTTCATGGAGGCGATGAGGTTATAGCACTTGTCCGCCGCGGCAATTCTGGGACTGTCAAATCCTTTAGTTAAAGCGGCAAGATCATCTTGCAGAATTTTTACAACATCGCCTCCGTTTCTTATTATTTCGTTCATTGCTTCGTGACTGAGCTTCTTGATAAGATCCATCGTTTTTTTATCCAGAAAGGCCTCTAGGGTGATCTGCCTTATTTTGGCTTCTTTTGCGGGGTCTTTCAGAAAAATTTGCAGGGGATAAACTAGTTTATAAAGACTGTAAAAAAGCTGTCCCAAAGAAACATCCGCTTCCTGCTGCCTTGCGCGGTAAAACTTGGCGTATTTGTTTTGAGAAATTTCTTTGGCTATCTGCTTTAGCAGTACGTCTTTTTCCGAATCGCCTTCGCCGTCCCTGGAAATAAGAGACATTACCTTATCAATGACATCAGGCATACTTCACCTCGCCTAGAAAGGCTTTTTGAAGCTGAAAGACCTAGAAAGGTCTTTCAGCCAGATACTTGTATTCCTTCCAGACTCTTTCGGTCTGAGCTTTGGCTTTTGCCAAAAGGGCATCGGCCCGCTTTGGATCTGCGGCCTTAAGGCTCTTAAAGCGCACTTCCTTGTACATGAAGTCTTCAAGGCTCGTTGTGGGATCCTTGCAATCCAGCTGGAAGGGATTTTTGCCCTCGGCTTTAAGCCGCGGATCGTAACGGTAAATCGGCCAGATACCGGAAGTAACAGCCGCTTTTGACTGATCCATTCCGTGGCTCATGTCGATGCCCTGCTGCAGACAATGCGAGTAAGCAATAATTAGCGAGGGACCATCGTAGGCTTCCGCTTCGCGAATGGCTTTGATGGTCTGAGCCAAGTTTGCTCCCATGGAGATCTTTGCCACATACACATAGCCGTAACTCATCGCGATTGCGCCAAGGTCTTTCTTTACAATTTCTTTACCAGCCGCCGCAAACCTGGCGATAGCGCCCACAGGTGTAGCTTTGGACATCTGACCGCCGGTGTTGGAATAAACCTCGGTGTCCATACAAAGCAGGTTTACGTTCCGGTTGGAAGCGATAACATGGTCAAGACCGCCGAAGCCAATGTCGTAGCCCCAGCCGTCGCCGCCCAGTATCCACACTGACCGTTTGATAAAGTAGTCAGCCAGAGAAAAGAGCAGTTTCGCGGTTGATTTGGAATCGTTCTTTAGGGCGGCTTTTAGCTCGTCCACGTTCTTCCGCTGAGCTTCGATAGCGGCGTCATCCTTTTGATCGTTTGCCAGAATCTTGTCGATGATGGCGACTGCAATTCCCTCGGACTTTGCCTTTGCCGCCATTTCAAGCGCGTGTTCGGCAAGCTTGTCGCTTGTAAGCCTCATGCCCATGCCGAATTCAGCGGCGTCTTCAAACAGGCTGTTTGACCACACCGGGCCCCTTCCGTCCGCCCTTTGGCAATACGGAGTGGTGGGCAAATTGCCACCGTAAATGGAGGAACAGCCAGTCGCGTTCGCCATAATCATCCTGTCGCCAAAGAGCTGGCTGATGAGCTTAACATAGGGCGTCTCGCCGCAGCCGCCGCAGGCGCCTGAGAATTCAAAGAGCGGCCTTTGGTATGCAAGGCCCTTCTGTGTGCCAAGATTGAGTTCCGCGGCGGGCACTTCCGGCAGTGAAAGGAAGTAATACCAGGCTTTGGCCTGCTCTTCGTGATAGGCCGGATCGTCGGCAAAAGACTTCCAGGAAAGAGCCACAGGCTTTGAGGTGTCCTTTGACATGGGGCAGCAGTTGATACAAACACCGCATTCCATGCAGTCTTCGGCGGAAATAGCCAGGGTTGTCTTCTTTCCTTCCACCGGCTTCGGCTTAATCTCAGCTGTTTTAAAACCGGCTGGCGCTTTGGAAACTTCCGCCGCGCTCAGGTTCTTCATCCTGATACAGGCGTGAGAACATACCGCCGAGCACAAACCGCACTGTATACACACATCCGGATTCCAGGCGGGAACCCTTTCCGCAACCGAGCGCTTTTCGTACTGAGTAGTGGCGGTGGGGAAAGTCCCGTCGTTGGGAATCTTGCTCACTGGCAGTTTATCACCCTGCTGGACGGATACCGCGCCCAAAACTTCCCTTATCCAGGGGTCTTTTGAGGTGGCAAACGGCGGTAACATATGGCGTTTGCTGTCAGCAGTTGCCGGATACTTTATCTCATGTACTTCGCCAAGAGATTTATCGATTGTATTGTAATTTTTCTGAACTACATCCGCGCCTTTTTTACCGTAGGTGTGTTGCACATGCTCTTTCATGAGCTTTACGGCTTCGGCTTCCTGCAAAACCCCGGAAATTTTGAAGTAAGCGGCCTGCATAACCGTGTTGATACGGTTTCCCATGCCGGTTTCCCGGGCAATGTGGGCGGCGTCAATCACATAGAACTTCAGTTTCTTGTCGACTATCTGCTTTTGGACTTCTACCGGAATTTCCTTCCATACATCGGCAGGGCCAAAGGGGCTGTTCAAAAGGAAGGTACCGCCGTCTTTGATGTTGGCAAGCATATCCAGGGTTTCGATGTAAGAGAACTTATGGCAGGCCAAAAAGTCCGCTTTGGTGATAAGGTAAGGTCGGCGGATCAAATTTTTCCCAAATCTAAGGTGAGAAATGGTAAAGCCGCCAGACTTTTTGGAATCGTAAGAGAAGTACGCCTGAGCTGAAAGTTCCGGCTTTGCTTCACTGATGATCTTAATCGAGTTTTTGTTCGCGCCAACCGTCCCGTCCGCGCCGAGGCCGTAGAACATGGCTTCGCTCATGCCTTCTTCTTTAATTACATAGTTTTCGTCATATTCAAGGCTGTTGCCCGATACGTCGTCCTTAATACCGACAACAAAGTTTTGCATCTTCTTGCCGGAAAGGTTGTCAAAAACCGCTTTTACCATGGCGGGGGTGAATTCCTTGGAACCAAGGCCGTAGCGTCCAGCCAGCACAACGGGGTTGGCGGAGAATTTGCCGGAAGCCTTGGTTATGGCGATGGCGGCACAAACGTCTTCGTAAAGCGGTTCGCCGAGGGCGCCGGGGTCTTTAGTCCTGTCCAGCACCGCGATTGACTTAACAGAAGAGGGCAGGGCTTTTACAAAAAGCTCAACATCGAAGGGCCGGAAGAGCCTTACTTTCAGAACGCCGACCTTTTCTCCCTTTGTCTGCAGGTATTCAACGGTTTCGTGGCAGGTATCCGCCCCGGAACCCATGATTATGATGACTTTTTCCGCGTCTTTTGCGCCAAAGTAATCAAAAACATGGTAAGCGCGGCCTGTAAGCTTTGCGTATTTGTCCATTTCT
>Ga0268262_10006937_pt1 | contig 10711 bp, 10 predicted proteins | sample TergutNc150P3_FD_190354 | JGI IMG/M metagenome (GOLD analysis project Ga0268262, IMG submission 190354) | Nasutitermes corniger P3 segment gut microbial community from laboratory colony in Florida, USA - Nc150 P3 (SPAdes) (version 2) | ecosystem: Host-associated > Arthropoda: Insects >...
TGGAACCTGTGGAGGGTGCTTTCCATGTGAGTTCTACTTTACTGCAATCAGGGGCAGCTACAGCCTTAAAATCTGTTATGGGTTGACAATCAATAGGGACATTCGGATCACCTTCAATTCTGAAATAAGTAGAATATAATTTTGGATTGATAGATGGTACTGTACTTGCGTCAATCCATGTTGCTGCAGAATATCCTGTAAACAGAGCCAGTTTATCATAATAATGATAATTAGCGCCTATTGACGTTTTGCCTCTTAATATATAAATACGATTATTCAGTACGTCACTATTGGTAGCAACAGATATATTTTCATAGGAGGCTGCTATTGTTATCCAATATTTACCTGCTCCCGGTAATTGGAACGGTACAGGCAGTACAATTTCCGCGTCCAAAATATCGGCAACCTTAATAGAAGTATTTCTATAAATTTCCTGTCCGGGTTTACCGTTATCATCTAAATAGAAAACAAGCGCCATTTTGTCGGTAAAAGTGGGATCTGGATCTAAGTGAAATCCTTTTGAATATACTTTTTCAATAATCCATTCGCCGTCTGCATCGAAGTCATCGGCAGGCCAAGCCCAATTGTCATTACCACCCCAATAGGCGGCAGTTCCTCCCGGAATGGTTCCTTCCGGTACATTAATATTGGTATTATCCCACAAGACTACACCGCCTTCTCTCGCTTTTGCTACAGCATTCTTTTTCTCTACAGAAATATGCTTAGTTTTAACGATTTTGGCATCAGCCGATATATCGTCATCCGGTACTACAGGTGTGAGATTGATTTGTGCATTTAAAAATGCGAACGATAGGAATAATCCTAAAATAAATAAACTTTTTTTCATATTTTAATAATATTGGTTAATAATTTTAAAGTGTTTGTAATACTTCTTTTAATGAAACGTGCAAAAATAGATTTTTTTTTGATAAATATTATTTTCAATAAAAAAAAATAACCCAAAAAGAATTAAACTTTTTTATTTCAAAAAAAATCTATATTCGCCGCCCAAAAAACCGATTATTATCCTTTGACTTAGAAAAGGAATTATTAATTGAAAATCAGTCTTTTGTAGGTGAAGACAAAAGGCGCAAAACAAAAAACAAAAACGAAAAATGAACACATTAAGTTACAAAACCATCGCTGCAAACGAAAAAATCGTTAAAAAAGAGTGGGTTGTTATTGATGCTCAGAATGAAATTGTAGGTCGCCTCGCTACCGTTACGGCTCGCATTTTAAGAGGAAAAACCAAAACCTATTTTTCTCCCCATTTTGATTGCGGTGACAACGTGATTATTATTAATGCCGATAAAGTAAGATTTACCGGAAAAAAAATGGACGATAAAGAGTACGTTCGCCATACCGGTTATCCGGGCGGACAACGCTTCAGAACTCCAAGAGAATTGTTAAAGAAAAATCCAATCGGGATTTTGGAACACGCCATCAAAGGGATGTTACCGAAAAACAAACTGGGAGATCAACTATTCCGCAATCTATATGTATATGCCGGACCAAATCATCCGCACGAAGGTCAAACCCCAAAAATCATTAACATTAACGAAATCAAATAAGCATCTATGGAAATAACCAATACATTAGGAAGAAGAAAAACCGCTATAGCCCGCATCTATTTGAAAAAGGGAAGCGGTAATATTACGGTTAATAATCGTGATTATAAAGAGTATTTTCCGTTGGCTACATTACAATATGTAGTAACCCAACCTTTAGTATTAGCCGAAGTGGAAGGTCAATACGATATTAAAGTGAATTTGGATGGCGGCGGCATCGCCGGTCAGGCAGAAGCATTGCGCTTAGCAATATCCAGAGCATTGGTGGAAATCAACCCCGAATATCGTCCCGTGCTGAAAGTAAAAGGCTTGCTTCGTCGTGACCCCCGTATGGTGGAACGTAAGAAACCCGGCCGCCCAAAAGCACGCAAACGCTTCCAATTCTCGAAACGTTAAAAACAAATGGTTTTTAATTTAAGATTTAAAATTTAAAATTTAAAGATTTTTTATCTTAAACCTTAAATTTTAACCCTTTAACTTTAAACCTTAAACTTTAAACTTTAAATAAAATTAACCTTGTTTAGTATCGAAATTATTAAGACCTTAAACGCTACTTAGTAATTGCTTTAATGAACGTAAACACAAAAAAACATGTCAAAAGTAACCTTTGAAGAATTATTGGATGCCGGCTGTCATTTCGGGCATCTCAGAAGAAAATGGAATCCTGCTATGGCGCAGTACATTTTTATGGAAAAGAATGGAATTCACATTCTTGACCTCAACAAAACCTTAGTAAAATTAGAAGAGGCTTGTGCCGCTGCAAAGCAAATCTCAAAATCGGGTCGCAAAATCTTGTTTGTGGCTACCAAAAAACAAGCGAAGGAAACTATCGCAGAACTTGCTAAATCGGTAAATATGCCTTACGTAACAGAACGTTGGCCTGGCGGTATGCTCACCAACTTCTTTACCATTCGTAAAGCGGTGAAGAAAATGAGCGATATTGACAAATTGATGGGCAGCGTGCAGTTTGATAATCTAGCTAAAAGAGAAAAACTGCAAATTCAACGTGAACGTGCCAAACTGGAAAAGAACTTAGGCTCTATCTCCGATTTGTCCCGCCTCCCTGCCGCAGTTTTTATTGTAGATATCTTGAAAGAACATATCGCTGTGGCTGAAGCCAGAAGATTGAACATCACTACATTTGCTATTGTGGATACCAACTCAAATCCCAATTTGATAGACTTTCCCGTTCCTGCTAATGACGACGCTTCAAAATCTATCGCTGTTATTGTAAAAGCCCTATGCGAAGCCATCGCCGAAGGCGCTGAAGAACGTAAATTAGATAAAGAAGCCAACGATGAAGACGGTGGAGACGATATCATTGATGTAGATACAATCCTGGAAGACGAAGAAGAACAGGCTGCTAAAAAAATCGCTGAAATAAAAGGCGTTAAAAAAGTAAAAGATGTGGCTACCGATGAAGATGCCGCTACGAAAAGAAAACGTATTCCCGTCAAAAAAACTCCCGCTAAAAAATAATTAACCTGTAAGTTTAACAATTTAAAAAATTAATGATATGGCAATAACTGCTGCTGACGTAAACAAATTAAGACAAATGACCGGTTCGGGTATGATGGATTGCAAAAATGCACTTGTAGAAGCTGATGGCGACTTTGATGCTGCGATTGATATCCTCCGTAAAAAAGGTCAAAAAGTGGCTGCAAAACGCGCCGACCGTGCTTCAAATCAAGGTCGCGTGGTAGCTAAAATAAACGCTGAACACAATTTCGCTGCTATTGTGGTGATTAGTTGTGAAACCGATTTCGTGGCTAAGAACAGCGATTTTATCGCTTTCACCGATTCAATTATTGATGTTGCTATGGCAAATAAAATCAAAACCCGTGAAGATCTTTTAATCCAAAAGATCAATGGCATTACTGTTGAAGATATGCTTATTGAGATGACCGGAAAAACAGGCGAAAAAACAGAACTTCCCGCTTATGAAGTCATTGAAGCACCTTGCGTATCTGCATACAACCACAACGGAAATCTGTTGGCAACCATCGCCGGATTCACCAAAGGTGGAGAAGCAGTGTATGAAGCTGCGCACAACATAGCAATGCAGATTGCGGCAATGAATCCGCTTGCCGTAGATCCTAAACAGATACCGCAAGCCACTATTGACCACGAGTTGGAATTGGCTCGCGAAATGACCCGCCAGGAAGGTAAACCTGAAAATATGATAGAAAAAATTGCCGAAGGAAAATTAAATAAGTTCTTTAAAGAAAACACTTTATTGAGCCAGGAATTTATCCGCGACACTAAAATTTCGGTTGCAGAATACCTCAAACAAACTGATGCCGACCTGACATGTTGCTGCTTTTACAGGCTGCAATTAGGAGCATAAGTTTTTCATTGTGTTTTTCAAAAAAGCCGGAGAGTTTTTCTCCGGCTTTTTATTTTTATATTTTTGTAACTCTTAATTCAAAAAAAACAATGAAAAAAATTACATTATCTTTTCTCGCATTCACTATCCTGCTTGTTGGCTTTGCACAGAACAGCGCTTATGTCAATCCCTTTATCGGGACAAAATCAATGGGGCATGTTTTTCCGGGCGCTGTGGCGCCGCACGGTATCATCGCTTTAAGTCCCGATACGGACACCATTCCGCACAATGTTAACGGTAAATATCAACCTGGCGCATATCGCTATTGCGCAGGTTATCAATATGATGACAATACAATTGTGGGGTTTTCACACACTCATTTCAGTGGCACGGGACACTCTGATTTGGGCGACTTGCTGCTGATGCCTACGAATGGAAAACGTTTGCTTACGCCCGGGACCAAAGATAAACCCGAAGAAGGCTACCGCTCACACTTTTCACACGAAAAAGAGAAGGCTACGCCCGGATATTACGCCGTTACACTGCAAGATTATAATATTGATGTTGAACTGACTGCTACCGAAAGAGTAGGCGTTCATCGCTATCAATATCCGGATGAAAACGCACGGCTGATTTTCGACTTGGTGGCAGGGATTTACAACTACGATGGAAAAGTACTTTGGGCTTCGGTGCGCATGGAAAATCCGCAATTGATTACCGGATACAGAATTACTAACGGTTGGGCGCGCGAAAACTACCAGTATTTTGCCATCGCATTTTCTCAACCTGTTGTGAATTATGGGTATGAAGAATATGAAAAACCAAAATATGGCGGCGGATGGCGAAAGTTTAACCTCAAAGAGAATTTTCCGGAGATGGCAGGCAGAAAAATTCGCTGCTATTTTGAGTTTGAAATTCCTGACACGCATATTTTAGAACTCCGTTTGGCATTTTCTGCCGTGAGCACAGAAGGGGCATTGAAAAACTTAGAAGCCGAAGCCCCGCTATCCAAATCGTTTGACGAAGTTCTTAAAGAAACAAAACAAAAATGGGAAAATGAATTACACTTTATTGAGGCTACCGGAAATGAAGATCAGTTGGCAATGCTTTACACATCATTATATCATTGTAAAATAAATCCTTCCGTGTATCAGGATGTAGATGGAAAATATCGCGGATTGGACGGCAATATTCACGAAGCCAAAGATTTTACCAATTACACAGTGTTCTCTTTATGGGATACCTATCGGGCGTTGCATCCTTTAATGAATGTGATGGATAGAAGGCGCAGTGAAGATTTTGCAAAATCAATGCTGGCACATCGGGCGCAAAGCGTACACAAAATTCTTCCGCAATGGTCGCACTTCGCCAGCGAAAACTGGTGTATGATTGGCTACCACGCAGTTTCCGTATTGGCAGATGCCATCGCCAAAAGTATTCCGATAAATGTACAGGAATCATTAGAAGCAATGTATGCCAGCGCTACCCTACCCTATTTTGATAAAACTGCGGAATATCTGAAATATGGCTACGTGCCTTACGACGTGAGCAAAAATGGCGTTTCCATCACGTTGGAATATGCTTACGACGACTGGTGTATTTATCAAACCGCATTAAAAGAAGGATATACAAAAAAAGCAGAAGAATATGAAAAACGTGCCTTGAATTATCGTAATGTTTTTGACCCTGATTTAGGTTTTGCACGCGCCAGATACTCAGACGGTTCGTGGAAAGAGGATTTTTCGCTCTTAAATACCCACGATGAAGGCTTTATTGAGGGCAACTCATTGAATTACAGTTTTTACGTGCCGCACGATGTGCTGGGATTAATCAAACTTATGGGGGGCGACAAAGCATTTATTGCTAAACTGGACAAGTTGTTCGATATGCATCTTCCCGACGAATTTTTTGCCGAAACCGAAGATGTTACCCGCGAAGGGTTGTTGGGCGGTTATGTGCACGGAAATGAGCCGTCTCACCATATTATTTATATGTATAACTTTACTTCCGAACCGTGGAAAGCGCAGTATTGGGTGCGCGAAGTGATGAACAGAATGTATCGCAACGATTTGGACGGCTTGTGCGGCAACGACGACTGCGGACAAATGTCAGCGTGGTACATCTTTTCCGCTATGGGCTTTTACCCGCTCTGTCCGGGTAGCAACCAATTGGTATTGGCTGCCCCTTACCTTCCTTATATAAAACTGAATTTGAACAACAACAAAACTTTTGAAATCAAAGCCCCGAAAGTAAGCGACAAAAACCGCTATGTACAATCGGTAAAACTGAACGGAAAACCTTATACTAAGGCATTTATCACCAATGACGAGGTGATAGACGGCGGAGTGCTGGAGTTTGAGATGGGAGAAAAACCTAACAAGAAACGTGTGTTTAAAGGAGGGGAACTGCCGTATTCCGTGACAAGTGACAAACGTGATGAGTAACAAACGTGACATCATCTAACTATTCCTCACTTTTTATACACTTCCTCTAACGGGAACTTCTCTTTTGTGTTTGCCATGCCAAGCATGATAATGGCTTCTACTATAGCGGAGTGTTCCATATAGACAGGTATGCTTTTATTGAAAATATCGCGTTCGGTGTGCCAGATTTCGCGGTATGAGAAGTTGTAGCCTAACGGATCGCTACCGCTAACATACAGGGTTGGAATGCCATTCATTGCAAAATGAGCATGGTCGGAGCCACCCGCTTCTTTTGGAACTTCAGGCGCCTCTCCTTCTCTTTGCTTCAGCGTAAAAGGAATTTCGGGATTTATCCGGTTCAATGGTTCGCAAATCGGCTTCATAATCGGGTACCAGCCGGGCGGAACGGTCAGAGCGTCCGATGCAGTGGGTCCTCCGTCCCGATTGAAGTAATTGATAATACATTTCCATTTATCCTGATTGGTTTCTACCCAGTGTTTAGACCCGAGCAGCCCAAACTCTTCGCCTGCCCAAAGGCAAAACACTAAAGTGCGTTTGGGTTTAATGCCGCTTTTGGCAATCAATCGGGCAACCTCTAAAGCCGTAATCACGCCCGTACCGCAATCAATCGCTCCTGTAGCCACGTCATACGAATCTAAATGCCCTCCCTTCATAATATATTCATCAGGATATTTCGTTCCCTTCATAGTGGCTATAACATTGTGATATTTAATTGGTCCCGGACGGAAATGGTTTCTAATTTCAATTTCCAATTCTATGCGTCTTCGTTCTTTAACATGTTGTAAAATGGTTTTGTACTGATGTTCGTCCAACTTAATATCCGGCACAGGAGGCAGGTGGTCAAAGGTCATACTATCCAAACTTTTGCGGTCGTACATCACCTGCAATGGAACAGCGGCGCTTTGAATGATTCCCAAAATGCCGGCATCCACCATCTGTCTGTAAAAAAGCGCCGGCGCATCCAACAATTTTTCAACCTCTTTCTGAACCGAGTCTGTGTTTTCTTTATTCCATTTTTTTATCTCATTATTTCTTGCCGTAATCTCTTCATTTTTTCTAATAATCTCTTCGCGCTCTTCATCTCCTTTTTTAGTCCAGTTAATCGGATAGCCTTCATTCTTTCCTGAAATGAGTACCCACGCGCCTTTTAGTGCAGTTTTCATACGGTCAAATTCGGCTTGGGTTTTAGGTTCTTCCAATACATGTCCCTTTTGTATCCCTTTTGTCCCTACTGTATAAGAAGGAGTTACAAAATGTAAAATTATTTCGCCTTCTCCCATCATTTTGCCCCATGCAGCGCCTCTGTTAAAGCCAACGGGAAGTTCACCCGCTTCAATTACTTCCACATCGTACCCCCATTCTTTGAATAGTTGAGCCGTCCATTTTACGGCGCTTTCATAAGCGCTTGAACCAAGAATACGTCCCCCAATTCTATTGGTGAGAATATCCAAATGTTTCATCGTTTGGTTTTCTTCCTGAGCAATTTCTATAATTTTATTTGCCTCATTATCAAAATTTTGAGCAGACAACAATGAAATAAAAAAGGTAAAAATAAGGAAACAGATTTTTGATTTATAGTTCATAAGGTAAATTTTTGTGCAAAAATAAGAAATTATTGTGCACCAAACTTGAGTGAATGGCAAGAATTTCTTCTTGCAAGGCAAATTTGTGTACTTTTGCAAAAAAATATATAAAATTTGTCCATAATGAGCATCTTATAATTAAAAAATTGAAATATAAACATTTAATAATAATTAAAAATGAAAAAAGTTTACATCGTAGCAGCAAAGCGTACCCCAATTGGAAAAATGTTTGGGTCATTAGCAAATTTTAGTCCGGCAGAATTAGCCGCGTTAGTTATTAAAAACATCATAGCAGAATCGGGAGTAAAGTCCGATCAAATTGATGAAGTGATTGGGGGAAACATCCTCAGCGCCGGTCAGGGTCAGGGAGTTATCCGGCAAGCCGCCGTGAAAGCAGGTATTCCCGTAGAAGTTCCCGCTTACGCCATCAATATGGTGTGTGGTAGCGGTTTGAAAGCAGTAATGAATGGATACAACGATATTTTGGTAGGCGACGCCGATATCGTGCTGACAGGAGGTACTGAAGTGATGTCAAATGCCGGATTTGTGATGAACGGCTCGCTTAGAAACGGTATTAAAATGGGACATTTTACCACCATTGACCACATGGTACACGACGGATTAACAGACGCTTTTGAAGGATACCACATGGGAATTACCGCAGAGAATGTGGCAGAAAAGTTTGGTATTACCAGAGAAGCCCAAGACCAATTTGCCATTAACTCGCAAACTAAAGCCATTAAAGCAGTAGATACGGGAAAATTTGTGAATGAGATTGTTCCCGTTGAAATAGTAACTAAAAAAGAAACAATAATTTTTGATGCCGATGAATATCCTAACCGTGCAACATCTTTTGAAAAATTGAGTGCGTTAAAACCGGCGTTTAAAAAAGAGGGTACCGTAACCGCCGGAAATGCTTCGGGAATTAACGATGGCGCTTCTTTCGTGCTTCTTTGCTCCGAAGAGAAAGTAAAAGAATTGAGATTGAAACCGTTGGCAGAAATTATCGCTACCGGTCAGGGAGGCGTTGAACCTGCCTTAATGGGATTAGGTCCTGTACCTGCCATTAAAAACGCACTACAAAAAGCCAATATGAAACTATCGGATATAGATCTGTTAGAATTGAATGAGGCATTTGCCGCACAAGCGCTGGGCGTTATCCATGAGATCATCAGAGAACATAACGTGACAGCCGAGTGGTTACAGGAACGTACCAATATTAACGGCGGCGCTATCGCTTTAGGACACCCCATCGGTGCATCAGGAAACCGTATTTTAGTCTCTTTGGTACACGAGTTAATTAACGAAAATAAAACCTACGGCTTAGCATCGCTCTGCATCGGCGGTGGAATGGGAACGGCTATGATTATTAAGAATTTAATTTAACATTTGTTGCTAACTTAAAACAAATAAACCTTTCTACCAACTGCTCACCCCTCACCGCTTTATCACCGCCCTTATCGGATTCAAAAACTTATCCAACAACCGCAAATCTTCCGTAATAATTTCGGCGCTACCCGTCATTTCCTGACTGAATATCAATGTTTTTCCATAATTAGTAACCAACGAATTGGGAAACTCAACCTCCAGCATATAAGCCTTCTGATTATTTTCCACTGCCACAGTCACTAACGAGATATTTTTGATTTGCACACGCACCATTCCAAGGTTTGAGATATTTAAAAATGTAAGAAAACTTTGTCCGGTCTTTTTTTTCGTCTTCCTGTTCGTAAAACGCCGGTGTAGGCTCTAACAGCAACGCAACCCCTTCATCTTCATCCTCTTTTTTGGTACTAATCCAATGTGCGCAAAATTCTTCAACCGTAAATTTGACTAAACCATGTGCAGGGGCTGCCACTTTGACAAGACCTTTACAGGCAGAAGGCGCGAAAGCAGAAGGCAGAACGCTTTCCTCCCGCTTTCTGCTTTCTGCTTCTTCCTTTAAGCGTAATCCCGTACACAACAACAAAATGCTCCTGACGCCAATGCACAATGCACGAGAGCGGCACATCTTCCGCCAATTTTTCAAAATTGAGGCGAGCGCCCAGCGTTTTAAACCCCAGTTTCTCTGCGGCATCGCTTATTTCCAGCATACTCACGCCGGTACGGGTGGCGGAGCACATTTCGCGCAACTTTTGTATGGTGTAGTTCTTGCCGTAGTGTTTGGCTATCATTGCCAAGCACGTGGCACCGCAGTCCATAGCGTCGAGTTGGGAAAGGTGGAAGAAGGGTTTTGGCATTACGAATTACGAATTAGGAATTAGGAATTACGAATTAGGAATTATGAATTACGCACTTTAAATCTTAAATCTTAAATCTTAAATCTCTTACAGTTCACCGCATACCATTCACTGCATAAGATTTTTTTTATTTTCGCCGCGTTATTTTAGTATTAATTTAAAACCACAGCAGAAATGAACAATTTAACACCTTTTTCACAGGCTACGCCTGAAAGTTCTTGGGCGCAAATTCAAGAATCTAACCGGTATTTAACGGAACAACTTGCCGAAACCAAAGAAATCCAGAAAGAAAATGCACTGCAAATGCGGTATCTAAAAGAATTACATGCCGAAAATGAGCGCTATCTAAACGAAAAATTTGCCGAAACCGACCGGCGAATGAAAGAATTGCAAAAAACACTTGGCGGTATGGCAAATAGTCACGGTTCTTTTGCAGAGGAGTACTTTTTTAACTCGTTTGAAGACAATGAACAAAACTTTTTCGGTGAACATTTTGACGAAATTAGAAAACACATTTATGGTAAGAAAAAAAACATCGAAGACGAATATG
>Ga0268262_10006938_pt1 | contig 10709 bp, 9 predicted proteins | sample TergutNc150P3_FD_190354 | JGI IMG/M metagenome (GOLD analysis project Ga0268262, IMG submission 190354) | Nasutitermes corniger P3 segment gut microbial community from laboratory colony in Florida, USA - Nc150 P3 (SPAdes) (version 2) | ecosystem: Host-associated > Arthropoda: Insects > Digestive...
TTCCGCGTCGTCAATCGTTTTCGGAACTCCCGCCTCGACTGCCTGCATAGTCAGGCGGCATTCTTTTTTGTATTCGTTTCTGGTGTAATCCGTTAAAAACGCCCTGCTTCTTTTTATGTCTGTCAGCGCGGCGCCGCTGTGTTCTCTCACAAGTTGTTTCAGGATGTCAACAAATCTCTGTTCCATGTTGTTACTCCTTATTGCTCATTATTCACTTCCCGGCCAATTCGCCGTTTTCCCGGTTACAAGCCAAACAGTCCTCTTCCCACATATTCGTCGTCTTTCCATTTTCCTTTTTTAATTTTGCCATTCGAGTAGGTCTTTTTCCCTATGCCGTGCATTTTGCCGTCAACCCAATCGCCTTCGTATACATCGCCGTCCGCCCATTTATATTTCCCTTTACCGGTACGTTTATTGTCAACAAAATCGCCTTCGTATACATCGCCGTCTGCCCAAGTAAATTTCCCTTTGCCGTGCATTTTTCCATTTGCAGTATCGCCTTCGTAAGTATTGCCGCCCGGAAATGTATATTTCCCTTTACCTCCTTCGAAATCGCCTTCGTAAACAGTACCGTCCAGAGCGGTCTTTTTTACTTTGCCGTGAGGTGTGTCATCTACAAAATCGCCTTCGATTACATCCCCATTCGGAAGAGTTATTTTTCCTTTGCCATGTAGTTCGCCGTTAACGAAATCGCCTTCGTACACAAAGCCGTTAGCGAATGTTTTTTTTCCTTTACCGGTATGGAGGTTCTCAACAAAATCACCTTCGTAAACATCGCCGTTATCCCATGTAAATTTCCCTTTGCCGTGCATATAAGCTTCAGCCCAGTCGCCTTCGTAAACTACTAAACCGCCAGTCTTTGTCACTTTCCCTTTGCCGTTGGGGATACCGTCTATTAAATAGCCTTCATAAACAGCGCCTTCAGGTAATGTTAATTTTCCTTTGACAGGTGTTGATGCGGCGGCGGGTATTTCGATTTCGGTTTTTGTCGTGTCTCCGCGTAAAACCAGAGCAAGGACGTTCACTATGTCTGCCGCCAATGCCGGAGAAAGGTGGTAATCTTCTTCCAGTTCCCTGATTTTTGCTTTCTTGCACGCCGCAAGGTCTTCCGCGCCGTCTATTGTTTTCGCGACTCCGGCCTCGACAGCCTGTACGAGCAGACGGCTTTCTTTTTTGTATTCGTTTTTGGTGAAATCCGCCAAAAGTGCCTCACATTTTTTCGCATCCGTCAGGGCTATGCTGCCTTGCTCTTTCACGAGTCGTTTTAGTATGTCGATAAAGCCTTGTTCCATATTGTTACTCTTCATTCCTTATTGTTAATTGCTCATTGCTTCTTTGTTCCATATCAATATCCCCCGCCTTTTACGTCAAAGTTTTCGGCAATCTGTACTTCGCCTGTCTGTCCGCACCACGGGCAGGTAAATTTCTTTGATTCGTTACCCCAGCAGGAAATCTTTCCGCACATGCAGTGAACGAAACTTTTTTGCCCGCAATAGGGACAACCGGGGTAGTCGTCAACCGCGTTCATGGAGCCGGATACCTTATTGGCCTCAAACCCTTCGTGTTTTGCTTTTTGTTCGTCAATGGGAAACGCCCAGGTGCGAACCCAGTCGTTTCCACGCTTTTCCACGCGCATTCCGTACAGCTTTTTGGTTTTATTGCATCGCGCCAAAACCACTGTGGCTGTTAAAGGTCCCGCCATGTAAACCTCCTGTTTTCATTCTACATTAAATACTTGTCGAAAGGCAATAGAATAATTTCGATAATCTTGTATGGCTATAGTCCCGTTTAGAAAATTCTTGAATGGTAGGCGCGGGGGTGAAAAAAATTTGAAGGCTTTCTTGAAATTCGGGATTATTCGGATCAAGCTTGACAGCTTCGGTAAAGTCTTTGATGGCCATATCATATTGGTCTTTCCAAATATAAGCAAATCCACGTTTGTGGTAAACATAGGCATTGTTTGGGTTAAGCCTGATAACTTCGGTAAGGTCTTTGATAGCCGCATCCCATTGTTCTTTACGATAGTAGACATCTCCACGTCTGAGGTATACATTGTCATCATTCGGATTGAGCCTGATAACTTCGGTATAGTCATTAAGGGCCGCATCCCATTGTTGTTTATTTGCGTAGACGTCCCCACGTCTGAAGTATGTACTGGCATTATTGGGGTCGAGCCTGATTGCCTCGGTGAATTCATCATCTATCATTTGGTCTATTTTTATCGTCGGCGTTGAACAATACGGACAGCTTTTCCATTCCTTCATTAATTCTTTTCCACATTTTACGCAAACTGTATTTTGAGGTATTTTATTTTCCTGCCCCTTCAAAACCAGCGCCAGAGTATTAACCACATCCGCCACAACTGCGGAATTAAGGCTATACTCTTCCTCCAGTATCCTGATCTGCGCTTTCTTGCAGGAGACAAGGTCTTCCGCACCGTCTATTGTTTTCGCGACTCCGGCTTCAACAGCCTGTACGAGCAGGCGGCTTTCTTTTTTGTAATCGTTTCTGGTGTAATCTGCCAAAAACGCCTTGCATTTTTTCTCGTCTGTTAGGGCTGCGCTACCTTGCTCTTTTATGAGCTTTTTAAGTATGTCGATAAATCCCTGTTCCATGTTGTTACTCCTTATTGCTCATGGTTAATTTTTCAATTAGCATTAACACCTAACATCACAGCTTAACCTGTTGTCCGATAAATCGGGGGAGGCCCATCTCCCTTCCATTCATCCAGTTTTGTTCATAAACAGAACCACTACGCCATATCTTCTTCCCTTTGCCGTGCTTTTTACCCTTTTTGAATTTGCCTTCATAAACATCGCCGTTTAAACTTGTCACTTTTCCATAACCGTGAGGGATGCCTTTTACTAAATCGCCTTCGTACATATCACCATTAGCAAATGTAAATTTTCCTTTACCATTGGGTTTACCGTTGACTACATCGCCTTCGTAAATTGAGGAGATTATATTTCCTCCATCGGGCATTCTTTTAAGCGTCAGTTTTCCTTTGATAAGTGTCTCGGCGGCGGCTTTAGCCTCGGCGACAGCTTTGGCTTCGGCGGCGGCTTTAGCTTCAGCGGCGGCTTTCTCAGCGGCAGGTGATACTGTTCCGGTTGTATCTCCGCACAAAACCAGCGTGAGGGTGTTTACTATGTCCGTCGCTACTGCCGAAGAAAAGCCGTACTCTTCTTCAAGGTCTCCGATCTTCGCTTTCTTGCAAGCCGCAAGGTCTTCTGCGCCTTCAATTACTTTCGTTATTTCGGCCTCAACGGCCTGTACGATCAGGCGGCTTTCTTTTTTGTATTCGTTTTTGGTGTAATCCGCCAAAAACGCCTTGCATTTTTTCTCGTCTGTCAGGGCTACGCTACCCTGATCTTTTACGAGTTGTTTTAGTATGTCGATAAAGCCTTGATCCATAAAAAATCCTTTAAACAAATATTAATGTTTCCACGCTTGACACTGTTTGCGTTACCTTTTTTAGCGACGATGTTAAACAACTTTAGGCGATACTTTTACGAGTATGCCGTGTAATTTCAGTATACCATATCAAAGTGCAAATTTATAGGTGAAAATTGAGGTTAATTGGAAGGCGGGATTCTTCATTGTGCCCAAATTTTGGATAGAGCAACCTTTAAGCCACAGGTAGCATGGTCATAATTGGCTATTTTTTAGTCAAAAGCGGGCAAATCTGGCTCAAGCGCGTCATTTTGACCCGCTTCCAATTCATCTCGAAGCAATGATAAGCAGGTATTGCGGTGACAAATTAGGCAGTATGTTTACCAAGAAATGCAAATCTTGCGGCAAGGAAAATTGAGGTTTTTTTTATTTACAAGCAATTTTGAAATAGGTATACTATTTAAGCAATGAGAAGAAACCGGGCATATCGGTGCTCGCAGCGTCAGAGGGTCATTTGTAGAAAGGTTCATATCCTGAAACGATACGGCGGTGATAGGTATTTAGACGCCTGGTCCGCAGGAGGGAAAAAATTAGGGCGTTTCGCGAAAGGCAAGATACATTGTTCATGCCCATTGTGCAGAACAAAATCTTACGATGCTCTTTCTCATACCGATAGAAAAAAATTTATAGCGACCCAACAGCAGTTGAATGAGATATAGCGGCAGGAAGTTTTCTTATTATATCATATAAAATGGCATTGTATACTCTTTATAATAGTTCTATTATGGGAATATGGGTACAATAACTATTGCCTGCATAGGCAGCGGAAACATGGGCTTTGCCCTGATGAAAGGCGTCGCCGAGAGCGCTGCTACTACTGCAGCTGGGGCCGGTGGCGGGGTGCATATCGGTTTTACCGACGCTGACGGGCAAAAAGCGCAGGCGGCGGCGGCGGCGTTGAAAGGCGCGGAACCAATGCCGGCGGTATACCAATCCAATACCGAAGCGGCTGAAAAAGGCGATTATATTTTTCTTGCGGTCAAGCCGCAGGTTTTGGCGCGGGTGCTGGCTGAGATTGCCCCGGTTGTACAGAAACGCCTGGCGGCGGGTAACGCGCCGGTACTGGTGTCCATGGCGGCAGGCTGGTCTATCGAAAAGATTCAGGCCGCTGTCGGGAGTATGACGGCGCCGGCGGCGCGCATTATGCCTAACACGCCGGCGCTTGTTTCAAAAGGTCTCATTGCCCTTGCCGTTTCGCCGCAGATCAGCGGGGAAAAAGCCGCCGCGCTGGAAACCATGCTCAAAGGCGCCGGCGCGGTTGACCGCATGGATGAAAAATACCTGAACGCGGTTACCGGACTTTCCGGTTCCGGCCCCGCTTTCGCGTACCTGTTTATCGAGGCCCTTGCCGACGGCGGCGTTCTTGCCGGCCTGCCCCGCGACAAGGCGCTGCATTATGCCGCGCAAACCGTTTTTGGGTCCGCGGCGATGGTTTTGGAAACCGGCAAACATCCCGGCGAACTGAAAGACATGGTTTGTTCCCCCGGCGGCACAACCATTGCCGGCGTTGCCGCGCTGGAAACCGGCGCGTTTCGTTCAACGGTGATTAAAGCGGTAGAAGCCGCATGGCGGCGCGCGGCAGAACTGGCGTAAAAGCCGTCATTGCGCCAAAATTATAAAGTGTTCGTTTGAGCAGCCCTGTTAACGGGAGAAAACCACTCCCAAAGTTTAAAATATTTACCATAATCAGATATACGAAGTTTATCAATTGTTACTTTTCGCTCAAAAATATTCTTTTGATTCTCATTCATAAAATTATCAATTGATGTAAACATTTCTTTTACAGGAAGCTTCTTAAGAACTTTACTGTCAGAATTAGTGAAGCTAAACCTTACGCATAATGAAGACGGAAAAGTATAACTTGTAAATCCTTCAGGAATATCTTCCAATGACTTAACCTGAATTGACGGCATTATAAAACAAGAGTCAGAGTTAATACTGGATTCAGTCGCTATATTAATGATCAAATCAGGGTCTATGGTATTTGAAATATGCTTCCTGTCATTAATTATAAATTGGTTTATCACCCGGGGAACTAAAGTAGTATTATCGCAGATGGGTATTTCATATTTTTTACCTATAACATGTAATTTTGGAACCATTACTATATCCGGTTCAGAAATCAATTCATTTGCGTATCTATTTGAAGCAAAAAGCTGGAGAGGATAGGTAATTTTAACTATTTGCCCTGTTTTACGCAAATCGCCGGGTGTTATCCCATATTCCCGCCTGAAGCTCCTGATATATGACTGTTCATATTCAAAGCCATAATCCATCGCTATATCTAAAACATTCAAATCGGTATTAAGCAAATCATCTATACTTGCCGCCAATTTACGGGAACGAATGTATAATCCAAGCGGCTGATTAAATACAAATTTAAACAGTCTTTGCAAATGCCTTGCCGAAATACCAAATTCATCAGCAATTAACTCAGCGTTGACACCTTCCCGTAATCCTCTCTCAATAGTCGTTAAAACATCTTTAAAAAAATTGCAATCCATAAAAACCTATTCCTTTACTCCGCCTACATTCAATCCAACAATAAAATAGCGCTGCATAAAGGGATAAATAGCCAAAATCGGCACAGAGGCGACTACGGTAATCGCCGCGCGTATACTCATAGGCGTTACCATGCTCGATCCTCCCGCGGCGGCGGCGAGAGCCATCGCTCCGGCGTCTCCGGCTGACTTTCCCTGAGACTGGCTTGATCGAAGATATTCCATCAACTTGTACTGAAGGGTGTGCAGGTTCACATTGCCTGAATTATAAACCATTGTATCAAACCATGAATTCCATGATCCTACGGCGACAAACAGGCCAATGGTCGCCAATACAGGCAGACACAACGGAATAATAATACGGGTAAAAATGTAAAAGTCTCCGTATCCGTCTACCCGCGCGGCTTCAATAAAACCTTCCGGCAGCGTCTTTATATATGTCCGTATAACAACAAAATTAAAAGCGTTTACAATTCCGGGAACAATATACACCCAGAATGAATTGACCATGCCAAGACGGCGGATTAAAAAATATGTCGGAATAAGACCGGCGTTTATATACATGGAAAGTATCAAAATAAAAGTAAATGGTTTTAAAAGTACAAATTCACGCCGGGAAAGAACAAAAGCAACCATGGCTGTAAAAAATACGCTGGTTATAAAATTAATTACAGTCCTTGCGACAGAAATAAAGAAAGCATGAGGAATAGCACCTGTCTGGAAAAGCACCTGATAATTAAAATAGCTCAGCTTCCTTGGAAAAAAAGCTATACCGCCCCGCATCGTATCCATTGGGTCGTTGAATGACACGGCAATAGTGTTCCAAAACGGATACAGCATAACAAAAATTAATACCAAAAAGAACAGTTGATTTAAATAATTAAACAAAAAGTTTTCGTTTTCATACTGCTTCATATTAAACGCTCCTCACCGGCTTTTTTTGCTATTGCGTTTGCAATAAAGATAAGGCTGATATTAACAATATTTTTAAACATCTCCGCGGCGGTAGCAAGTGAATAATTGGAACGCTGTAAACCAAACAACAGCACATAAACATCAATGGTATCAGATACATCCATTACCAGTCCGTTACGCAGAAGATACTGCATTTCAAAGCCCGCGTCAAGGATTCGTCCCACGCTTATAATAAGCATAATGAAAATGGTAGGCTTAATGCCCGGCAGCGTTATGCGCCACATTTTTTGATAAAGATTACAGCCGTCAATTGACGCGGCTTCATATAAACTGGGATCAATACCCGTAATTGCCGCAAGGTATATAATGGTATTCCATCCTACTTCCTTCCAAATATAGGTAACGCCGATTATTCCCCAGAAATAGTTCGGCCTGGAAAGCCACAATACCGGTTCTTTGATTATGCCTATTGCCATAAGCAGGTTATTTACCGCTCCGCTGTCTGTAGTAAGCATACTGGACACCAGACCGGTAACTATAACCCAGGAAAGAAAGTGAGGAAGGTAGGAAACTGTTTGAACAACCCGTTTAAAAGCTTTATCTTTTAATTCATTGAGCAAAAGGGCAAGACCAATGGCCGTTATAAACCCTAAAGACATATTTATAAGGCTCATGGCGACGGTATTCCGAATGGTTTTCAGAAACACCTTGTCCTCAAACAGGAACTTGAACCAGTATAAACCCGCCCATTCCTGGCTGGAAAAACCCCGCGCCGGCTTGTAATTTTGAAACGCCATTGTCCAGCCCCAAAGGGGAACATAGGTAAAAAGTATTACATAGAGTATTATGGGAAAGCTCATGAAAAGGAGCTGGCGCTGGCGGCTTAATCTATAAAAAATATTTTTTTTGCTGGAAATTGTATTAATAGGTAATTTCATTTTTTTCCCACAATTTGAAAAATTAATCTGACCGCTTGAATCAAGCGGTCAGATTAGAAGTTAAAAATCTTATTTACCGCTCCATTCTTTAATGCGCTGGTTAAGTTGTTCCTGCATATACTTTTCATATATTGCAATACCGTTAGAATTCATTTCCGCTACATACGCGGTCCATAATCTTTCAAAATCGGCAGGCGGCGCGATAATCATCTGCGGCAGTCTCTGTCTCATAGTCTGTTCACAGCGTTGAAGAGCAATCTGTACATTTGAACCATCCGGAGGAGGCAGCAAATTCCAGGTGGGGAACCAGAGAGGATTGGGCGGAGGATTTTTATCCATTAACTCGCCATTACCTGTTACGCCATAAGCGGCAAAAAGTTCCTTATCTTCCGGAAGCATCAGACCTTCCCGTTCAGGGAAAAAGAATGACAGATCAGAAGGATAACCGTCGGAGAAAGTACCTTCCAGTTTGGGGAAAGGATCGTACATGAGCCTTGCGCGGTTTTGTTCCTGCCAGATATCGTTATTCCAATTCGCCCTTTGCTGTTCTGTACGATACGGTACGCCCTGCTCATTTTTCTGCCAGTGTTGGCCTTCAATACCCCAGTTCATGGTGCGCTGTACATCTTCCGCAAGGAAGTCGTTCAAAAATCGGATAATTCTTACCGGGTCTTTCGCGCTGACGCTGATTCCAATGCCGCGCAGGATGTTGGGAATCGTTATATTGCGGTAGTGCGGCCTGATATTCTCGTCAAATACAATGGGAAGCGGAGCCATGGTACGAATATTCTCACCCCGGTCCCGGTTTGCCAAATCCGCCGCGTAAATAAACTGCCAGCCCTGAACGCTCTGTCCCAATATGCGGCCGGAAGCGATTTTCGCCTGATACTGATCATAGTTGTCGGTAAAGCTTGTCTTGTCGATTAATCCCTTGGCGTTGAGCTCATTCAGTTTTTTGAACCAACGTTTGGAAATATCCATGGTAAAAAAGTTTTTGTATTCATGGGTAACAGGGTTAACAACGCCATTCCCATCGTTAGGATTACCCGCAAGGAAGTTTGGCGGATTCCAGAGTTCAAACACGCGCCAGTCATCGGTAAGAATGGTAAAAGGAATGGTGGGCTGACCGTTAATTGTCGGGTTTTTACGATAATAATTGCTTATTAAATCAAAATATTCATCCACCGTTTTGATTTTTGGATAACCCGCGTCTTTCAAAACTGCTTTCTGAATCCAGAAAGCGGCCTGATCATAATTGGGATTTTGGTCAATACCCTGGAACACACCAAAATTGATGAGGTAGTAAATGTGGCCGTCCGCGGATTTCATTTTCTCCCAAACGTCTTTGTAATGTTTTTTAATATTGGGGCCGTACTGTTCAATCAAGCCTTCCAAAGGTATTAAGGCTCCCGCGTCTATCCATTCATTCCCTCTTAATTCAATCATATCAGGATAATCGCCGCCGGCGATCATGGTACCGCGCCTTTGGGCTATATCGCCGACAAGGATGTCCCATGTGAAAGTTACATTCAGTTTATCCTTCAGGTACCGGTAAATCGGGTTATTGGCCGAAGGCTGCGGATGACCTCCAGTTTCATGAAAAACCGAAATAGTAATAGGATAGTTGGCGTCACCACTTTTCCCGCTTTCTGATTTTTTACAGCCTGTAACCAGGACTGTAACCGTGCAGCATAAAGCCGCAATAACCATAAATTTCTTCATTGATTCTCTCCTTACTTCTTCTACATATAGAAAAAATGAAGAAATTAAAATGAACATTTTATGACATTTATTAACATTTTCCAGATGCTAACGCTATCCACATAAAAAAACTGTCCGGGAAAAATCCCGGACAGAACAAATTTGGAGGAAGAAGAATAATATCATCTCCCGTATTGAAGAAGAATAGTATACCGCAAATAAATAAATGAGCATTTTTTGACATTCTTGCTTTTTTTTCAGCCGGTAAATATTTTGAGTTACGCGTCAATTTTCTGAAAATGACGAAAAATGTTCATTTTACCGTAACGCCGGCTTACTGCGGTTTTTGCTCATAAAAACACTCTCCATGAGCTACAAGCCTAATGCCGCATAAAAAATCAATATCCCAGATATCCGCCAAAACACCAGCCTTCCTTTTTATTCAGTAATTTTACTTTAACCCATGCTGATGTTACGCCGTTTATTGTTTCTGTTTCCCCTTCTTCCAGAATATTTACCCAGTCATTTTTGCTGATTGTTGTTAATACATTGCCCGAAAGACTTGGCCTGTTCATAAGACGCGTATAATCTTTGGTTTTATAATAATCCCCGATAACAAAATATTGATCCGCCAGTTCTTTCTGAATTAATTCCAGTAATTGACCATCTCTTCCGGAAAGCCGTTCCAGCGTTTCGATCATTGAATAACTGCTCAGTGAATCTATATAATATTCTTTCATAAAATCCAGCCACTTTGAATCCTGAAACGAATAGCCTCTATTCGCGAATATAACATTTTTATATAATTCCAATTCCATTTTTTTTAGTTTTTTAAATTTACGCTCATAATCTTTTATATTTTTGGTGTATATATTAAAATAATAAATATTATCCAACATATCATTAAATAAAGCCCTCATACAATTTTTATATATTGTCTCTTCAGGAACATTGAAAAAATTCAGGAAATATGTATGCTTTCTCCCGTATTCTTCCCCTTCCATGGTTACCCTTATATCATCTGAATATACAACTGAATATTCAATTTTCTTTGAAGTGTAAGCTCCCTCTTCTACAAAAACCAGCTTGCCGTTATTTACCCGGTATACCTGGTTGCCATAACCGGTAAGATGGTATCCTTCTCCCAGTTCATCCCATGGAACTCCGTAATCATCCATAAAAAAGTAAACATCAATATAAT
>Ga0268262_10006939_pt1 | contig 10708 bp, 11 predicted proteins | sample TergutNc150P3_FD_190354 | JGI IMG/M metagenome (GOLD analysis project Ga0268262, IMG submission 190354) | Nasutitermes corniger P3 segment gut microbial community from laboratory colony in Florida, USA - Nc150 P3 (SPAdes) (version 2) | ecosystem: Host-associated > Arthropoda: Insects >...
ATGTGAAAGATTTCCAGCGGGCGGCGGACGGACTGTTTATCAAAAAGAATGTTGATTTGTACCTTACAGGCTCAAATTCCAAAATGCAGTCCGGCGAATGGGCGACGCTCCTTTCCGGTCGTTATGTTGAAATACACATGTTTCCGTTATCATTTAAAGAATATGTATCTGCAGATGTTTCCGGTTTGCCGCACGATAAATTATTTGCAAATTATCTTGAATATGGTTCATTTCCTTTTTTGTTTAATTTTTATAATTCATCAAATAACACGTTGTCTGCCGATGGATGGGATAAATCAAGTATCCGCGATTATCTTTCAGGTATTTATAACACCATTGTATTAAAAGATATTGTCGAAAATAAAAAAATAAACGAAGCCGGAAGACTGGAACGAGTTATTAAATTCATAGCCGATTCAATTGGTTCGGAAACTTCGATAAAGCGAATAAGCGATATGCTGACTTCAGACGGATTTAAAATTCTGCCGCTTACTGTTGAAAGTTATCTTGACGCTTTCCGCGACAGCTATATTCTGTACAAGGCGGACAGATACGACATTAAAGGCAGAAAACTTTTAAAAACGCTTAATAAATATTACATGGTAGATATGGGACTGCGCCGTCTTCTGCTTGGCAATAAAGCTGTAGACAGCGGGCATATACTTGAAAATATTGTCTATCTTGAACTTTTGCGCCGAGGTTATAAAGTCTATATCGGCAAAGTGAACGATAAAGAAGTGGATTTCATGGCGGAAGGTGCGGACGGCGCTGAATATTATCAAGTATCTGAAACTATACGCGGCAAAGAAACGCTTGCGCGCGAACTTGCCCCGCTTGAGTTGATACGCGATCATAACCCTAAATTTCTGCTTACCCGCGATTACGAACCTAAAACTTCTTATAACGGGATAAAGCAGATAAACGTACTGGATTGGCTGCTTGGGGAGTGAGAAGGAATTGAAGTATTTTTACATAAAATTAGGCTGCTTTTTAAGTACACTATGGATTTTGGGTGGCAGACACGTTTTGCGTGTCATATCTATCTATAACTATCAATTTCCTTTACTTTTAAATAATTTATATTCTTATTATTACAATAATCTTGTGTATCCATATCTTTTTTATCTATAATTATATCTTTAATTTTTTCCTCTAATTTTTTATATATCTCTGCTTCTTTTTTTATATTAGTAAAATCATATAAATTATTAATCAAAATTAAATCATTTATATCCATCTTTCTTAAAAATGAATTAGGAATTCTAATAAATAAATGATCAAATAAATAATTTTTTTCACTTAATTCGTTTCTTAATTGATCTTTGTAATTTTTCAATACAGAAATTTGAATTAAGTAAAAATTATTATCATCGCCTGGTTTTGTACTTACAAACGCTATCCATAATGGCAGAAATAAATATGATTGTAATTCGAAAAGAGAATTTATTTCATTATCTTCTAAGTAAAAATGACTAATATTTATATCGTCTATATTTTCTATTTTGTATCTTGATTTTACATCAATAAAAATGTGTCCTATTGTCTGAAGATAAATTAAAAAATCAGGGCGTTTTATTTCACTTCCTTTCAGGGCAATAGAATGGTGTTCATCCTGAGGACTTTGATCTATAAATAAAAAAGGAATGCCTTGACTATTAAGAAATTCTGCAAAATGTTTCTCATGAAACTCTCCTTTTTTAACATTTTTATCTTTTTCCATATTAATACTCCTTAAATGTTAATCACACTTCACTTACAAAGCAAAGAACAACGTCCCTCACTCCCTATCCATAATATTTTTCCCAGCGAAGGACGACTTCGCTCCCCACCCTTCGCTCTCTATCCACTACATACTAACCACTAACTACTTTCCCTCCTACTAGGGGCGGACAAGCCGGAAGCCAACATTGTCGTTCCTGCTGTTCGGGGAGCTGACGAACCGGCACGCGGAACGCAGGTGCTCGGCCGAATAGCTCCAGCCTCCGCCGCGTAACATGCGGAAAGACACCGAGGACGCGCCCATTGGATCAGTCTGCGCTTCACTCGAAGAAGCTCCAAGCCTATCCCAGCACCATTCAAACACGTTCCCATGCATGTCATACAACCCCCACGCATTAGCAGGTTTCTTTCCTACTTCATGTGTTTTATTTCCGCTGTTATCAACATACCACCCAGTATTGTCACTTATCGTATCCCCTGTGTTATACGCTGTTGTTGTTCCTGCTCGGCACGCATACTCCCACTGCGCCTCAGTCGGTAAACGATATCCGGTAGAACCGGCAACGATTACTACAGCATCCCATGTTGTTCCTTTCAGAAAATCGTAGCTTGTTGGTACTTCTCCCCATACTGTCGGATCGGTACTATCGTTAATGCTATATGCCGGAGTTAATCCTTCCTTTATGCTCAATTTGTTGCAGAACACCAAAGCGTCATACCAGCTTATACTCTCTACAGGTCGTTTCCCTTGTGTTTCTCCTGTTTGCGGATTGTCGTTAAAATAACTGGGATTACTTCCCATTACTGCCAAATACTGCTCTTGCGTTACCTCATACTTGCCTATGTAAAAATCTTTACTCAATGTTACAGAATGTTGTGTTTCATCGCTCCTGTTCGGTTCTGTTTCGGGACTGCCCATCGTAAAAGTTCCGGCAGGTATCGGAAGCATTACAATCCCTGTAGGACTGGTAATAGGATTACCATTATTATTGTTGTTATTGTTACTAGACTGATTAGAGGTATTATTGCCATCACCGCCGTCGTCCGGCGGACATCCTGTCATTAACAAAGTTGCAAACCCTATTACCGCAATAATTGCGGCAAATCCGAACTTCTTAAGTGTGTTTTTCATAATAAAACCCCTTCTTGTAAGATGTGTATAATAAAGCCGCTCCTAAAACGAACGGCATTTTTACAGAGATAATGGGATGGAAACAGACAAATATAAAACAAATAATAAAAAGAGAAGAAATATATGCTTGTAAGAATATGTTTAAGCCGTCTATTGAATGGGGGGGGGGGGGGGGGGTATCTATTATTTTAATAACAAAGCTTTTTTGCATTACTGAATTATGTGAGGATTTTTTGTTTAACAAAGCGATATTTTTAACCATATAAAAACATTCTACGTCCTTTACGGATCTTTGTCAAGAAAAAAACACTTTAATCCTTTATTCTCTTATGCGTTTATCCGTGGTAAATTCAAATCTTTCTAGGTTCGTGAGTGTTCGTGTTGGTTCGTGGTAAATTTCCCCTCTTCTACTCCGCCGCTATCTGCTCCCACGCCGCTTTCGCCGCTTCCTGCTCCGCGCTCTTCTTATTCCGCCCGCTTCCCGCCCCGTAAATTTTATCGCCTATACGCACTTCTATCCAAAATGTGCGGTCATGCTCGGGGCCTGTGCGTTTTACCACAACGTATTCGGGGTAACAGCGGAATTCGCGCTGACAGTATTCCTGCAAAATCGATTTATAGTCTTTGTGGTAATTCGTACCCGTTACTTTGTCAATTTCAGGCTGTATGCAATCGTTTACAAAATCAAATGCGGGTTTGTAGCCTGAATCTAAATACAACGCTCCTATTAACGCTTCTAATGCGTCGGCAAGAATCGCTTTTTTTGTTCTGCCGCCTGACATTTCTTCGCCCTTGCCGAGAAGCAGCATTTTGTCTATTCCAAGATTTAACGCGATGCCTGAAAGAATGTCCTCGGAGACAACTACGGCTTTTATTTTTGCCAGTTCTCCCTCAGTCTTATCTTTGTAAGCCTTGTACAAAAGCGTAGCGCAGACAGCGCCCAAAATTGAGTCGCCTAAGAATTCAAGCCGTTCGTTGTTTGTTTTTACGCCTGTTTCGTTGGAAACAGAACGGTGCATAAATGACAGATTTAAATTATCAATATTTTTAAATTTAAAACCGGCGGCTTTTTGAAAAGCCGCCAGCTCTTTTTTTCGTTCTTGACTGAGAACATTCTTATTTTTGCTGGGATTTGATAAAATCGTACGCGTTTTTTACCGTCTCAAATTCATTGGCTTTTTCATCGGGAATATTGATGCCCATTTCTTCCTCAATGGCATAGACCAATTCATAAGTGTCCAAGCTGTCTGCGCCGAGATCCTGACGGAATGACGCTTCCATTGTGATTTTTCCCTCATCAACTTCAAGTTTTTCCGCGATGAGTTTTTTCATCTTTTCAAACAATTCGTCCATTATTTCTCTCCTTAAACTTTAGAGTCCGGAACAATTACTTGCTTACCCCTGTAAAAACCGCACTTCGGGCAAACTCGGTGCAAAAGAACCTTGTTACCGCAAGAACTGCAGTTTATCATTGTAGGCGCTGTAAGTTTCATGTTGATGGACTGCCGACGGCTCGTCCTGGCCTTTGATGTTTTGTACCTGGGTACTGCCATAATCTAACCTCTCTAACTAATTTACGAAATTTAACAAAAATCAATTTCCTTGTCAATGCTTGTCAAGACATTTTATTGAATTTTGTCAACTCGGTTTAATACCTAATTATACTTCTCTTTTAAAGCTTTGGCAACTAGCGGAGGAACCATTCCGTGAAGATTTCCCTTAAAAGACGCCAATTCTTTAATCGAAGACGACCGGGTTACAAAAAATTCGGGATCGGTCGTCATAAAAATCGTCTCGATATCGGAGTCAAGGGTCTTATTCATCATTGAAAGCTCGAATTCATAGGAAAAATCCTCTATCCCCCGAACCCCCCGAATCAGCAATTTTATATCCATTTTCTTCAGATAATCCACAATTAAACCGTCGCATATGGTTACGGTCACATTTTTACGGTCTTTTACAAGCTCCCGTATCATGGAAGCCCTCTCTTCAGCGGAAAAAAGGTACTTTTTTTGCTTATTTTCGGCTACAACCACCACAAGTTCCCCAAAAAGGGACGCCGCGCGGTTAAGTACGTTAATATGACCCGATGTTGGGGGGTCAAAAGACCCGGGAAAAGCGGCTTTCACAAATGTAGCCTCCTCGCTTTAGCATAGTGAAATTTTATTCGATAATCAATAGAGGGGAAATTTATCCTTTTAAAACTTTATTTTGCCGAGGTTTATCTATAATTATGGTATTTATTGACAAATATATAAAAATAAGATACCATAATCCTATGGGTACAAAAAGTGTCTTTTTTTTAGTGTCTCTGGCGTTATTATTGTCATTTTCTTGTAAAACCGATTCTAAAACGGTTCAGGGGGACAAAGCAAGCGACACCGCAAAGACTGAAGTTTTTGATCCCACAAAAGTAAGTCAGGCAAAATATTTATCGACAAGAGATGAGGTGCAGAAATTCATCGAACAGCAGAACAAGTTGATAAAAGACAGAAATTTTGATGCATGGAAGAAATCATTATCCAATGATTATTTTGCGCAAATATCATCTCAGGAAAATTTAAGGAAAATATCCGCCCAGCCTGCGATGAAAACAAGGAGAATTGTGTTGAAAACGGCTCAGGACTACTTTGATTATGTAGTTGTACCCTCAAGAGCCGACCTTCGCGTTGACGAAATTGAGTTTATAAGCGAAAACAGGGTTAAAGCTTTCACTATAACGACAAACAAAGCCGGCGAAGAACTGCGGCTTCGTTTATATGATCTTGAAAAAATCGGTAATTCATGGACAATAATCAATTAAGGAGAATAGTATGTTTTCATTAAAGCGTTTTTCTATCCTGATAATAACGGCGGTTATTATTGTATCAACAGCGGCTGCTCAAAGCAACTCGACAGCAAAAAGAGAAATGTCTGTTGAGGAATCTTATTTGCAGGAATCAATAGAGATTATGATTATCAGGGAGACAGCAAGAGCGTATACCAGAGAGCAAAAATTGATCGCTCTGGAATATATCAACGACGCCATTGAGCGCGGAAACACAAACGACGAAATACGCCAGACATTGGAATTCCTTTCAAGGGAAGGAAGAATGAATCAGGCTAGGGAAAACGGCCGTCTTATGAACAACTTCCCTGAAGTCAGGAGGCAGTCGGCAAAGTATCTTGGAAAGATGGGAACGGAAGAAGCCAGAAAAACCCTCCTTGATATTTGCGCTTATGAAAATGAACCGATGGTTTTGCAGGAAGCGATTAAATCTCTGGGCGACATCGGTACAAACGATAACAACGAAACCGTAACTCATATCGCGTGGATTATGAACCGTTTTAACGCTACAAATCCCGATAACCTTATGGCGCTTGCGACTATCGACGCGTTTGAAAAAATAGCAAGAAAAAACAACGGCATAAGCGCTCCCGAAGTACCCAAAGTTTTAAACCTTATATCAGAGGGACAATATGTTACGCCTGTTAAAGAAAGAGCCAGGCAGTTGTTGGCCGAATTGCGAACTTACGGAAAATAAAATATAGCAAAGTCAAAGAGAGCGATGATTTTTGATTTTCTGTTTCTTCTAAAACGGAAAAAAGTCTTCGCTCTTATCGGCGACAGCGGCACAGGCAAAAGCTTCCGCGCAAAGCTTGTCGCACAAAAATACAGAATAGATTTTATTATTGACGACGGTCTTTTGATACGGGACAACCGTATTTTAGCCGGTCATTCCGCGAAAAAAGAACATACGTTTTTAGCGGCGGTTAAAGTCGCGTTATTCGACGATAAATCCCACAGAGATGAAGTCGCAAAAAAACTGCAAAGCGAAAAATTTAAACGCATTTTATTGCTCGGAACTTCCGAGAAAATGGTTTATAAGATCGCATCACGCCTTCAGCTTCCGCCGCCGCAAAAAATGATAAAGATAGAAGATATCGCCACTCAGGAAGAAATTGACAGGGCGCTGAGAACAAGGCGGATAGAGGGTAAGCATGTAATTCCCGTGCTGTCCGTCGAAGTAAAAAGAACATACCCCAATATTTTTTATGAGGCGATAAAGATTTTTAAGCGTAGAGCCGCTCCTGCCACGCCGGAAGGAAACCCAAGGGACATACCTACGGGATTAGGTCCCGTTCCTACCATGCTTGAAAAATCGGTAGTACGCCCCGAATATTCAAAACGCGGAAAGGTGATTATTTCGCAAGCCGCTTTAAGCCAAATGGTTATACACTGCGTTGATGAATATAACCCGAATATCAAAATAAAAAAAATACTTGTAAAAGACGCCGAAATGGGTTACAGGCTTGTTATAACCATTGACGTTCCCTACGGAACTCAGCTTGGCGGCAATATACACGATATGCAGCGTTATATAATCGATAACATTGAGCGTTATACCGGAATACTAATAGAAGAAGTAAATATCATTATTGATAAAATTACCGAACAAAACGCAAACTAATTTTTTTCCGTGTCGGTGTTGGTATTAGTGTTGGCGGCGGACGCCGGTTTCGGCTTTCTTCTGCGGCGTTTTCTTTTTGCTGACGAGGTTTCCCCTTCCGCCGCCTTAAAAGGAGTTCTTTTAATTATTATTCCCTTTGCGGAAAGAAATTTTTTAAGGGCGTATTCAAGTTCAAAACGCGGCGGATTCATCGGCAGTACAAAAGTACGGACGCTCTTACAAATATCTTTGTAGTTTTCAATCGGCCCGGGTTTCCATTCAAACGCGCCTTCAAGATAATCGCGGAAAAGAGAAGAAATCGCCTGTCCCCTCGGATTCTCTCTTCCTTTTAACGCCGCCATTGTTTGAATATAACTCTTACGGAAATTTGCGTTTTTACGCATAAGTTCCGCCGCTTGAGTCTGCAAGTAAGAATAGAGTCCCATCTTGTCCAATAAATCGACAATGTCGCCCGCCTTATCCGAATTAATTATTTTAAAAATTTCTTCCGTAAGGCGCGAAGGTGAAATTGTCTTAAGCAGGTTTGATTGGCTTGATATTTTCATTTTTAAATTCAATGGAATTGAAAACCCTGTCGCCGCTGCATATTTTACCGCGCGGATCATTCTTACAGGATCATCCGTAAAAATATCAGAAAGGTTTATAACGTTTTTTACCTGCTTGTTTTTTATGTCCTTCATTCCGTTTACATAATCCACGACAATTTGCTGCTCCGGGTCATAAAAAAGAGCGTTCATTGTAAAATCGCGGCGCAATACGTCTTCTTCTATTGTTCCGAATGTATTACTTGTAGGACCGTCTTTTAAGGAGCGGAATGTGGCAACCTCGAAAATTCTTTCGCCGAAATATACATGAACAAGACGGAAACGCCTGCCTATAATTCTTGAGTTGCGGAATATTTTTTTAATTCGGGTGGGGCTTGCGGCGCTTACAATGTCAAAATCTTTAGGTTTTTTCCCGAGTATTAAATCCCTTACCGCTCCGCCGACAATGTAGGAATCATAACCTGAACTTTTTAATCTTTTTATAATACTTATAGCTTCACCGTCAACATCGTCAAAATTTATTCCGTGTTCATCGCGCGTGTAAATTATCGCTTTTTTTACCGGCTTACCGTTTGCACCGGTTGAATATCTATATCTCATTCACAATGTTTGTTTATCCATGAAAGAAGATTATCCATTACTTCTTCACGGTTAGTTTCGTTTAAGGTCTCGTGCCTGGCTCCCGGATACAGCACGAACTCGCAGTCATTTATTCCCAATTTTCGGTACGCTTCAACCAAGGCGGTCGGACTTTTGCTCATTTCACCTACAGGATCGGCGCTTCCCGAAAATACATACACCGGTAAAGAAAGTTTTATCCTTTCCAACGCATCTTGACGGTGAATGTTATACAATAATTTTACAAGATCCCTGTAGAACCCGGAGGAACACAGAAATCCGCACAATGGATCATTTACATATTTATCTACTTCTTGCTCGTCTCGGCTAAGCCAATCAAACGGAGTACGGTTTGGTTTGAAAGGCTTATTATACGCTCCGTCCGCCAACGACAAGGCAAAGCGGGAAACTTTGCGGTGTCCTGTTAACGCGGCGACAACAATCATTAAAGGCACTCCCGCCGTTATCATAAAATCGCCCGGTCCCTTTGTACCCGATAAAATACATCCGTTAATTATTAAATCGTCTGAATATTCTATATAGTTCTGCACTATAAAAGAACCCCACGAGTGGCCTAAAAGAAACAGAGGGACATTCGGCACTCTTTTTCGGATTAGCTTATTAAGGGCGTGAACATCGGCGGTTACACAGGCAATGCTGTTGTTGTCTCCGCAGTGGCCTAAAAGTCCGCCCTTGCCGAGATCGTTTATATCAGGATTGGCTGTCTTGCCGTGCCCTCTTTGATCCGCCGCCCACACTTCAATTCCCGATTGAGTTAATTTTTCGGCAAGGCGGCGGTAACGGAACGCATGTTCCGCCATTCCGTGGACTATATGCAGTACCGCCCTGCTTCCCTGTTCAGGCGACCAGCGATAAAGGTTAAGTTTTGCGCCGTCGTGACTTTCAAAATAATTTTCATCCTGAAGCATAGGGTCATTGTAGCGGATATGAGTGTTTATGACAACTTGTTATTTTTCAAAAACTGCCAAGCTTTCTATGTGGGCTGTTTGCGGATAAAAATCGAAAAGAATGAGTTTTTTTATTTTATAACCGCCTGATGTTAATATTTTACCGTCGCGGGCAAGAGAAGCGGCATCGCAGGAAACATAAGCCAGAAGGGGCGGTCCCTCCCGCGCCAATGCCGCCGCCGTTTTAGGCGCAAGCCCCGCACGAGGAGGATCAACAACGGCAAAGCCGAATGAATCTTTTCGGCGTAATAGATCGTTGTGCCAATTTGTGTCGCGTACGGCGAAAAACTCGGCTTCTGCTCCTCTTAAATTTTCTCTGGCAAGCGTAACTGCGGCTTTATTTTCCTCCGCAAGAATTATTTTGGGAAAACTGTCTTTCAAATAAAAAGAAAACGTGCCTACGCCGCAGTATAAATCCGCCATAGGCTTGCTTGTATCAGCTTCTTTGGCAATTACACGAAGCTCCGTTATTAATTTTTCCAGCATGAAACAGTTGCTCTGGAAAAACAGGCTTGCGTCAAGAAAGATTTCTTTTTCAAGCAGAGTAATTTTTCCCTTCTGTTTGCCGCCCTCGCTTAACAAAACAGAGTCTTTTGAAAAAACCGTAAACCTGTCTTTTTCAACCGGCAGGGGAAGCTGGCCTTCGCTTTTATCTTTTTGTTTTTTAAACAGTTCTCTGATACCGGCAACAGCAACAGGGCAATCGTCAATCCTGATTATATCTCCGCTCTTCCGCCCCATAAGAGCGTATTGGTGTTCTTCCACACCCTTCGCTTTTTTCCTGAAACAATGAAACTGCATTCTGTTTCGGTACTCCCATTGCGGTGAAGAAAAAACTTCCGTCTCCGGCGGTTGTAATCCGCCGATCCTCGCAAACGAATCTTTTAATATCGCTGTTTTTGCCGCAACTTGAGCCTGATAATCAATATGCTGAAGATTACAACCGCCGCACTGTCCGTAAAAAGCGCAAACCGGCTGTATGCGTACAGGAGACGGCTCGATAATTTCCAACAATTCCGCCCTTGCCCATGTATTATGCTCCTGTGTAATCCTGCAGCATACAGTCTCATTGGGAGCGCCGCTTTCCACAAAGACAAGCTTCCCCTCAAGACGCCCTAAAGCGTCTCCCCCCGGGGCGATACCTTCTAATTGTAATTTGTACACGTCTCCAATTGCCATTAAATGTAGTATACTTAAAATAATGAAGTTTTTCTTTAAGAGCTGCGTTTTATTTTTCTTTGCTTCTGCCTCGGTTTTTTCGCAGGGAAATACCCG